>Ga0222713_10001600_pt1 | contig 25192 bp, 26 predicted proteins | sample C33_649DmetaG_FD_165061 | JGI IMG/M metagenome (GOLD analysis project Ga0222713, IMG submission 165061) | Estuarine water microbial communities from San Francisco Bay, California, United States - C33_649D | ecosystem: Environmental > Aquatic > Marine > Unclassified | place: USA: California... | reverse complement strand
ATTCGATAAAGCAGACTTTTCACCAAGACCCTGCCGGCCCCTCAACCGGGCCAGCTCGATAAGTGTACTGAGCCTCGACGCAAGCGCGACAAAGTTGAAGGACTTCGTCACATAGTCAGAAGCCCCATCCAGAAACCCGATACCACCCCTGGGCTGCGACTCGCTCTCATATATGGCAATTGCCGGTATCATTGAAGTGTCGGGTCGGCCTTTCATCCATACCAGAAAATTTCGGCCGTCAAACTCCGAGTCAACATAGCTGACCAGGACGGCATCGGGTGCCGGTAACGAGAGACATTGCCTCATGGCATCAGCGATGCTTGTCACCTCTTGAAACTCATATTCCACGCCGAGGGCTTCACGCAAGGTTTTGCAATCACTGGCATCACCGCTGAACACTAATATCCTGGGAAGTCTGTTTTTCATTTTTTTGCGATTTGCACAATTGAATCAATCATGACAGTGGACCGCGATTTCAATTCTTCAAAAACAGATGCCCTTACCATCCGCTGCAGCGGAAAATTACCAGAGCAAAGATCTTCTGGATTTTGACAGCAGGAAATCTCATGTAAAGCACACTATCAACCGGCTAATCAGAGACCAGCTTAAACAGGTCATTTCCTCGATAGCACTTCCGCAACATGCAGCACCTGCGTCTTTTGGTCGCCGCGCCGGCGCAGCCGTCCTTCGATATTGAGCATGCAGCCGAGATCGCCAAGCACCACTGCATCAGCGCCGCTGCCCGTGATGTTCTCGCATTTCCGTTCGGCGATATGCGAAGAGATCTCGCCGAACTTCAATGCAAACGCGCCGCCGAAACCGCAGCACTGTTCACATTCATTCATCTCGCGCAGTTGAAGACCTTGTATCTGCGCCAGTAACGTACGCGGCTGCTGTTTCACGCCGAGCTCGCGCAGCCCCGAGCAGGAGTCGTGATAAGTAATTGTTTTTATTGATGATTTTTTTTCCGGTATGAACTGCACGACATTCACCAGAAAATCTGTCAGCTCATGGGTCTTCGCCGACAGCGCGGTCAGCGCAGCACGCTCTTCTTCCGGAATATCTTTGAGCATTTCGGGGTAATGCGCGCGGATCATGCCGGCGCAGGAACCTGAAGGCGCGACAACGTATTCGCAGTCAGCAAATTCGCGCACCACCTGGCGCGCGAGTGCGATTGCCGAGACACGGTCGCCGGAATTGTAGCCGGGCTGGCCGCAGCAGGTCTGGGCTTCGGGCACCACGACTTCGCAGCCCGCCTCTTTCAGCAATTCAAGAGCCGCGAATCCGATGCGCGGACGCATCAGGTCGACAAGGCAGGTGACGAACAGGCCGACTTTCACGATGGATACGCCCCGTTTGGAATTCTGCCTACTATATCGCAGGCCGCACCCGCGCAGCGCGCTTTCACGCCAGCCGCCACGGATGCAGATAATCGAGACGGTCGCCGGTTTGCACAATCAGATGTCGCACCGATTTGTCACGAACAATGTGCAGCGTGACATCGCTGCCAGCGGCGCCGCTGGACCACAGGCTTTCATAGAACTCGCTCTGACCACCGATCGAATCGCCGCCGACACCGAGGATGATATCGCCGCGCTGGATGCCGGCCTGCTCCGCCGGCGAATCCGGCAGCACGCGCGACACCACAACATTGCCTTCAAGCTGTTCGGTATTCAGTCCCAGCCAGGGCCTTTTGTCGCCGCGGCGCCGGCCCGACTTCGCCAGATCGGGCAGCACGTCTTTCAGCAGATTGATCGGCACGAACATATTGCCGGGGAAGGCCATGCCGGTGTTCAGTGCATCACTGACCCACAGTGAGGCAATGCCGACGAGCCGGCCTTCGCCGTCGAACAATGCCGCGCCGCTGTGTTCATAACGCGGAGGCGCGGTAAACAGTGCGTCATCGATCATGTATTCCCACCAGCCGGTGAAACGCCGCCGCGACACCAGTGCCGCGCCGGTGACGCCACCTGCACCTTCATGCCCGGCGACCACCAGCCCCTGCAGTTCGGACAGGGCCGAGGAATCGCCAAGTTCGACCGGCGCACAAGTAGGCGCCGGTTTGGCGCGCAGCAGACCGAAGCCGGTGGCGTGGTCAAAACCAACGACGCTCGCCGGATAAATCCTGTTATCGCCATCGATGACCAGCACCGAAGCGGCTTCGAGCACCAGATAACCAATGGTCAGGATCAACCCCTGATCATCGATGACGATGCCAGTGCCTTCGCGCTCGGCACCCAGGGAATCCTTCGTGCGCGCGCCTTCAACAACACGGATCGACAGCTTGACCACGGCATCCAGCGGCGGCGATGCCGGCTGCGGAATGCCATTGGTGGCGCGCCAAGAAGCGAGTGCGGCGCTGAACAGGGAGACGGTCACGGGAATCAGCGCCTCATGCCGGCATCAGCGCTTCATAACGCACATCAACAACGTCGATCTCGACGATGCCTTTGGGCGTCGGCAGTTTGACGCTGTCGCCGGCACGGTGCTTGAGCAGAGCCTTGGCGATCGGGGACACCCAGCTGACATGGCCGCGCGCCGGATCGGCTTCGTCGATGCCGACTATAGTCACGGTGTGCGACACGCCATCGGGATCTTCGTAGTCCACCGTAGCGCCGAAAAAGATCTGGTCGGTGTCGCCGCGTGCCGCGGGATCGACGACGACCGACTGGTCGAGGCGCTTGCCGAGGTAATGAATGCGGCGGTCGATTTCGCGCAGGCGTTTTTTGCCATACAGATAATCGCCGTTTTCGGAACGGTCGCCATTGGATGCCGCCCAGGCAACAACCTTGACCAGTTCCGGACGCTCAACATCCAGCAATCGGGTCAATTCCTGTTTGATCCGCGCATAGCCGACCGGTGTCATATAGTTCTTCGGGGGCGGCGGGGCTTCGGGCTCGGCGGGCGGTTGCGACGTTCGGGACATTGGCAAAGTGTAGCGAAAACGGCCGTTCCTGACGTTGTTATCCAGGTTGGCTCACCAGATTTCATATTATAAAATGTTGTTTCCTTAACCGTTTCCTCAGCATTTGCCAGCAAGCACAAACACAGTGACCGAAAAATCCGCCAAACCGTCGATCCAGGTCATCGAGCGCATGATGCATCTGCTCGATGTGCTGTCTGAACATGCCACACCGGCCACATTGAAGCAGCTGGCCTCGGCAACCAAGCTCCATCCGTCGACCGCACACCGCATCCTTGGCGTGATGGTCGACAGCCGATTGGTCGACCGCATCGAGCCGGGCATGTACCGGCTGGGCATCCGCCTGGTGGAACTGGGCAGCCTGGTGAAATCGCGCATCAGCGTTCGCCAGGAGGCGCTGCCACGTATGCACGAACTGCACCGCGCACTCGGCGAAACGGTCAATCTGTCGGTACGACGTGACGATGAAGTGGTCTATATCGAACGCACCGCGGAAAACAGCTGCATGATGCGTGTAGTGCAGATCATCGGCACGCGCGCCCCGCTGCATATCACCGCGGTCGGCAAGATTTTCCTCGCCGACGAAACATCGCAGCGCCTTGCTGAATACGTCAGCCGCACCGGCCTGCCCCGCTTCACCGACCACACGCTCACCGACGCCAGAAAACTCGCCGTCGAGCTCGAAGACATCCGCAAACGCCAATACGCCTTTGACAATGAAGAAGCCGAGCGCGGCGTGTCCTGTGTCGGCGCCGGCATTTACAACGACGAAGGCAAACTCATCGCCGGGCTGTCGGTTTCCGCACCGACCGAGCGTTTCCGCAAAGCCTGGGCCGAATCCGTACGTCAGGCCGCCGAGCGCATTTCATGCACGCTCGGCTACAAGCTGCCGCGCTGACTGCAAGACGCCACACGCTGCAGTCCGATGTACGACCGCTCTGTTGTCTTTCTCGACCTCGAAACCACCGGTGCCACGGCAACCCGTGACCGCATCACCGAAGTCGGCCTGATCGAGGTCGACAACGGCCGCTTTATCCGCGAGTGGTCTTCACTGGTCAATCCCGGCATGAGCATTCCATCCGGCATCCAGGCTCTGACCGGTATCAGCAACGACATGGTGGCGCTGGCGCCGCGCTTCGAGGAAATCGCCCGTGAACTGTATGAGGTCATCGACGGCCGCGTTCTGATCGCACACAACGCACGCTTCGACTATGGCTTCCTGAAAAACGAATTCCGCCGCCTCGGCAAAACCTTCACCGCACCGGTGCTGTGCACGGTAAAACTCTCGCGCAAGCTATTCCCGCAGCATCCGCGTCATAATCTTGACAGCCTGATGAACCGTCACGGCATTCATTGCGATGCGCGCCATCGCGCACTGGGGGATGCCCGCGTGTTGTGGGAACTGGCGCAGCAATGGCGGCAGGAACCCGGCGAAGAAGCGGTAATGGCCGCCACCGAAAAATTATTAAAAACGACAACCGTGCCGGCCGGACTCGCCGACAACGCCTTTGATCACATTCCTGAAGGCCCCGGCGTCTACCTGTTTTACGGTGAAAAAGACGTGCCGCTGTATGTCGGCAAAAGCATCAACTTGCGCACGCGCGTGATGTCGCATTTCTCCGGCGATCATCGCGTCGCCAAGGACATGCGCATCGCCGCCGAGGTCAAACGCATCGACTGGATTGAAACCGCCGGCGAACTCGGCGCGCTGATCGAGGAGGCACAGCTGGTCAAAAAACTCTCGCCGGTGCACAACCGCCAGCTCCGTCGCGCCAGCGAACTCTGCGCCTGGCACTGGCCGGCCGACCGCCACAACGAAGTGCCGGAACTGGTCTCGGCGCGCGATCTGAACGGCGGTGAATTCCGCGACCTCTACGGCCTGTTTCGCTCGCGGCGCACAGCCGTTGAGGCACTGCGCGAAATCGCCCTCAAACACGAACTCTGCCATGCGCTACTCGGCCTGGAAAAGCGCAAGGGCCCGTGCTTCGCCTTCCAGATCAAACGCTGCCGCGGCGCCTGCGCCGGCGTCGAAACGCCGCGCGAACATGCGGCCCGCCTCGCGGCCGCACTCGCAGGACTGCGCATGCGTGCATGGCCCTTCCCCGGCCGCATCGGCATCCGCGAAACCTCGCCCGGCGGTGAGCGTTGCGACATGCATGTAATCGACCAATGGTGCCATCTCGGTACGGTCAGCAGCGAAGAAGAATTGTGCGACCTGCAGGAAGGCTCACCACGGCCACTGTTCGACCTCGACACCTATAAAATCCTCACGCGTTACCTGCTGAACGGCAAACACCGTCCGCAGATCGTGCCGCTGACCGCGAACACCGCGGCTGCTGCATAATCAGCAACACAGTCAAAAACCATCATCCGGAGGGGGATGTCATGAGCAAAAAACTGCAGGGCCTGCTTGTTGCCGCCGTCGTCGCGGCGTTTCCGCTCGGCGCCGCCGCACAGGCGCAGTATCCGGCGAAGACCGTGCGCTTCATCATTCCCTTCCCGCCGGGCGGCCCCACCGACATTATGGGTCGCATGGCGGCCGACATCCTGTCCAAGGCGACAGGGCAACAGTTCGTTCCCGACAACCGTGGCGGCGCCGGCGGCAATATCGGCGCTGAGCTGTGTGCGCGCGCACCGGCCGACGGTTACACGCTGTGCATGATTACCGCGGCACAGGGCGTGTCACCGGCGATCTACAAAAAGATGACCTATGACCCGGTGAAGGACCTCGCCACGATCACGCTGATGGCCAGCCTGCCGAGCCTGCTCACGGTGCACCCCGCGCTGCCGGCGAAAAACGTCAGGGAACTGCTGGCCATCGCCAGGGCAAAACCCGACGGACTGAGCTACGCTTCCACCGGCAACGGCAGCAGCCCGCACATGCTGATGGAAATGTTCAAGTTCATGACCGGCGTGAAAATGGTTCACGTGCCGTACAAGGGACAGGCACCCGCTGTGGTCGACCAGATTTCGGGACAGGTGCAGCTGGCCTTCAACACGGCGATCACCGTGCTGCCGCAAGTGGAAACCAAACGCCTGCGTGCCATTGCGGTGTCCTCGAAAGAACGTTTCCCGCCGATGCCCGAACTGCAGACGGTGGAAGAAGGCGGCGTCAAGGATTTCGACGGCGGTTCCTGGCAAGGCGTCGGTGCACCGGCCGGCACGCCGCCGGAGATCATCCGCCGCGTGAATACGCTGCTGGTCAATGAACTGAAAACGCCGAACATGCGCGACCAGATGATCAAACGCGGAGCGATTGTTTCAGCCAACACGCCGGAAGAATTCTCGACATTCCTCAAAGCCGAAATCGCACGCTGGACCAAGGTAGCGAAGGCCGGCAACATCAGCATCGATTGAGCATGGCCAAAACCGTCTCAGCGGAAACGCAGGCACGCATCGACCTCGCCGCCGCCCTGCGCAGCGCTTCGAGCATGGGCCTCGGCGAGGGCATCTGCAATCACTTCAGCGTTGAAGTGCCGGACCGTCCCGGTCATTTCCTGATCAATCCGCAGGGCCTGCACTGGTCGGAGGTGACGCCTGCAGATCTGGTGATGGTCGACGGCCAGGGGCGCAAGGTCGCCGGCAAGCATGAAGTAGAGCCGACGGCGTTTTTCATTCACGGCGCCGCACACCGCAGCAAGCCGCAGGCGAAATGCGTGCTGCACACCCATATGCCGTTCGCCACCACGCTGACCGTGGTCCACGGGGGACGCATTGAACCGGTGAGCCAGGTCGCACTGAAGTTTCTCGGCCGCGACGCCTATGACGACAATTACAACGGGCTTGCGCTGGATGCCGCCGAAGGTGCGCGCATCGTGTCAGGCCTGAAGAACGCCGACATTCTGTTCCTCGCCAACCACGGCATCATTGTCACCGGGCCGTCGATCAACATCGCCTTCGACGATCTGTATTACCTCGAACGCGCCTGCATGCTGCAGGTGCTGGGCATGGGCACCGGCAAACCGCTGCGTCAGGTGCCGGATGTCATCGCGCAGAAAACCGCAGCGCAGATGACGGATGACACCCAGGCCCGCCTGCATTTTATTGCGCTCAAGCGCCTGCTCGATCGCAACGAACCAGGATGGTCACGCCTCGAATAAGGCAGTGCAGCCCGGATTAGGCCGCAGGCCGCAATCCGGGGAACAAACACCACGATGATTGTTCAGCAGTGCCCCGGACTTCATTGTGTTCCATCCGGGCTAAAGCGCCAGATAATCAGTGATAAACGAGCGGCTGGTTCAGCAACACGCTGAAGTTGTCGAGAAAGGTGTCGATGTTTTCGGTGGTCGCCTCATCACCGGCCGCTGCGTTCATTGCATTGGCGAATTTCTCGGCGACATCGCCGGTGAAAAACGTGCCGCGCGACGAGCGCTTGTCGACCAGTTCCAGGCCCTGCTGGCCGGGATACTCGGCAACATAATACTGCTCACTGTTGTAGACGATGCGCATGGCGGGCTCCGTTTCATATAAGTTATTGATTTTAATGTATAATATTAAAATCAAACTACAGTAGGAAGATGAGGCGCCCCACCCCGGATTTCAAGGGCTGCGCCGCCGGTTGGCAACCGCAATGCCGATCAGGATCAGCGCCAGTCCGAGGTAGGCATTGGGCGCAGGATGTTCACCCATGATCCACAGCCCGAGCAGTACAGCGACACCGGGGCTGAGGTAATTCACCAGCGACATGAAGCTGGGCCCCGCGGAACGGATCAACTGGAAGTACAACACCGTCGCAATCGCCGTCGGCACCACACCCAGCCAGCACACCGCCGTCACCGACTGCCAGCGCGGTGACAGCGTCCAAGGCGGCGTTTGCCACAGGGCCACCGGCACCACAATCACGCTCGCCACCAGCAGGGTCGCCGCTGCAGCGACCAGCACATCCCCCTTGATGATCAGTCGCGTCAGCACGCTCTGCATTGCATAACACAGGGCCCCGCCCAGTACCGACAACTGCGCGATGACCCGCAGCGCATCCCCGCCAAGACCCGCCAGCGCCGCCGGCCCCATCAGCAGCACGATGCCACAAAAGCCGCCGGCAAAACCGATGGCGCGCTGCCGCGTCATGTGCTCGCCGGCGATCAGGAAATGCGCCAGCACGATGGTCGCCAGCGGCATGAAGCCCATCAGGATGCCGGCGAGTGCGCTCTCCACCACCTGCTGTCCCCAAGTGATCAGGTAAAACGGAATCGCATTACCGATCAGCGCCACCACCACAAAGGGCCACCAGTTACTCCCCAAGGCCGGCAGCCGCCGCCCACTGCCATAAACAAACATCAGCAGCACGATCGCCGCAATGCCGATGCGCCCCGCCACAATGATCAGTGGCGGCAGGCTCGACACCGCGATGCCATTGAACATGAAGGAAGAACCCCACATCGCGACCAGCGCGAACAGCAACAGCCATTCATTCAACGTGCGGTGAGTGGACATCCGGAGATTGACCCGCGCGACAGCGCGGGTTTTGAGTTGTTTTAATTGCGGTCAAGCATACACGGAAACACTGACTGCAGATGACAGCACAATGGCATCGCCATACAGACGGTGTTGATGTCCTGCCTATGAGCCGCCGGGCTACCCACGACGATCCGGTATCGCAGACGGAGCCACGGTGCGCCCCATGATAAAATCACCCTTTACCGATACACGACTCCGATGACCACGCTCTCACCGCTCACCGCACTCTCCCCGCTCGACGGCCGCTACAACAGCAAGCTCGGCGGACTGCGCAACTGCTTCAGCGAACAGGCCCTCATCCACCAGCGGGTGCGGGTCGAGGTCGAATGGCTCAAAGCGCTGGCCGCAGAGCCGGCGCTGAAGGAAGTGCCGGCATTCTCCAAGACCACCGTTGCCGAACTCGATGCACTGGTCAATCAGTTCTCCGAAACCGATGGCGCCCGCGTCAAAACCATCGAAGCCACCACCAACCACGACGTCAAGGCGGTGGAGTACCTGCTGAAGGAACGGCTGGCAAGCAATGCCGAGGTGACCAAGGTCGCCGAATTCATCCACTTCGCCTGCACGTCCGAAGACATCAACAACCTCTGCCATGCGCTGATGCTCAAACAGGCACGCACTGATGTGCTGCTGCCGGCGCTGGACGCGATCATCAGCCGCCTGCGCGCGCTGGCACACGACCTCGCTGACGCCCCCATGCTGTCGCGCACCCACGGCCAGCCGGCGTCGCCGACGACGCTGGGCAAGGAAATGGCCAATGTCGTGGCACGCCTCGACCGTGCCCGTGCGCGCATCGCCGCAGTTTCCCTGCTCGGCAAGGTCAACGGCGCGGTGGGCAATTACAACGCACATCTCTCGGCCTACCCGGAAATCGACTGGGAGGGCTTCGGCAAAAAGTTTGTCGAATCGCTGGGGCTGGAATTCAATCCCTACACCATCCAGATCGAGCCGCATGATTCGATGGCGGAACTGTATGATGCCGTTGCCCGCACGAATACCATCCTGCTCGATCTCAACCGCGACATCTGGGGCTATATCTCCGTCGGTTACTTCAAGCAAAAGACCAAGGCCGGCGAAATCGGCTCCTCGACGATGCCGCACAAGGTCAATCCGATCGACTTCGAAAATTCCGAAGGCAACCTCGGCCTCGCCAATGCACTGCTGCGCCACCTCTCGGAAAAACTGCCGGTGTCACGCTGGCAGCGGGATCTTACCGATTCAACGGTTCTGCGCAATATGGGTGTCGCGCTAGGTTACGCACTGCTGGCCTGGGATTCCTGCCTGAAGGGCCTCAACAAGCTGGAAGCCAATCGCGCGGCAATGACCGATGATCTCGACGACAACTGGGAAGTGCTGGCCGAGCCGATCCAGACAGTGATGCGGCGCTACAACGTCGCCGGCGCCTACGAGCAATTGAAGGAGCTGACCCGCGGCAAGGCAGGCATCAACCGCGATACCCTGCACGCTTTCATCAAGGGCCTGACCGGCATTCCTGAAGCCGAAAAACAGCGCCTGCTGGCGCTGACACCGGCCAATTACATCGGCAAGGCTATCGAACTGGCTCGACGCATCTGAACAAGCTGCGGGAGGAGCCGGTAGCTCAGGAAGCCCGGCGCTGACGCAGGATCTCGATGATGCCGGGAAGAATGGACAGAAAAATGATGCCCAGGATCACCAGCGTCAGGTTGTTTTTGATAATCGGCAGATTGCCAAAGAAGTAGCCGGCATAAGCCAGTGACACCACCCACAGCACGGCGCCGCTGACATTGAACAGCGCGAACTTCGCGTAAGTCATGCTCGCAGCGCCTGCGACAAACGGCGCATAGGTGCGGACGATGGGCACGAAGCGGGCGATGATGATGGTCTTGCCGCCGTATTTTTCGTAGAAGTCGTGGGCGCGCTGCAGATACGCCGGATTCAGCCAGCGCGATTCGCGGTGACTGAAAATCCGCGGCCCGATGTAATGCCCGACGCCGTAATTCACCGCATCGCCCAGCACTGCGGCGATGATCAGCAACAGCATCATCAGATGGATGTCCATGCCGCCCGCCGCCGCCACGGCGCCGGCGACAAACAGCAGCGAGTCGCCGGGCAGGAAAGGTGTCACCACCAGCCCGGTTTCACAGAAGACGATCAGGAACAGGATCAGGTAGATCCAGGCACCGTGGCTGGCCACAAGCGCCTGGAGATGCTGGTCCAGGTGCAGGACAACATCGATCAACTGCGTGAACAGTTCCACGCGGAGGCCTAGACGATGGCGCCGTCTTCACCCGCCTGCTTGGGTTTCTCCGGCTTTACCAGATCATCCCGCTTCAGCCCCAGCCACATCAGCAGCGGGCTGCCGACGAGAACCGAGGAATAGATGCCGAAACAGATGCCGATGGTCAGTGCCAGCGCAAAGTAGTGCAGCGTTTCGCCGCCGAAGAACAGCATCGCGCAGACCATCAACTGGGTCGAACCGTGGGTGATGATGGTGCGCGACATCGTCGACGTGATCGCGGCGTCAATCACTTCGGGAACAGGGGTATGACGGAACTGACGGCTGCGGAAGTTCTCGCGCACCCGGTCCATCACCACCACCGATTCGTTGACCGAATAACCGAGAATGGCCAGCACGGCGGCAAGCACCGGGAGCGAAAATTCCCAGTTGAAGATCGAGAAGCAGCCGAGAATGATCACCACGTCATGCAGGTTGGCAATGATTGCCGATACACCGAACTTCCATTCGAAGCGCAGCCACAGATAGCCGACGATGCCGAGAGACACAAACAGCAGCGCCAACGCACCGTTTTCGAGCAGCTCCTTGCCGACCTGCGGCCCGACGAACTCGACCCGCTGAAGTTTTACCGCAGCATCCAGCTGGCGCAGTTCGGTCATCACCTGCTCGGACAGCTGGGCGCTGGTGATGCCTTCCTTGACCGGCAGGCGGATCAGCACGTCACGTGCAGTACCGAAGTTCTGCACGCTGGGATCGGCAAAACCGATCTTGATCATGCGATCACGGATCGGATTGAGATCGGGCGGCTGCGGATAGTTGACCTCGATCACCGTGCCGCCGGTAAAGTCGACGCCGAGATGCAGACCCTTTGTCGCGAGCGCGCCGACAGCGATCAGGAAAGTAATCAGCGAGATCACGTTGAAGATCAACGCGTAACGCATGAAGGGGATGCTGCGCTTGAAGCGGAAAATTTCCATGGTGGCTCCTACTTGGCCTGCGCCGCGGGTTTCCAGATCTGGCCGATGGAAATCCGGTCCAGCTTGCGGCGCCCGCCGTAATAGAGGTTGACGATGCCGCGCGACACCATCACCGCGCTGAACATCGAGGTCATAATGCCTAGGCAGTGCACCACTGCAAAGCCGCGCACCGGACCGGAGCCGAACGCAAACAGCGCGATGCCGGCGATCAGCGTGGTCACATTGGAGTCAAGAATGGTCGCCCAGGCCCGCTCATAACCCGAGTGCAGCGCGGCCTGCGGCGTCATGCCGTTGCGCAATTCCTCGCGGATGCGCTCATTGATCAGCACATTGGCGTCAATCGCCATGCCCAGCGCCAGCGCGATCGCGGCGATACCCGGCAGCGTCAGCGTCGCCTGCAGCATCGACAGCAAAGCGATCAGGAACAGCAGGTTGGCGCCGAGTGCAACAACGGATATCGCCCCCATCAGCATGTAGTAGATGACCATGAACACCGCGATCGCAGCAAAACCCATCCACATCGACTGGAAACCGGTCTGGATGTTTTCAGCACCCAGCGACGGGCCGACGGTGCGTTCCTCGATGATTTCCATCGGCGCCGCCAGCGCGCCGGCGCGCAGCAGCAGCGACACGTCCTTTGCTTCCTGCGTAGTCATGCGGCCACTGATCTGCACGCGGCCACCGCCGATTTCGGAACGGATCACCGGGGCGGTGACCACCTCGCCCTTGCCACGTTCGAACAGCAGGATGGCCATGCGCTTGCCGACGCTTTCACGCGTGACCTGCTGGAAAATGCGCGCGCCGGTGCCATCCAGATTGATGTGTACCGCCGGTTCGCCGCTCTGTCCGTCAAAACCGGGCTGGGCGTCGTTGATGCGCTCGCCGGTGAGGACAACCTGTTTTTTGACCAGCACCGGCTGGCCGCTGCGCTCGTAATACAGTTCGGCGCCGAAGGGCAACTGGCCGGCCTTGGCCTGCTGTAGCGTGCCCGGATCCATTTTCTCTTCATCGACCATGCGCACTTCGAGGGTCGCGGTGCGGCCAAGGATGTCCTTGGCCTTGGCGGTGTCCTGAACGCCCGGCAGCTGCACGACCACGCGGTCGGCGCCCTGCTGCTGGATGATCGGCTCGGCGACGCCAAGTTCATTAACTCGGTTGCGCAGTGTGGTGATGTTCTGCTGCAGCGCGAATTCCTGGGTCTTGCGCTGGGCCTCGATGCGCAGAACGGCATTGATGCGGAATTCTCCGCCGTCCTCGCTGGCCTTCAGCTCGAGGTCTGGCATGTCCTTGCTGATGCGTACCAGGGCTTTTTCGCGCAGCGCGGCCTCGCGGAAACGCACGGTGATCGACTGACCTTCGCGCGACAGACCGGAATACTGCAGGCGCTGTTCGCGCAGCATGCCACGGATGTCGTTGCTATAGGCCTCGAGCTTTTTCGACAGCGCCGCCTTCATGTCGACCTGCATCAGGAAGTGCACACCCCCGCGCAGATCGAGGCCGAGATACATCGGTAGCGCACCGATCGATGCCAGCCACTGCGGGCTGCGCGACAGCAGGTTCAGCGCCACCACATAGTCATCGCCCAGCGCCGTCTGCAGGGCATCCTTGGCCTTGAGCTGCTCCTCGGTGCCGGCAAAACGCGCCTTGACGCTGGTGGCGTCCATCGCGATACCGGTGCTTTCGAGCGACGTTTTTTTCAGCGTATCTTCGATACGCGCCATCAGCGCCGCATCGGCCTTCAGGTTGCTGCGCAGCGGCGACACCTGCACCGCAGGCACTTCACCGTAGAAGTTCGGCAGCGTATACAGAAAACCGATCGCCACGGCGGCGAGGATCATCAGGTACTTCCACAGGGGATAGCGGTTCATGTTGGGCGCGTTAGTGGTGAAGCGTGGGGGGCATCGAAAAGAAACAAGACTGGGCGATGCGCATGGCCGGCCAAAGCCGGCTTGCGCATCAACGTCTTACTGGATGGTCTTGAGGGTGCCTTTGGGCAGCACGATCTGGATCGCAGCCCGCTGGATCTGAATTTCGACGTTGTCGGCCACCGATACCGTCGCATACTGGGCATCGACTTTGGTGATGCGGCCGAGAATGCCGCCAGCGGTAATGACTTCATCGCCCTTCTGCAGGCCTTCCACCATTGCCTTGTGTTCCTTGGCGCGTTTCATCTGCGGCCGGATCATCAGGAAATAGAGCACACCGAACATGGCCAGGATCAGCAGCATGCTTTCGATGCCGCCTCCCTGTGCCGCTGCGGGCGCAGCCTGCGCCCAAGCTGAACTGATTAACAAGTGGAACCTCCGTGGTGTTGGCAGGCGGCCCGGCGTTTTGCACTGCAACCGGTTACGCCCAAAGTGTTGTATTTTAACATGATTCTGCTTCGTGATCGCCACCGTGGGCCGCCGCAAAAGCTGCCAGCCGCCGCCCGGCAATGGCCGCCCGCAAGCCCGCCATCAGCTCCTGGTAGTAATGCAGATTGTGCAGGGTATTGAGCCGGGCACCGAGCATTTCGTTCACCCGCTGCAGGTGATGCAAATAGGCACGGGTGAAGTGACGGCAGGTATAGCAGGCGCAGTCCGGATCCAGCGGCCCAAGGTCATCCCGGTAACGGGCGTTGCGCAGCTTGATCACGCCGTGCCGGGTATACAGCCAGCCGTTGCGGGCATTGCGGGTGGGCAGCACGCAGTCGAACATGTCGATGCCGGCCTTCACCGCCGCGATGATGTCCGCAGGGGTACCGACCCCCATCAGGTAACGCGGCCGGTCCGCCGGCAGCCGCGGCGCGGTGTGGCGCAGGATACGCAGCATGTCGGGCTTGGGTTCGCCCACCGACAGGCCGCCGATGGCATAGCCGTCAAAACCGATGTTCGTCAGCGCGGCCAGCGATTCGTCGCGCAGGGACTCGAACATGCCGCCCTGAACGATGCCGAACAGTGCATTCGGATTGCCGGCATGCGCGGCCTTGCTGCGCGCCGCCCAGCGCATCGACAGCCGCATCGAATCGCGCGCCTGCTCGAGCGTCGCCGGATGCGCAGTGCATTCATCAAAGGCCATCACGATGTCGGAATTGAGCACGCGCTGGATGCGCATCGACTCTTCCGGCGTCAAAAAACAGCTGTCGCCATTCACCGGCGACTGGAACCTGACGCCCTCCTCGCTGATCTTGCGCATCTCCCCCAGGCTGAACACCTGGAAGCCGCCGGAGTCGGTGAGGATCGGGCCGTCCCAGCCCATGAAACGGTGCAGTCCACCGTGCGCGCCGATGACATCCAGCCCCGGGCGCAGCCACAGATGAAAGGTATTGCCGAGAACGATCTGCGCGCCGAGTTCGCGTACTTCCACCGGACTCATGCCCTTGACCGCGCCATAGGTGCCGACCGGCATGAATGCCGGTGTATCGATGCTGCCGTGCGCGGTTTCGAGTGCGCCGCGGCGTGCGGCGCCGTCCGTCGCTGAAACTTTGAATTGCATTGGGGATTGGTGTCCGGTTCAGGGCGTGCGTTCGATCAGCATGGCGTCACCATAGCTGAAAAACCGGTAACGCTGCTCGATCGCATGCCGATAGGCCTTGCGGATGTTGTCGACGCCACCGAACGCCGACACCAGCATCAAGAGGGTAGACTTCGGCAGATGGAAATTGGTAATCAGGCAATCAACGATGCGGAAACGATAGCCGGGCAGCACGAACAGTGCGGTATCGGCGCTGCCCGCCACCGGCTCGCCGGCTGCAGCAGCCGACTCCAGCGCACGCAGGCTGGTGGTGCCGACCGCAACAATGCGTCCGCCGGCGTCTCGATGCCGCCGGATCGCATCCACGGTGTCCTGTGACAGGCTGTACCACTCGCTGTGCATGCGGTGTTCGCTGAGATTCTGCGTGCGCACCGGCTGGAAGGTACCGGCGCCGACATGCAGGGTCAGATACGCGGTGCCGATACCCTGATCACGCAAGGCCTCCAGCAACGCCGCATCAAAATGCAGGCCTGCGGTCGGTGCCGCCACGGCACCCGGCGTACGCGCAAAAACCGTCTGATAGCGCGTCTCGTCATCAACACCCGGCCGGTGTTCGATGTACGGCGGCAAGGGCAAGGCGCCGTAACGCTCCAGCTGGGCAAACACATCCTCTTGCGGGAAACGCAGTCGATACAGCTCACCCTCGCGGGCCACCATCTCCAGGACCAGTCCACCTTCAAGATGTAATTCGCTGCCGGCCTTGGGCGGATGGCTGGCACGGATCTGCGCCAGCGCTTCGCCCGCCCCCAGAACGCGTTCAATCAGCACCTCGATCCGCCCGCCGCTGGCTTTCTGCCCCATCAGCCGCGCCTTGATGACCTTGGTGTCATTGAGGATCAGCAGGTCGCCCGCCCGCAGCAGCCCCGGCAAATCGGTAAACCGCAGGTCTTGCAGCGTACCGTTCGCGCCGTCGAGATGCAGCAGCCGGCTCGCCCGGCGTTCGGCCGCGGGCGACTGTGCAATCAGCTCTTCGGGAAGGTGATAATCGAAATCATCCAGACGCATCGCGCGGATTATACGGACGGAAAGATAGGCATGGATACATAGGGACGGATACACAGGATGAATACAGCGAATGGTTGCCGCCATAAGGCCGTTTGACCGATAATCCCTCACCCCCTGCCTCGGTGGTGGAATTGGTAGACGCGCCGGACTCAAAATCCGGTGCCGCAAGGCGTGTCGGTTCGAGTCCGACCCGAGGCACCACTCACAAGTCCCTGGCCGCCATCACGGCGCCATGCATTCTCCAGACCAATCAACGGAAAAGACCATGACTGAAAAGGAAATCGGCGTCAGCATCGACGGCCATGTCGCCACAGTGGAACTGCGCCGTCCGCCCAATAACTTTCTGGACATCGACCTGATTGGTGAGCTGGCCTCGGCGCTGGAAGCGCTGGACGAGGACAGCAACTGCCGCAGCATCGTGCTCGCCGCCGCCGGCAAACATTTCTGCGCGGGCGCCAACCTGAAAAAGCGCGTGGACGACGAAGCTGCGGGCCAGAAACAGGTCACCCAGCCGCGTCACCTCTACCACGAGGCACAACGCCTGGTGCAGACCCGCAAGCCCATCGTCGCCGCGATCCACGGCAGCGCCATCGGCGCCGGCCTCGGCCTGGCGCTGGTCGCCGACTTCCGCGTCACCTGCAAGGAAGCGCGTCTGGCGGCGAACTTTTGCGCAATGGGTTACCACCCGGGCTTCGGCATGACGGTGACGCTGCCGCGTCTGGTCGGTCATCAGACCGCGAAATGGCTGTTCCTCACCGGCAAACGCATCCCCGGCGAAGAAGCGTTTGAACTGGGACTGGCCGACCGTCTGGTGGCGCAGGATCAAGTGCGTCAGGTCGCGCAGGAAATGGCCGCTGAACTCGCCAAGTCCGGCCCGCTGGCCGTGCAGGCCACGCGCGAAACACTCAACGGTGATCTGTTCGCGGCCTTCCGCGCCGCCACCGAACGCGAAGCCTTCGTGCAGATGATGCTGCGCGAAACCAATGATTTCAAGGAAGGCGTCAAAGCCGGCTTTGACCGCCGCGATCCGGTGTTTACCGGCAACTGAACAAACCGGCGTTCGCCGTGCTTAACGCAGCGGCGCCGGCAGCATCTGCGTCAGTGCTTTTTCAGTCACACCGGCATAGAACACCAGCACCTTCATCGGCACAGTGCCGGTATTGCGCCCGTTATGGGCCCGCTCAAACACTTCGGCGAGGCCGTCACCGGCCTTGAGCGTCAGGCGCCGGCCATCCTGCAACTCAACCTCCAGTTCCCCCTCCAGCACCATGCCGAAGGAAGGCACCGGATGCGCATGCCAACCGGTCTGTGCGCCGGGCGCCAGCGTGACGATAATCCCTGTCACCTCGGCCGTGCCCTGCGGATACACGATGGGGGTGCCGTCCCAGGCGCGGGTGGTTTTGAGGATGATTTTTGAGGTCACCGCCGGCACCGGCTCGGCGGCGGCAAGTGCCCCGGTCCAGCACAGGCCACTGATAGCCAAACCGATGCTAAGGTCACGCCTGTTCAAGATCATTTAATCACCGTAATGGAAAAGTGGCCCAGCGTTCAGCTCTAACTGATCGGATATCTGGCCCGGGTCAGGGTACGGTGACTTCGACGTTGTCGATCAGACGTGTCTTGCCCAGACGGGCAGCCGCCAGAATCACCAGCTCGCGCTCGCCGTTGGACGGCGGTTGCAGATCGGCACGGCGGCGCACCGCGACGTAATCGGGCTTCCAGCCGTGCTTGGCCAGTTCGGCCATCGCGCCGAGTTCGATGCGCTGGTAATCACGCGCGCCGAGGGCGATTTCACCACGGGAATTTTTCAGCACCCGGTACAGCCGCGGCGCTTCCTGGCGTTCCGCCGGAGTCAGATAGCCGTTGCGTGACGACAGCGCAAGGCCGTCTTCAGCGCGAACCGTTTCCGCCAGAATCAGTTCAATCGGCAATGCAAACTGGCGCACCATATTCGACAGTACCAGGCACTGCTGGTAATCCTTCTTGCCGAAAATCGCTGCATGCGGCGATACCATGTTGAACAGTTTGAGTACTACCGTGGCCACGCCGCGGAAATGACCGGGACGCGCACCGCCATCGAGAATGTGCTGGAGGTCGGAAGGTTCCACGGCGAAAGTCTGCGGTTCCGGATAGATTTCCTTCTCGTCCGGCGCAAACACCACATCGACGCCGGCATTGCGCAGGCGCTCGCAATCCGCCTCAAAGGTGCGCGGGTAGCGGTCGAAATCCTCGCGGGGACCGAACTGCAGCCGGTTGACGAAAATGCTGACCACAGTGCACGCCGCGCGCGGCTTGGCGATGCGCATCAGCTCGATGTGCCCCTCGTGCAGATTACCCATCGTCGGCACGAACACGTTGTCGGGTTCGCGCCGCAGGCGTTCGCGCAGCTCGTGCACGGAATGAATGACGTCCATTGGAGACCGTGGGTCTGTGGCAGGTGGTGGATGAAAGAGGGCGCATTATATATGCGCCCGAAGATCGTGGCGGCGAACGCCGCGGGAATCAGAAGGAGTGTTCGCGCCCCGGGAATTTGCCTGAACGCACTTCCGCGACATACAGCGCGACCGCATCCTGGATCGATCCGGCGGCAGCTTTCATGTAATTCTTGACGAACTTGGCCTTCTTGCCGGGATAAACGTCGAGCATGTCATGAAGCACCAGCACCTGGCCATGACAATCGACGCCGGCGCCGATGCCGATGGTTGGCACCCTGGCCGCCGCCGTGACCTGGCTGGCCAGCGCCGCGGGAATGGCTTCGAGCACGATCATGCCCGCCCCCGCCTGCTCCAGAATCCCCGCATCATCGAGCAGCCGCTGCGCGTCGTCCTCGGCCTTGCCCTGCACCTTGTAGCCACCGAGTTGGTGCACGGACTGCGGCGTCAGCCCGAGATGACCGCAGACCGGAATGCCGCGCTCGGTCAGAAAAGCAATGGTTTCCAGCATCGAACGGCCACCTTCGATTTTGACCATCTGCGCACCTGCCGCCATGATTTCAGCGGCATTGCGGAAGGCATCCTGCGGGCTGACCTGAAAGGTGCCGAAAGGCATGTCGCCGATGATGAATGCATTTTTCGCACCGCGCGCCACGCAGGCAGTGTGATAAACAATGTCACGCAGCGTCACCGGCAGGGTTGATTCATGGCCCTGTAGCACATTGCCCAGCGAATCGCCAATCAGCAGCGTATCGACACCTGCGGCATCCAGCAGCGACGCAAAGCTCGCGTCATAGCAGGTCAGCATGGTGATCTTCTCGCCTTCCCGCATCATCTTGTGCAGATTGCTCAACGTGATACGCATGTTGTTTCCTCTTGATGGGCCGAACCGGTTTTAACGGTCAGTTACCCAGGCTGAAAAATTCCCGCGGACCGCGCAGCGCATTGATCCGCCGCAACAATAAATCAAAATCCGCCGTTGAATCAACGAAGTTCAGATTATCCGAATTGACGATCAGCAGCGGCGCGGTATCGTAATGATGGAAAAACCGCGCATAAGTATCAGCCAGCCGGACCAGATAGTCATCCGGGATCGAGGTTTCATAGGCGGTCGCACGCCGGCGCACGCGTTCGATCAGCGTTTCCACGCCGGCCTGCAGGTAAATCACCAGATCGGGTTGCGGCGCCTGCGGCTTGAGATGATCATAAATCTGCCGGTACAGCGCGAGTTCGGCGTCATTCAGGTTCATGCGCGCGAACAACGGGTCTTTTTCGAGCATGAAATCCGAGACGGTGATGCCGCGGAACAGGTCGGACTGCACCAGGTCACGCACCTGGTTGCTGCGCTGGAATAGAAAAAACAACTGCACTGGCAGCGCATGTCGAGCGGGGTCCTGATAAAAACCCGGCAAAAAAGGATTGGCATCCGGATCTTCGAACAGGGTCGCGGCGCCGAGATGGCTCGCCAGTTTTTTCGCCAGCGTGGTTTTGCCCGATCCAATCGGACCTTCGACCACGATATAGCGGTATTTCGGATTCAGAACCGGGTTCATGTTCATGCTGGCATCCGTTGCAGTTGCGCGATGCTGTCCGCATCCACGCGTGCCGCCAGTTCACTGACCCTGCCCTGCCCCGGCACCTGCATGTCGGGCGCGATCTCGGCCAGCGGCAGCATCACAAAAGCCCGTTCAAGCATTCGCGCATGCGGAATGGTCAGACCGGGATCATGGATGACCATATCGCCATACAACACGATGTCCAGATCGAGCGTACGCGGCGCATTGGGAAATTCGCGCACGCGACCGTTGACGCGTTCGATCTCCAGAAGGGCCTCGAGCAGTGCGTGGGGTTCCAGTGTGGTGTCGATCAACGCCACCGCATTGATGAAATCCGGCTGATCGGTATAACCGACCGGTGCACTGCGATACAGCGAGGACCGAGCCGTCAGCCGGGTGCCGGGCAATGCCGCCAGCGCATTGAAACCGGCCTCGATCTGGCGCAGCGGCTCTCCGATGTTGGCGCCGAGCGCAATGCAGGCCGTACTTGGCGCCTGGGTCACAACCGTTATTCCGCTGCGGGCGCGCCGTCAGCCGGTTTGCGGCGACGGCGTTTACGGCGTTTTTTCGCCGGGGCACTGTCGGTGACCAGCATCGTCGCACGGGCATCGGCGTCAGCGTCCTGGAAACTGGTCCACCAGTCACCAAGCGATTTTTCAACTTCGCCGCTTTCACAGCGCAGTAGCAGGAAATCATAAGCAGCGCGAAAACGCGGCTGTTCGAGCAGGCGATACGGGCGCTGCCCCGCGCGCTGTTCAAAACGCGGCTGCATGATCCACAGTTCTTTCATGTCGGATGAATATCGCCGCGGGATCGCCAGCTGCTCGGTTTGCTGATCAAGCACGCCGTCCATCGCCTCATGCAACGCCGGCACCGGCGGCATGCCGCGGGCCTGGTGCTTTTTCCAGGCGGCCAGCACCTCGTGCCAGAGCAGCGCGGCAAACAGGAAGGCCGGCGAGATGGTCTTACCGGTGCGGATGCGGGTGTCGGTATTTTTCAGCGCGAGCATGACAAACCGCTCGCCCATCGGCTGCTCGAGAATGACGTCGAGCATCGGCAACAAACCGTGGTGCAGACCTTCCTTGCGCAGACGCTTGACGCACTCCGCGGCGTGACCGCAGAGCAGCAGCTTGAGCATCTCATCGAACAAGCGCGCCGCGGGCACATTGGCCAGCAGCGGCGCGAGCGCCTTCACCGGCTTGCGCGTTGCGGCATCCATTTCCAGTCCACAGGAGGCGGCAAAGCGCGCGGCACGCAGCATGCGCACCGGGTCTTCGCGATAACGCTGCTCCGGATCGCCGATGATGCGCAGTTTTTTGCTTTTCAGATCGGCGACGCCGCCGTGGTAATCCCAGACTTCCTCGCGTGCCGGATCGTAGAACAGCGCGTTGATGGTGAAATCGCGACGCGCGGCGTCCTGTGACTGGTCGCCCCAGACGTTGTCGCGCAGCAGGCGGCCGTGTTCGTCCTCGACCTGATGACTGGTATCGGCAACATCGGCCGGTCCGCGGAAAGTAGTGACCTCCACCAGATCGCGGCCGCAGAGCACATGCACGATGCGGAAACGCCGGCCGATGATGCGCGAGCGGCGGAAAATGCCGCGCACTTCCTCGGGCGTGGCGTTGGTGGCGACGTCGAAATCCTTGGGCGTGCGACCGAGAATCAGGTCGCGAACCGCGCCGCCGACAACAAACGCGGCATAACCGGCTTCCTGCAAGGCATCGCAGGTGCGCAAGGCGCAGCTGCCGATGCGCTCACGGCTGATGCCGTGTTCGGCCACGGGAATGATCCGCGGTTTCGCGGACTTGAACATGCGGCCCGAAAACACGCGGCCGAGAAACTTGGTGATCATGCGGAAATGTCAGTCAGCGCCGTATGTAGGACGGATTGCATCCATTGATGCACCCTCGCCAAGCGCCGCAAGGAGAAAACGGCGCGATTATACATGGGCATCAGCAGCACTCAGCCGAGGCTCATCACCGGCCAGCCGCGCGCTGTCGCCTGCGCGCGCAGACTGGCATCGGGGTCGACCGCGACCGGATGGGTGACCTGCTCCAGCAAAGGCAGGTCATTGTGGGAATCGCTGTAAAACGTTGATTTTTCAACACTTTTAATGCTCTGTTCGTGAGCGGCCAACCACGCTTCCAGCCGCGTGACCTTGCCTTCGCGGAAACAAGGTGTGCCTTCGACGCCACCGGTGAATTCGCCGTTGCGGGCCTCGGGATCGGTGGCAATCAGATGTTCGATGCCGAATTCGCGCGCAATCGGCGCGGTGACAAAACTGTTGGTCGCGGTGATCAGCACGCGGGTTTCGCCGGCATGCGCCGCGACCAGGTCGCGCGCCGACTGGCGGATCATCGGCAGGATGCGGCTGCGCATGTAATCGGCATGCCATTCATCCAGCACCTTGCGCGGATGACGAGACAGCGGCTTCAGCTGGAAGTCGAGGAATTTGCGTATATCCAGCGTGCCCGCCTTGTACTGGTCATAAAACTCCTGATTGCGAGCCTCATACACTTCGCGGTCGAGAACGCCGCGGTCAATCAGGAATTGCGCCCATTCAAAATCGCTGTCGCCGGCGAGCAGGGTATTGTCGAGATCAAACAACGCCAGAATCATTGAGTTTTCCGTTTTCGTTTCAGTTTTTCTGTTGCAGCAGCTGCAGCACTTCACGCGCCAGCGGCACCGTCACCGCACGCTTCTGTTCGAGTGATACCCGGTCCAGCGTATCGACCAGCGCGCGCAGCGAACTCAGGTCGCGCGGCACCCGAGCCAGCAGATAATCTGTCACTTCCGGCGGCAACATGAAGCCACGCGCATTCGCATAATCCAGCACCGCGGCTCGACGGTCGTCTTCGGTCAGCGCGCGCACTTCATACACCAGACCCCAGGCCAAGCGCGTCAGCAGATCGGCGCGCAGCGACAGCCGCGCCGGCGGACAGTCCCCGGTCACCACCAGCACCCCGAAGGATTCCCTCAAATTATTGAATATATTGAATAAATTAATCTGGGCTTGGTTATCCAAACGCTGCACATCATCGACGCCGACGACTTCTGCACCCTCGTCAGCAAGCGGTAGCTCGCCCGCGCCGTAGAGCCGCACCCGGCGCCCGGCATCCGCCAGCGAATTCAGCGCCGCACGCAAGAGATGACTGCGCCCGCTGCCCGGCGCACCCCATAGATAAATGAACCGTTCGCCCGGCGCACCTTCAGCCAGAGCGCGCAATACCGCCACGGCCTCGGCATTCGCACCAGTAACAAAATTTTCCAGCGTCGGCGCAGGCGGCGACGCCAGTTCAAGCGCAAGCTGTCTCATGATCGGAGTAGAACCGGCGTGAGGGCGCACAACCCTGCCTGCAAGCGCATTGGAACGGAACCCTGGATACCCATTTAAGATAAAATTCGTGACGGCTAGACCGGCTGCCGGATGCGTATCTTAGCAGGGCAATCCGTCGCGGCCGTGCACCATCACCGGACCCCCGACCCTATTCCCTACCCGCCTTACACGCAGGAATTCCCTTGAAACGCAAAACCCCCACTCGCAAATCGCTGACCTACCGTGATGCCGGCGTCGACATCGATGCCGGCGATGCCCTGGTCGACCGCATCAAACCGCACGCGAAACGCACGATGCGGCCCGGCGTGATGGCCGGCATCGGCGGCTTCGGCGCGCTGTTCGAAGTGCCGCGAGGTTACCGCGAGCCGGTGCTGGTTTCGGGAACCGACGGCGTCGGCACCAAACTCAAGCTGGCCTTCCAGTGGAAACGTCACGATACCATCGGCATCGACCTTGTCGCGATGAGCGTCAATGACATCCTGACGCTGGGCGCCGAGCCGCTGTTTTTCCTCGACTACTACGCCTGCGGCAAGCTCGATGTGCCTTCGGCCGCCGATGTGGTCAAAGGCATCGCTGCCGGCTGCGAAATGGCGGGCTGTGCACTGATCGGCGGAGAAACCGCCGAAATGCCCGGCATGTATCCGGCCGGTGAATACGACCTCGCGGGTTTTGCCGTCGGCGTCGTCGAAAAGAAAAAAATCATTAACGGCCGCAGCATCAAGCCCGGTGACGTCGTGCTCGGCCTCGCCAGCAACGGCGTGCACTCCAACGGTTATTCGCTGGTCCGCCGCATTCTCGACCAGCCAGGCGTCAAGCTGACCTCGAAAATCGGCGGCCGCGCGTTGAAGGATGCGATCCTCGCGCCGACGCGGATTTACGTGAAACCCGTGCTGCAACTGATGAAGAAAATCGATGTCAAAGGTCTTGCGCACATCACCGGCGGCGGACTGGTCGACAATGTGCCGCGTGTCCTCGGCGAAAACCTGACCGCCGAACTGCTCAGCGATGCCTGGCCGCTGCCGCCGCTGTTCCGCTGGCTGCAGGAACGCGGCAATATCGCCGACGGTGAAATGCACCGCGTGTTCAATTGCGGTATCGGCATGGTGATCGTGGTTGCAGAAAAAGACGCCAAACGCGCGCAGTCGCTGCTCGAAAAAGCCGGCGAGCGCGTATGGCAAATCGGAACGGTACGTCGCCGCAAGCGTGGTGAAGCACAGACCATTGTGGTCTGACGTGTTTTGACGGTTCAACAGATCCGGCCTGACAAGGAAACAGCATCCTGAAACGCATTGCGATACTGATTTCCGGACGCGGCAGCAATATGGCGTCGCTGATCGCCGCCAAACTGCCGGCGCAGATCTGCGCGGTGATCAGCAATGATCCGGCCGCCAAAGGTCTTGCCACGGCGGCAGGGCACGGCATCGCTACCGCCGTCGTCGATCACCGTCATTACAAACAACGCGCCGATTTTGACGCTGCGCTGGCGCAGGTCATCGACGCGCACCGTCCCGATATCGTCGTGCTCGCCGGTTTCATGCGCGTGCTGACCGAAGACTTCGTCAACCGCTACCGCGGCCGGCTGATCAACATCCACCCTTCGCTGCTGCCCTCGTTTACCGGACTGCACACCCACCGTCAGGCGCTTGAAGCCGGCGTGCGCGTACACGGCTGCACGGTGCACTTCGTCACCCCGCAACTCGACCACGGCCCGATCATCATCCAGGCCGCGGTGCCGGTGTTGCCCGGTGATGATGAAGATGCGCTCGCCGCGCGG
>Ga0222713_10001594_pt1 | contig 25252 bp, 20 predicted proteins | sample C33_649DmetaG_FD_165061 | JGI IMG/M metagenome (GOLD analysis project Ga0222713, IMG submission 165061) | Estuarine water microbial communities from San Francisco Bay, California, United States - C33_649D | ecosystem: Environmental > Aquatic > Marine > Unclassified | place: USA: California... | reverse complement strand
TCAATTGCTTTAATCTCATGATTGATCAAGGTTTCATTCGCCTTTTGCCAAACAGTGTTCAACTCTGGGTCAGAGGTTGATAGCAATGAGATCGTGCCATCTAAATTCAATTCATTCAGCGAAGTGGCGTGAGGTTTGTTCAGGTGAGATGCGAGCAAGTTCAGGCATCCATCTGAACTGTGCCAGTGCTTGGCGTCTAAGAGCCTCTCGTTGGGTTTGATGTCATTCAGCGTGCCATTGCCGCTGATCCACACAGAGTTGATGCTGAGCATGCCTTCAGCTTTTCTTGCTTCATTGACTGGGTGATTGAACCAAATCATCTGAATCTCGTTTTGCCATTTGCGCCATTGTCGAGCCACACCTTCTTGGCTTGTATCAGATGGCATCCAATGATCAATGTTACGACTTTCTGCTTGAGCTGTGCTAACGGTTGATAAGGTTTGAAGTGCTGAAGATTCAATGAACCATTTATGAGGCTTGCTCCGATGAGTGATATCACTCATTTCCGCAAAAATATCTTTCACTGATTCAAATAGGGCATCAGCTTCCGATGCTTGAATGTCTAAAATTGCAGTGCTCGTTAAAACCAAGTGGTCTCTGGCTGCATGGATGTGTACCGGCTCAATTTTTGCCACACAAGTATTTGGCTTAACAGTAACACCATGCGATTGGAGTTCCAATGGGGCGCTGGCATTCTGGCTGCCCAGTAAAAACTTTTCATAGGGCAGGCCACGGTCAAAAGATTCTTGATCTTGGCTGTCGGCAATAACGAGGGTGTATTTCATAACCTTGATTTTAGGGGGCATTTAGACCTTCTGTCCAAGAGCAAGCTAAACTCTTTCATATGAATATTTGGCCGATTGAACTCGAAATCGCATGGCGCTATACCAATGCCAGGAGAAAAGGCGGGAAAAACAAGGAAACAGGGTCTAAAGACGGGTTTTTGTCATTTATATCATCTGTATCAATGTTGGGGATTGCCTTAGGCGTCGCTGCTCTGATCGTGGTTTTATCAGTCATGAATGGCTTCCAAAAAGAAGTTCGTGATCGGATGCTGTCCGTTTTATCCCATGTCGAGATTCATGCTCCATCAGGATTGGGAGAGTGGCAGCCTTTATTGGCTAAAGTTCAAGAAAATAAGCGCGTGACAGGTGCAGCACCAATGATCATGTCTCAAGCCTTGATCAGTCGAAGTGACGTGATGCGAGGTGTTGCACTTCGAGGTATTGACCCTGATCTAGAGGGCAAAGTATCTGATATACCGAAACATTTCATTCAAGGGCAGATCAATACTCTTAAGCCTGGTGAGTTTGGTTTGGCCTTGGGAGCTGAGTTAGCTGGAGTCCTCGGCGTTCAGTTAGGCGACCGTATCACCATCATGGTTCCTGAAGGCGATATCAATCCTGCAGGTATGACGCCACGGATGAGAGCTTTTAAGTTGATTGGCATCATCGATAGCGGCCATTATGAGTTTGATAGCACTTTGGCTGTGGTTCATTGGAAAGATGCGGCGGCATTATTGCGATTGGATGGGCCATCGGGTTTACGTCTCAAATTAGATGATATGCAGCAGGCCGCAAAAGTGGCAGACCAACTTTCTATGCAACTACCTGGCTTATGGGTCAAAGATTGGACAAGACAAAACAAAAATTGGTTTGCAGCTGTGCAAACTGAAAAACGCATGATGTTCATCATTCTTACCTTGATCATTGCAGTGGCCGCGTTTAACTTGGTCTCTACGCTGGTGATGACAGTCACTGATAAGCGAGGTGACATCGCCATTCTTCGCACCATGGGTGCTAGTGCTGGAATGATTCAAAGAATTTTCTTTGCGCAAGGCTTCATGATTGGTGCCATCGGCACTTTGGGTGGAATTATCTTGGGCTTACTCATTTCGTTGAATATTGATGTGATTGTGCCAAGCTTGGAAGCTATTTTCCGTGTTCAATTCTTGCCCCGCGACATTTACTTTATCTCAAGCTTACCCTCCGATGTGCGAAGCAGTGACGTGATCACAGTGGGTTTAATGGCATTCATTCTTTCTCTTTTGGCAACGCTTTATCCAAGTTGGAGAGCGGCCAAAATTCAACCGGCTCAGGCCTTGCGTTATGAGTGAGGGGCTGAATATGAACATGGCATTGGTAGCGAAAAACATTTCCAAAACTTATGGAGAAGGTGAATTGGCTGTCCAAGTCCTCCATGACATCAGTTTGGAGCTTGCGGTTGGTGAAAAGTTAGCCATTGTTGGAGCCTCGGGTTCAGGTAAGAGTACCTTGTTGCATCTTTTGGGCGGTTTAGATCATGCCAGTCAAGGCGAAGTCATCTTGGTGGGACAGTCCTTGAGTCGTCTTTCTGAGGCTGAGCTAAATAAGTTACGCAATCAACATTTGGGATTCATTTACCAATTCCATCATCTTTTGGCTGAGTTCAGTGCTTTGGATAACGTGGCCATGCCGTTGCGTATCAGAGGTATCGATAACAATGAAGCCAGAGCTGTGGCCAAAGAGATGCTCACAAAAGTAGGTTTGTCTCATCGAATGGATCATCGTCCAGCTGCACTGTCGGGTGGTGAGCGTCAGCGCGTAGCTGTTGCTAGAGCTTTGGTGACCAAGCCAAGCTGTGTTTTGGCAGATGAACCTACGGGAAACTTAGATGCTGAAACAGCTGACACTGTTTTTGATTTGATGTTAGATGTTGCAAAAAGTCAGGGTACTGCATTTGTGATTGTGACCCATGATCCATTGCGTGCAGCAAGATGTGATCGTGTTTTACGTTTAGACCATGGCGTATTGAAAGCTCATTAACGTGGCTTTGTGTTTAGATACCCATTGCCATCTCGATGCCGATGAGTTTGGTCTTGATCGTGCTGCCGTGATTGCGCGTGCCGCTCAGTCGGGTGTCAGGGGCATTCTTTTGCCAGCCGTGCGCGCAAAAAATCATTTATCTGTAAAAAATCTAACTCATCAAGCGGCTCAACTGATGCCAGCGAGTTGTTATACATTGGGCATTCATCCAATCTTCACACCTGAGGCAAAAGAATCAGATTTAGAAGTTTTAAGACACTCAGTGATTGAAGCGTTGGACGATCCTCGGTTTGTTGGAATCGGAGAAATTGGTTTGGATTATTTTTTGCCTGATCTAGACGCCAACCATCAAGCATTCTTTTTTGATAAGCAACTCGATCTTGCTGAAGAATTTAATCTGCCAGTGATTTTGCATGTGCGTCGCTCTCAAGATGCCATTTTGAAAGCTTTAAGACCAAGAAAGATCATCGGTGGTATTGCCCACGCATTCAATGGCAGCTTTCAGCAGGCAGAGCAGTTCATCAAGTTAAATTTTGTGATGGGTTTTGGTGGCGCGATGACTTTCCCCAGAGCTTTACAAATTAGACGCTTGGCCAAGGAGTTACCTTTCGATAGTCTGGTTCTTGAAACGGATGCGCCAGACATTCCTCCTGCTTGGTTAGCCCAACAAGCATCTCATCGCAATGAGCCTGCAGAGTTGCTACAAATTTCAGGAGTTCTTGCAGAGATTCGTTCTTCATCCATCAGTCAAACTCAATCTATCTGTGCCAATAACGCATTGCGCGTGATTCCTCGCTGGGCAACATTGCTTGCTCAGCTACCTCTCTCTAAAGACTAGATAACTTGCGCTTTTTATTAACGGCATTCATTGCCGGGGAATCTCTTTTACTTTTTTTGCCGCAGTTGCCCAAAAGCGATGTGTGGATGAAGCTCAGTCTATTGATGGGAAGTTTGCTACTAACGATTTATCTTCTCAAATTTTTTAAAACTCCAGCCTTGCCAAAGATAAAAATTTCCTTGTGGATGATGGTTCTATTTTTATTGGGTTTTTCTTGGTCTGCTTATCTGACCCATACACGCCTGATCAATGATTTATCTCCAGAGTTGGAGGGTGTCCCATTGCTGGTGACGGGGGTGATTGATGGCTTGCCTCATCAAGGTGATCAATCATTGAGATTTTCATTAAAAGTGGAAGAGGCGATTCATGAAGATCAATCAATCAAGATTGATCTAAAAGAATTTCCCAATCGACTTTCATTGGGGTGGTATCCAGGTTGGCGTGGTGAGGGAGTCTTGCCAGATATTCAGCCTGGACAGCGCTGGCGTTTGCCGGTCGTCCTTAAAAGAGCTCATGGTCTTATGAATCCACATGGATTTGATTTTGAGCGTTGGATGTTTCAACAAAATCTTGGGGCTACTGGTTCAATCAAAGCCAATGCAAAAGGTTTACCAAGATCCTGGAAACCAAGTCTCTTAGATGACTTCCATTTGAGCTTTACAACATTTGTTGAGTTAACTCGTTGGCATTTGCGTGAACGCATCAAGCGATCAGCCCCTGAAGAAGCTCCTTATGTTGGAGTTTTGATTGCATTGGTGATGGGTGAACAAAATGCAATTCCTCAAGATGATTGGCGTGTCTTCAATGCAACTGGCATTGGTCACTTGATTTCTATTTCTGGACTACACGTCACGATGTTGGCTGGTATGGGGGCTGCCTTGGCCAATCGCTTATGGCGCCGTCGTTCACTTCCCATGTTGTGCGCGACTCAAAAGGTATCAGCATTGAGCGGTTTTCTTGTGGCATTGATTTACACCTGGCTGGCAGGTTTTCAGATTCCGGCGCAAAGAACCATGTACATGGTGGGTGTTGTTGCTGTGGCTTTATGGACTGGTCGTATCACGCGAGCATTTGATATTTGGTGGTGGGCTTTATTTGTTGTGCTCTTCTTGGATCCCTGGGCCGCCTATACACCTGGCTTCTGGCTTTCATTTGGTGCAGTAGCAGCCATCTTGTTTGCCATGCCTGGTCAAGATGGTTTGTCTGAATATGGTTACAGCCGATCTCAAAAATGGTGGCAGTCATTCAAGGAAGCCACTCGCGTGCAAGCAGTTGTGACGATTGCTTTATTACCTTTAACTCTTTATTGGTTTTCGCAGTTCTCGGTGGTTTCTCCTTTGGCCAATGCCTTCGCGATTCCATTAGTGAGTTTTATTGTTACCCCTTTTGCCATGTTGGGTGCTGTATTGCCTTCGCCCATCAGTGATGGCTGCTTGTGGATCGCGCATTCATGCATGGAGTTGGTGGCTTGGTTTTTAAAACCAATGTCATCATGGTTTTGGTCTGTTGCTTACTTGCCGCAACCAAACCTTATATTTTTTGTGATTTCCACTGTCGGAATCATTTACGCGATCAGGCCCGGTCCACTAGCTCAAAGTTATAAAAGCAGACTACTGGGAATTTGCTGTTGTTTGCCTTTGCTGTGGCCAAAGATTCCTGATGTGGCTCATGGCGACTTTAAGATAACTGTTTTAGACATTGGGCAAGGCACTGCTGTTTTAGTTGAAACACACAGCAAACGTTTGCTATATGACACTGGTCCAAAAACATCCCCTCAATCAGATGCTGGCGAAAGAAACGTGCTGCCATTTTTAAGAGGTGAGGGCATTTCATTCATTGATCGCCTGGTCATCAGTCACAAAGATACGGATCATGTCGGCGGAGCTTTGAGCTTGATGAAAGGTGTCAGCTTTGGAGATTTATTGGGTACTTTGCCTGAATGGCATTTTTTGGTTGATAAAGCCAAAGAATCTAAATTGCCAGCCTTGCCATGCCAAGCGGGTCAAAGTTGGCGTTGGGATGGAGTCTTATTCAAGGTTTGGCATCCTGGCCCCGAAATGACCTTTGCCAGCGTGCACCACTCTGGGAAGCCCAATGCACTAAGTTGTGTCATAGAAGTAACAAATGGGCATTACTCATTTTGGCTAACGGGTGATGTTGAGCGTGGGGGTGAGGCAATCATTGCTAATGAATATAAGCCTTCTGGTGAACTGGCATCTATTTTGCTTATACCGCACCATGGTAGTGCTACTTCTTCATCTCCGATCTTTCTTGATGCAATCAAGCCTCAATGGGCGGTTGCACAAGCGGGCTATCGGAATCGATACCGTCATCCCAACAAGAAAGTGGTGGAGAGATACGTTGAGCGTGAAATTCCGATTCTTGAAACTGTTCACACAGGAGCTCAAATCTGGGAATTTAAGGGGAGACACTGGTCTAGAAAAGATTGGCGTGAAGTGCAACGTAGATCATGGCATCAATAGTGATTCATTGAGAAGTTGGAGTAAAGCACCATGATGATAGAAAAAGAATATAAATTACCTTTTGATGAAATGTCGTTGGATGGTGTTCAAAGAAATTTTAAGGATGCTCAATTCTCTAGGACTCATTACCAGCAATTTTCACAGTGGTTGAGTGGGCAGGGCGATCAATATTTGCAAGCCAGACGTGAAGAAGCAGATTTAATGTTTCGCCGAGTTGGCATCACTTTTGCAGTCTATGGCGAAAGTGCTGGTACTGAAAGAACCATCCCTTTTGATATTGTTCCCAGAATCTTCCCGGCTTCAGAGTGGAGTCGCATGGAAGCTGGTTTACGTCAACGTGTGACTGCCCTGAATATGTTTTTGCATGATGTTTACCATGAGCAACATATTTTAAAAGCAGGGGTGATACCCAAAGAGCAGGTATTGAATAATGTTCAATTCAGACCAGAGATGTTGGGTGTGAATGTTCCAATGAACATTTACGCGCATATTGCGGGTATTGATATTGTGAGAGCCACGCATGGAGCAAACGTTGGCGAATTTTTTGTTTTAGAAGATAACTTGCGAGTTCCTTCCGGTGTTTCTTATATGTTAGAAAACCGCAAGATGATGATGCGTTTATTTCCTGAGTTATTTGCCCAGCATCGAGTAGCACCAGTCGCTCACTATCCAGATTTACTGCTAGATACCTTGCGTCAGGCAGCGCCAGATCAAAACATCAACCCAACCGTGGTAGTGCTGACTCCAGGCATGTACAACTCAGCATATTTTGAGCATGCATTTTTAGCTCAGCAAATGGGCGTTGAATTGGTTGAAGGTAAGGATCTTTTTGTACAAAAAGAAATCCTCTACATGAGAACCACTCAAGGGCCTAAAAAAGTAGATGTGATCTATCGTCGGGTCGATGATGACTTTTTGGATCCTGAAATCTTCAGAGCCGATTCTTCTTTGGGTGTCTATGGTTTATTGAGAGCCTATAAGGCGGGCAACGTTGCTATTTGTAATGCGATTGGCACGGGGGTTGCTGACGATAAATCTATCTACCCTTATGTGCCCGACATGATTCGCTTTTACTTGGACGAGGAACCCTTGCTTTCAAATGTCCCAACTTACATGTGTCGTAAGCCATCTGAGCTGAGCCATGTTCTGGAGAACATGGCCGATCTGGTTGTGAAGGAGGTTCATGGGGCAGGTGGTTATGGGATGTTGGTTGGGCCTGCTTCAACAAAAGCTGAAATTGCTGACTTTAAAGAAAAAGTGAAGGCCAACCCTGAAGGCTATATCGCACAGCCAACCTTGGCGCTGTCGACATGTCCCACTTATGTTGACTCAGGCATAGCACCTCGCCATATTGATTTAAGACCTTTTGTGCTCTCTGGAAAAGAGGTGCGCATGGCTCCAGGTGGGTTGACCAGGGTGGCTCTTAAAGAAGGTTCATTGGTCGTGAACTCATCGCAAGGTGGCGGCACCAAAGATACCTGGGTCTTGGAACATTAAAAATACAAAGGAGATACGCCATGTTATCTAGAACAGCCGATCATCTTTATTGGATGTCACGTTATACAGAAAGAGCGGAAAACACTGCTCGGATGTTGGACGTCAACTACCAGATGTCTCTATTGCCTCAATCAGCCGAGGTTGCAGAGCAAGCCTGGAGATCTTTGTTAGAGATATCAGAATTGACCGCATCCTTTGATGCCAATTATGTATTGATGTCACCCAGTGATGTGATTCGCTTCATGGTAAGTGATATGAATAATCCATCATCTATCATGCGTTGTCTGCAAGCTGCCCGTGAAAATGCAAGAGTGGTCAGAGGGTCAATGACCACTGAATTATGGGAAACAATCAATACCACCTGGTTGGATGCGCAAAAGATGATGCGCGAAGGTATTTTAGAGAAAGCCCCGTCAGAGTTTTTTGAGTGGGTGAAGTTTCGCTCTCATCAAACCAGGGGAGTGCAGCACGGCACGATGATTCGTGATGAGGTATTTCACTTCATTCGTTTGGGCACATTCCTTGAGAGAGCAGACAACACCGCTCGTTTACTTGATGTGAAATCTCTGACTGCTGAAAACATGCGCGATCAGGGTCATGACTCTGTCGATGACTTCTACTATTGGGCTGCGATATTGAGATCAGTCTCGGCATTTGAAATTTATCGAAAAGTTTATAGAGATGTCATCACGCCTGATCGTGTTGCTGAGTTATTGGTGCTGCGCTCTGATATGCCAAGATCTTTATCAGCCTGCATGGGTGAAGTCGTTGACTTATTGACCAAGCTCAAGAATTCACAATCGAGCAAGACAATTACTCAAGCCAGAAACTTGATGGCGGAGTTAAGAGACTCTCGGATTGATGAAATTTTGGACCAAGGCTTGCATTTATTTTTGACGAACTTCCTAGAGCGTGTCAATGCTGTTGGAAGTGGCATCAGTCGAGACTTTTTATTGCCAATGGAAGAGTTGGCAGCTTAATGATTGTGCAATTCTGCTCTTTGATTTAATAAATTAATAACAAAAAGGTTTTATGACGTATTGCATTGCGATTAGATTGGATGAAGGTCTTGTTTTTTTATCTGACAGCAGGACAAACGCCGGTGTTGATGCGGTTTCTAGTTTTAGAAAAATGGCCATCTTTAAAAAAGATGGCGATCGCGTGATGGTCTTGATGTCTGCGGGCAATTTAGCCATCACTCAAGCTGTCAGACATTATTTGAATCACCCCGAAGGTGATGGTCCCAGCATTTGGAATGCCTCAACGATGTTTGAAGCAGCGCAGGTCTTGGGTGACATTGTTCGCAAAGTGCGGGACAGGGATGCTGAAGAGTTGCAAAAATCAGGCATTGAATTCAATATCCATTTGATTTTTGGGGGCCAAATTAAGGGGCAGCCACATTCAATTTATCAGGTTTATGCCGCGGGAAACTTTATCGAAGCAACGGTTGAGACACCTTATTTCCAAATTGGCGAAGCGAAGTATGGCAAACCAATCTTGGACCGTGTGATCACTCAAGAAACACCTTTGAAGGAGGCTGCAAAGTGCGCATTGATTTCTATGGACTCAACCATCAAGTCCAATATATCAGTTGGATTGCCTTTGGACTTGTTGGTTTATCCAAAAGATGACTTAAAGACCAATCACCTGTTGATCATTGATGAAAAAAATGAGTATTTCAAAATGATCCATGAAACTTGGGGAAAAAGACTTCGTCAAATCTTCTCAGAAATTGAAGATCCAGTCTGGTAAAGGCTTTTTGACATAAAAATAACCTTCAGGATGAAATTTTGAGCATTCTTGCTGGGTATCGCTATAATTGCGTATTACCCACTAAGCATATTCGATGACTAAATTCATCTTTGTTACTGGTGGTGTGGTTTCTTCCCTCGGGAAGGGTATCGCAGCCGCCTCCTTAGCCGCCATTCTTGAATCGCGCGGCCTAAAAGTCACCCTCTTAAAATTAGACCCCTATATCAACGTCGACCCCGGTACGATGAGTCCTTTCCAACACGGAGAGGTGTTCGTGACGGAAGATGGCGCTGAGACAGACCTTGATTTGGGCCACTATGAGAGATTTGTCTCTGCCAAGATGCGTAAGAGCAATAACTTCACAACGGGTCAAATTTACGAATCTGTGATCCGTAAAGAGCGCCGCGGTGAATATTTAGGTAAGACTGTTCAGGTGATTCCGCATATCACCAATGAAATTCAAAGTTTTGTTGAGCGTGGCGCTAAAGCCAGCCATGATGGTCATGCAGATGTGGCCATTTGTGAAATTGGCGGCACGGTTGGTGACATTGAATCTTTACCGTTTTTAGAGGCTGCTCGCCAAATGAGCTTGAGATTACCTCAGGGTGATACCGCCTTTGTGCATTTGACCTTGGTACCTTATATTGCAAGTGCAGGTGAGTTAAAAACCAAGCCAACCCAGCACTCAGTTCAAAAATTAAGAGAAATCGGCATCATGCCAACAGCATTGTTATGCCGTGCTGATCGCCCGATTCCTGAAGATGAGAGAGCCAAGATTTCTTTGTTTGCAAATATGCGCGAACAAGCAGTGATCTCAGTTTGGGATGTTGATACGATTTACAAGATTCCACAAATGTTGCATGAGCAGGGTTTGGATGAGTTGATTTGCCATGAATTACGCATCAATCCTAAGCCAGCCAATTTATCTGTTTGGAATGGTTTGGTCCACAGCCTCGAAAATCCGAAGCATGAAGTAACGATTGGTATGGTTGGCAAGTATGTGGACTTAACAGAGTCTTATAAGTCATTGATTGAAGCCTTGCGTCACGCTGGCATCCACAATGAAACCAAGGTCGGTATTCGTTATATCGACTCTGAGAATTTAGATGGCGGCGATGTTTCAAGTCTTGCTGGTTTAGATGCCATTTTGGTCCCTGGTGGTTTTGGTAAGAGGGGTACTGAAGGAAAGATTGCGGCTATCAAGCATGCTCGTGAGAATAAGATCCCTTACCTTGGTATCTGTTTAGGTATGCAGTTGGCGGTGATTGAGTTTGCACGTCATGTGGCTGGCTTGAAGGGCGCTAATAGTACTGAATTTGAGCCAAATGGTCCTCATCCAGTCGTGGCATTGATCACTGAGTGGATGGATCGTGAAGGTCGTGTTGAAAAGCGTGATGAGGCTTCTGATCTTGGCGGCACGATGCGTTTAGGATCTCAACGTTGTCCAGTTAAGCCAAATACTTTGGCTGAAAAGATTTATGGCGCAGAAGTGAATGAGCGTCATCGCCATCGTTTTGAAGTGAATAATGTGTACGTGCCTAAATTAGAGGCTGCCGGCATGATTATTTCTGCAAGAACTCCTAATGAGTCTTTGCCAGAAATGATGGAATTGCCAAGCAGTATGCACCCATGGTTCTTTGGTGTGCAGTTCCATCCGGAGTTCACGTCGACTCCAAGAGATGGTCACCCATTGTTCTCTGCATTCATTAAAGCAGCCTTAACCCAAAAGGGTATTGCAGTTTGATCTGCACAGTATTAAGGAATTAAGGAGTTAGCCATGAAACTATGCGATTTTGAAATTGGTCTTGATAAGCGTTTCTTTTTAATCGCTGGCACTTGCGTGATTGAATCTGAGCAAATGGCCATGGACACAGCTGGTCAGTTAAAAGAAATCACGAGTGCTTTGGGCATTCCATTCATTTACAAATCATCTTTTGATAAAGCCAATCGCTCTTCAGGAACTTCATTCCGTGGTCTTGGCATGGAAAAAGGCCTTGAGATTCTGGCCAAAGTTAAAAAAGAAATTGGCGTGAACATTTTGACTGATATTCATGAAGTTGATGAGATCAAGCCTGTGGCTGCAGTTGTTGATGTATTACAAACACCAGCGTTTTTGTGTCGTCAGACTGATTTCATTCGTGCTTGCGCTCAAAGCGGCAAACCAGTCAACATCAAGAAAGGCCAATTCTTGGCCCCAGGTGATATGAAGAACGTGATTGATAAAGCCAGAGCTGCTGCTAAAGAAGTTGGTTTATCAGAAGACATGTTCATGGCATGCGAGCGCGGCGCATCTTTTGGTTATAACAATCTGGTGTCTGATATGCGCAGTCTTGCCATCATGCGCGAAACAAATGCGCCGATTGTGTTTGATGCCACGCACTCTGTGCAGCTACCAGGTGGTCAAGGTACCAGCAGTGGCGGTCAACGTGAGATGGTTCCTGTTTTGGCGAGAGCTGCTGTAGCAGTCGGCGTGAGTGGTTTGTTCATGGAAACTCACCCAAATCCTGCGAAAGCCTTATCAGATGGACCGAATGCAGTGCCATTGAACCGCATGAAAGAATTACTCGCCACTTTGGTGGCTTTGGATGACGTTGTTAAAAATGGCAACGTTTACTTAGAAAAAGATTTCAAATAATTTGTTAAGGGAAAAGTCATGAGTGCAATCGTTGACATCATTGGACGTGAAATATTAGATTCAAGAGGTAATCCTACCGTTGAGTGTGATGTATTGCTTGAGTCTGGGGTTATGGGCCGTGCTGCGGTGCCCTCAGGTGCATCAACTGGTTCACGTGAGGCTGTTGAGTTGCGTGATGATGAGCCAGGTCGCTACCTTGGAAAAGGCGTTCTTAAAGCTGTTGAAAATATCAATACTGAAATCGCTGAAGCAGTGATGGGTCTTGATGCCAGTGAGCAGGCTTTCCTTGATCGTACATTGATTGATTTGGATGGCACTGACAATAAATCACGTTTAGGCGCCAACGCCACTTTGGCTGTTTCTATGGCGGTTGCCCGTGCAGCTGCTGAAGAAGCTGGTCTGCCTTTGTACAGATATTTTGGTGGTTCAGGCGCTATGCAATTGCCAGTGCCAATGATGAACATTGTGAATGGTGGTTCACACGCCAATAACAGTTTGGACATTCAAGAATTCATGATCGTGCCAGTGAGCATGACGAGCTTTCGTGAAGCTGTGCGTTGTGGCGCAGAAGTTTTCCATGCTTTAAAGAAAATCATTCATGACCAAGGTATGTCTACATCTGTTGGTGATGAGGGTGGTTTTGCACCTAACTTCAAGAGTAATGAAGAGTGCCTGAACACCATTCTTCAAGCGATTGAAAAAGCGGGTTACAAGCCAGGCGAAGATGTTTTATTGGCCTTGGATTGTGCGGCTAGCGAATTTTATAAAGACGGTAAATATGACTTGTCTGGCGAAGGTCTGCAGTTGACTTCAGTAGAGTTTGCTAACTACCTTGCCAACTTGGTTGATAAATATCCGATTGTTTCGATTGAAGACGGTATGCACGAAGGTGACTGGGAAGGTTGGGCAATCTTGACTGAGAAATTAGGCAAGAAGATCCAATTAGTGGGTGACGATTTATTTGTAACCAACACCAAGATTCTTAAAGAAGGTATTGAGAAGAACATTGCCAACTCAATTTTGATCAAAGTAAACCAAATTGGTACTTTGACAGAAACTTTTGCAGCCATTGAAATGGCTAAGCGCGCTGGTTACACGGCTGTGATCTCTCATCGCTCAGGTGAGACAGAAGACAGCACGATTGCTGATATCGCGGTTGGTACAAATGCAGGTCAAATCAAAACTGGTTCATTGTCACGCTCTGATCGTATTGCCAAGTACAACCAGTTGATTCGTATTGAAGAAGACTTGGGGGATATTGCAACATACCCTGGTAAGTCAACTTTCTATAACTTGCGCAAGTAATTTTAAAAACTCACTTCAGAAAAGAGAGCCCAAATGCGCATCGTTGTTTACGGCATGTTGGCTCTCTTGGTGATTATTCAGTATCCATTGTGGTTGGGTAAAGGTGGTTGGCTAAGAGTCTATGAGCTTGACCGCCAAGTATCTAAACAATTCGAAAAAAATGATGCACTTGCGGCACGTAATGCCAAGCTATCAGGTGAAGTCAAAGACCTCAAAGACGGCACCAAAGCGATTGAAGAGCGTGCTCGCGCAGAGCATGGCATGAGCAAAGAGGGCGAGATCTTTGTGCAGGTGGTGCCTGGTAAAAAACCTGCTAATGACCCTGCTAAGGATGAGGCTTCAAAAGCTAAGTAATTTTTGTTAATGCTTTGAACTTGGGGCTTGTTTAACTGCATCAATAATCGTAGGGCTGGCAAATATCTGTTTGCAATCAACAGCGTCAAAAATATAAATCTGACCACAGAAATCACAATTGGTTTCGACAGCATCTTTCTCTAACAGAATACTGTTCACTTCTTCTTCACCAAGCATTTTGAGCATATCAGCGACCTTGATGCGAGAGCAGCGGCATCCAAACTTGATTGGTCTTTCATCAAAACTTCTCACTCCATGATGTGCTGATTCATCAAGGTACAAACGATTCATCAATACCTTGGGTTCAAGATTCAAGAGTTCTTCATTGGTGACCGTGTCTGAGAGCATCTGAAGTCTGGACCAGCCCTCAGCTGCTATCTCGTCATCCATTTTTAGTTGCCCCCCCATATTGGGCAATCTCTGGAGCAATAAGCCCCCACAAGAATCTTCATCGCTGGCTAGCCACAAACGGGTCTCTAACTGCTCAGAATCTCGCATGTACAAAGTGATTGCTTGGGCAATGTTTTTGACAGGTTCTCCATCGTCACTCAAAGCCACGATGCCCTGGTAGGGGTTTTGACCTGGTTTTCGATCGGCTGGGTCTAGGGTGATGACCAATCGACCTTGTCCATCGGGATTAATCAAGTCTGACAAATCGGCATCATCAGGAAGGGTGGACAGATCAATATCGTCATTTAACTTCGCAGTTGCTCGAATCACCAAATGTTCATTGCACTCTAAAACCAATAAACGGACTGCGCCATTCCCCTGGGCCTGAATGATCATGCTGCCATTGAATTTGAGAGTTCCGCACAAAAGAACGCCTGCAGCCACCAAGTCACCTAAAAGCTTTTTGACTGCAGGCGGGTAGTCTTTGCGGGCCAAAATGGCTTGCCAAGAATCTCTGATATTGACGATTTCACCACGAACAGGCGCACCATCAAAAACAAAGACTTGGAGAGAATCTGGGGAGTATTTATCTGTCATAACGTATATTGTAGAAACTTTATGAAATGACAGCTTGTGTTTTCAAATAAACATCCATTTTTGACCGCTTTATCCCTTGCTTTGGGCTCAGCCATTGCCTTGGGTTTAGCGCGCTTCTCTTATGGGCTTCTATTGCCTGTGATGAGAGAGGATTTGGACTGGTCTTACCTGGTGGCTGGCACCATGAATACAGCCAATGCTCTGGGTTACTTTATTGGCGCTCTGAGCTCGCCAGCCATGATGAGGCGCATGTCCGTGCATCAGTTTTTCATATCCTCTGCAATCATCACTGGTGTCTTTTTGTTTCTTTCTGGCTGCACAGATCAAACCAGCTTGCTTTTTATCTATCGCGTGATTGCTGGCATTGCCAGCGCCTGGATATTTGTCGCAGGTGGCGTCCTGATTTCTCAATTAGGCACCATCCATGCCAATAAATCAGGTTTGATGTTGGGTATTTTCTATGCAGGACCTGGCCTTGGTATTGTCTTATCAAGTGTGATCCTCCCATTTTTTAATGATTGGGGCGTAAAAATATCCTGGGATCATTCTTGGCAGTTGTCTTGGTATGCCTTGGGTATCTTGTGTTTGATTTTTACTTTGATATTGGTTAAACCAATCAGCTCGATCCCTGCGATTCCGCCAAAATCCAGCGGAGATTCTGGTACGCCTCTTAAATCATATGTCCCGGCATTGATGGGCTATTTTATGTTTGGTGTGGGCTATATTGGTTACATGACGTTTGTGGTCGCATTGCTCAAGCAATTGGGTTTGAGTAACTCAACGCTCAATATCTTTTATGCCATCTTGGGATTTTCTGTCATGGCATCTTCTCGTTTATGGGCTCAGATGTTAGATCGCTTCAAAGGCGGCCAATCTTTGGCTATCTTGAATACGCTTCTTGGTATAGCTAGTTTGATTCCTGCCTTGATTGCGATCTATGACATTCCTTTGAGTAATCTGATCTTATTGAGCATCTTTGGATCAGGTGTTTTGTTCGGGGCAGTTTTTCTCTCAGCGGTTGCATCCACCACAGCCTTTGTGAAACACAATATGCCGTCCTCTGATTGGGTTGGAGGTATCACCGCCTTCACCAGCATCTTTGCCGCTGGCCAAATCATTGGCCCAACCATCGCAGGCTGGATTTCTGATGGGCAGGGTGGGTTGGCGCGAGGATTGCTTTTCTCGGGATTGGCTTTGCTTCTTGGAGGCTTGATCGCAACAAGGCAGAAGCCATTGAGCAATTACTCTGAAAAATAAGCTTTTTATCTCGCCAATGAGATAATCAAGTTTATGACAGTTAGAACACGATTTGCACCAAGTCCAACGGGCTTTATTCACCTAGGCAACCTTCGAAGCGCTTTGTATCCGTGGGCTTTTGCTCGCAAGATGAAAGGCGACTTTATTTTGCGTATTGAAGACACAGATCAAGAGCGCTCAAGCCAAGAAGCTGTTGATGTGATCATCGAGGGCATGAGTTGGTTGGGTCTTGATATTGATGAAGGCCCCATCTATCAAATGCAACGCATGGATCGCTATCGCGAAGTCATTGCACAAATGCTCAAAGATGGTTTGGCTTACCCTTGCTATATGAGTGAGGAAGAACTCAATGCCTTGCGTGAGCAGCAAATGGCCAATAAAGAAAAACCACGTTACAACGGATTTTGGCGTCCTGATGCTGGCAAGCAATTGCCAACACCGCCAGCAGATATCAAGCCAGTGATTCGTTTTAAAAACCCCATCGGTGGCAGCGTTGTATGGGAGGATGCGGTGAAGGGTCGGATTGAAATCAGTAATGATGAGTTAGATGATTTGGTCATTGCTCGTCCTGATGGCACTCCAACCTATAACTTCTGCGTGGTTGTTGATGACTTAGATATGAAAATCACTCACGTGATTCGTGGTGATGATCACGTCAATAACACCCCAAGACAAATTAATATTCTTCAAGCGCTTGGTGGTTCATTGCCAATTTATGCTCACTTGCCAACCGTGCTAAACGACCAAGGCGAAAAAATGAGCAAGCGCAATGGCGCTATGAGCGTGCGTGATTATGAGCGTGATGGTTATATGCCTGAAGCTGTCCTTAATTATTTGGCGCGCCTTGGTTGGTCTCATGGTGATGCAGAGGTGTTTACCAAAGAACAGTTCGTTGAATGGTTTGATTTGGACCATTTGGGTAAATCACCAGCCCAACACAATCCTGAAAAATTACTTTGGTTAAATCATCAATACATCCAGCAAGCGGATGCAGCTGATTTAGCCAAGCGAGCATTGCCGTTTGTTGAGAAATTAGGCATTAAAACCGACTCAGGCCCTGATTTTGTGGGTGTGGTCAATATCCTCAAAGATCGAGCCAATACGCTGATTGAGTTGGCTGAAGGTGCCAGATTGTTCTATATGGATAGGCCTAACCATTCCGCAGCTGATCGTCAGACAAACATCCCTGAATCTGTCCATCCAGTCATCAGCGATTTGATTGCTGAGCTAGAAGCAGGGGATGGCTCAAAAGCAGCCGTTTCTGGAGCATTTAAAGCCGTTTTGGCCAAACATGGCCTAAAAATGCCAGCTTTGGCCATGCCAGTCCGTTACGCCATGTTTGCCACGACTCAAACCCCAGCCATTGATGCAGTTATCTCTTTGATTGGTATAGAAGAAACAAAACATCGCTTGCAAAGCGGGATAAAAATAGGCTAGAATTACGGTCTTGATTGCTTGAGCTTACTTTTTTAAGATCATTTAATTAAGGGGCTATAGCTCAGCTGGGAGAGCGCTTGCATGGCATGCAAGAGGTCAGCGGTTCGATCCCGCTTAGCTCCACCAGTAAGCTTAGATCGAAATGTAGTCAAGTAGTGAAATTGCAGTACCGTAAGTCCAGGGTCCCCATCGTCTAGAGGCCTAGGACACCACCCTTTCACGGTGGGTACCGGGGTTCGAATCCCCGTGGGGACGCCAAGTTTTTGGAGCGGTAGTTCAGTTGGTTAGAATACCGGCCTGTCACGCCGGGGGTCGCGGGTTCGAGTCCCGTCCGCTCCGCCAACAAAAAAGCCCTTGTTTTTAAACAAGGGCTTTTTTTATTTCTTCCAAGAATTACTTCTTGTACTGCTCAAGCTGACTACTTGCCACTGCAACTTCTTTTGGCAAATTGACCTGGGATTTGAGTTTTCATTTTACTTAGTCGATAAAACTATAAGCTACGCCCCTGAATAATTCTTACTAAAAACATCACAATTGCAATAACCAGAAGAATATGAATAAATCCTCCTAATGTAGTGGAGGAGACAATTCCAGCAAGCCAAAGAATTAGAAGTAGTGCAGCAATTGTTTGAATCATATAAGCCCTCTTTTCATAAGAGCTACTCTAGCTGATTCAAAGAAAATCTTATGTGCGTTGCTGCACCTAGCAGCAACATCAATTCAAACCAATTACTTGCTGCTGCTACTTCTTCTGGCAAATTGGCCTGGTTTTTGTGTATTCATCTTGCGGTGAGTTTTCTTCGGGGCGGTGATGGTTGAGTCTGATGGTTTGACTTGACCACTGCGCTTGGTTTGATTGGCACCTCTTGGAGAGGCGGCATTGTGTCTTGCCTGACCATGTCTTTGCGGCGCTTGCTGACTTCTTAGCTTGATAGGTTGAGCCACTGCGTTAGGGTCCGGTTCAAAACCAGGCACGACTTCTCTTGGCAAACTTTGTTTGATTAAGCGCTCAATATCTTTGAGCATATCGTGCTCATCAACGCAGACCAGCGATACAGCAACACCATTAGAACCAGCTCTGCCAGTTCGACCAATGCGGTGAACATAATCCTCAGGCACATTGGGTAGGTCGTAATTAACGACGTGCGGCAATTGGTCAATATCAATACCTCGGGCAGCAATGTCGGTTGCTACCAAAGTGATGATCTTGCCAGCTTTAAAGTCAGCCAATGCTTTGGTTCTAGCCGTTTGACTCTTATTGCCATGAATGGCCATAGCACTGATGCCATTATTTTCTAATTGCAAGACTAATTTATTGGCCCCATGCTTGGTGCGCGTGAAAACCAAAACTTGCTTCCAGTCGTTGGATTTGATGAGATGCGCTAGCAGTGGATGTTTATTGCCACGATCTACAGGGTGCATCAATTGTGTGATGGCATCATTGGTACTGTTGCTTCTTGCTACTTCAATCAATGAAGGCGAGTTCAGTAAATCATTGGCCAGCGCTTTGATCTCTGTAGAGAAGGTGGCAGAAAACAATAAGTTTTGACGTTGCTTAGGAAGTGCAGCAAGAATTTTCTTGATGTCTCGTAAAAATCCCATATCCAACATTCTGTCGGCTTCATCAAGAATCAATATCTCCACATGCTGTAAAGAAATCGCGCCTTGACCCATCAGGTCTAAAAGGCGTCCTGGCGTTGCCACCAAAATATCTAAACCAGCTTGAATAGATTTGATCTGTGGATTTGCTCCAACACCACCAAAAATAACAGCAGATTTGAGTTGCGTGTATTTGCCATAAGTTTGAACGGATGCATGCACTTGTGCAGCGAGTTCACGAGTTGGTGTGAGTATCAAGCCGCGCACTTGACGTCGACGGCTGGTTTGATTCACGGGAGAGGTTAATAGGCGCTGTAATACTGGTAGCGTGAAGCCTGCAGTTTTACCCGTGCCAGTTTGAGCAGCAGCTAATAAATCTCCGCCATTCAGAATGGCTGGGATTGATTGAGCTTGAATAGGGGTTGGCGTTGTATAGCCATGTTCGTTAATTGCTTTAAGGATAAGTTCAGATAAACCAAGATCTTTGAATTGCATAGGTACCAATAGAGTGATGACCTGTGCTCAGCAAAAAGTAATTTTTGGAAGGTCAATGAATGAACTGCTTAAGAAGAAATGTAGAGCGCAGTTATGAATGCTTACTGTTGCTATTTTAGTTCATTGCGGCTTGAATGTCCTATTTATCTTCACTTTGGGCTGATGTCATCAGTTAAAATAATGAATTCATGGGATATTCACCGATTATTTCTGGTGAACCATGAAATTATCAATTAATAACCCAGCAGTAGCTGGTATGACTGCTGAAAAATGATCACCTTAAACAATGTATCCCTGCGTCGCGGCGCCAAATTATTGCTTGATAAAGCAACGGTCACGCTCAATCCGGGGGAGAAGGTTGGTTTGGTCGGGCGCAACGGCGCTGGTAAATCAACTTTATTTGCATTATTAAATGGCACTCTTCATGAAGATGGCGGTGACTTTTCTATTCCTAAAGTATGGCGCATGGCCCAAGTGGCTCAAAACATGCCAGAAACTGAAGAGTCTGCCACTGAGTTCGTGATTGCTGGCGACACTCGCTTGATCGAATTAAGACAAGCGCTAGAAGCTGCAGAATTAGCAGAAGATGGCATGGCCATGGCTCATGCTCATGTTGACTTGGCAGATGCTGGTGAGCATGACGCAACATCCAGAGCACAGGCGCTGATTCTTGGTTTGGGTTTTAAGGTCAGTGAGCTTGATCAACCCGTTAATAGTTTTTCTGGTGGTTGGCGCATGCGCTTGCAATTGGCGCGTGCCTTGATGTGCCCATCAGATTTATTGCTACTTGATGAACCAACCAATCACTTGGACTTAGATGCCTTGGTATGGTTGGAAGCATGGTTGAAGCGTTATGCAGGCACCATGATTGTGATTTCTCATGATCGAGAGTTTTTGGATGCAGTGACCAACGTTACTTTGCATATTGAGCATGCCAAACTGAACCGTTACGGTGGTAACTACAGTTCGTTCGAGCTCATGCGCGCTCAACAATTAGAGTTGCAGCAAGCATCCTTCTCAAAGCAACAAGAAAAAATTGCTCATCTACAAAAGTTCATCACACGCTTCAAAGCCAAAGCGAGTAAAGCCAAGCAAGCTCAAAGTAGGGTCAAAGCTCTTGAGCGCATGGAGAAAATTGCGCCAGTATTGGCTGATGCAGAGTTCACTTTTGAATTTAAAGAACCACAAAATCTACCGAACCCCATGTTGGCCATCAGCGATGCAAGTTTTGGTTACAAAGTGGATGGCGTCAATAAAGTCATCATCAAAGATGTCAACAAATCAGTTTTGGCAGGGCAAAGAATTGGTATCTTGGGAGCAAACGGTCAGGGTAAATCTACCTTGGTTAAAACCATTGCCAGAACCATGCCTCAGCTTGCAGGCACAGTGACTGAAGGTAAGGGTTTGAACATTGGTTACTTTGCTCAGCAAGAGTTGGATGTTTTAAGATCTGATGACAATCCTTTGGAGCACATGATTCGCTTAGCAAAAGATTTGGGCCCTAATGCGGCCGAATCAGGTCGTGAGCAAGACTTGCGTAACTTCTTAGGCACGTTTAACTTTGCGGGTGATATGGTGAAGCAAGCAGTCGGAACCATGAGTGGTGGTGAGAAGGCTCGCTTGGTCTTAGCAATGATTGTTTGGCAGCGACCTAATTTACTTTTACTAGACGAACCAACCAATCACTTGGATCTTGCAACCCGTGAAGCTTTATCAATGGCTTTGAATGAGTTTGAAGGCACCGTGATGTTGGTCAGCCACGATCGCGCTTTACTAAGAGCCGTTTGTGATGAATTTTGGTTGGTGGGTCGCGGAGAAATCAAGCCATTTGATGGTGACTTGGATGACTACCAACGTTACTTGCTTGAAGAATCCAAGAGACTGAGAGAAGAAGCCAAGATGGAAGAGGCCAAAAGTGTTTCTGTGAGTGTTTCTGAAGTTGCTAAGCCGACTGTCAGTATTGCCGTAGAGCCTGAGAAAAAGCCAGTGGTTCAAACCAGTGAGCAACGAAAACTAGAATCTGCCAAGCGCCAAGAGATCAATGCTCGCACCAAGCCTTTAAAAAAGCAAATTGATCAAGCTGAAAAATCAATGGCGCAGCTTCAAACAGAGAAGACTCAATTAGAGTCAAAATTATTAGACCCAGTTTCTCCGCAAGAAATCGCGGATATTGGTAAGAAGCTCAAAGTGATCAACGATGAATTAACGGCTCTTGAAGAGAAGTGGCTAGGATGGACTTCTGAGATAGAAGCCATTGAATCTCAAGTATCTTAAATTTAAAAAAACTTGGTATATCTTAAAAAGATGCGCTGTTTATCTTCAAGTGCAGCGTTATTGTCGATGTCTTGACCATACTGCAAGGTCAGACGACCAAAGGAATAATTCCCAATCCCGCTCAATTGATAGCGATGTGACTTAATTGAATCGTTATTAGCTGTTCCACTAAAAATAGTTTCGCCACCTTCTGTATAGAAATATGCCGCTGCGAAACTGTATGTGTTATTCAATTTATAAAGAAGACCTGTTTGAGCACTGTAAAGGGCTTTTTGTTCTAAGGTGCCTAATCTATTAGTTAGAGAGCGACTCTCATCATTTTTTCCAAACCATAAAGTATCAAATGCAGCCATCCAATTTAAATTGGGAGCAATTCTGGTTTGGTAGGCAATTTGACCCGCCCATCGATAGCGATTTTCACCCATATTGATGGCTCTATCGCTTGAGTAGCTTCCAGTAGGGCTGATCAAATAGCCAGCAACAGCTACAAAAGTATTAGAAGTTTTATCAACGTAAGGCCAGTATGCAAATACCAGCGTGGTATCAATCATGCCATTATCAGCAGCATAAGGAGCAAGCGCCCCAGATGGATCATTTTTACCTGTGCCAGTGTGAAGATAAAACAATGCAGGTTGCTGATTCACCTCAAAAGCTTGGACATAACGAAACTGAACTTGAGTTTGATCAATTTTTGCATTCCTCGCACCAACTCTCTCCGCACTTAAATAAGAAAGTTGAACGCTGCGCAAACCAGGGGGTGGAGCGGTGGCATCGCCAGGTTGAAGATCGATTGCCCAAGCAGGGATAGAAAAACCCACTGCCATGATCAGTGTGGTAAGGGAACTAACTTTTGGTTTTATGGCTAATCGACGCATCTTGGCTATAAATCATGGAGATGAGTCATTTTATACTTTTTTATAAGTAACAAGGAGGGTGTCATCCTATTTGCTAATGAATCGTTAAAGGAAGAGGGGCATCGTTTATGATGACACTGTTAGCGCCTATATGTGCGCCATTGGTTTAATAAAGGATTGATATGCATCGTAATTTTAAAAAAATTAGCTTGTTTGCTTTGATTACTGCGACATTGGTTGGTTGTGCATCGACCCCAGTGGGTCCAAGCTTGGTCATCATGCCTGCACCAGGTAAGCCATTTGAGATCTTCCAAAAAGATGATCAGGAATGCCGTACATATGCCCAAAATTCACTGAATACAACAGCGGATGAGATCGCAGCTAAAAATACGGCAAAAACGGCCATCATTGGCGCCGCAGTTGGTGCTGTAGCTGGGGCCATGGCTGATGGCGGTAGCTCTCGAAATGTGGGTACTGGTGCTGCTATTGGTTTATTGGGTGGTGCAGCAATGGGTGCTACTGGTGGTAATGATTCTGCCAAAGAAGTACAACGTCGTTATGACATTGCTTACCAGCAGTGCATGTACTCAAAAGGTCATCAAGTGCCAGGTTACTCTATTCAAAAGCCGGTTGAGGCTGCACCAAAATAATCAGCATCTGATTGCTGATGATTTGAAACTCAAGCAAAAAAATTGAGAGAGTGTTAAACCTCTACTGGAGGATGCTCTCTCTCAAATCTCCTGGCAGTTCTCTTGAACAAATTGATCAAGAAGGTTGCAGCAATAGCCAAACTTAAACTGTTGGCAAACCAAAATCCTTGAGCGCCCTGAAGTATCTCAGGGATGTTGCCAGTCAAATTAAATCCTAAAATATATCCGCCGCCAAGTCCAACACCCCAGAGTGAGATTGCGTAAATCCACATCGGCCAAAAAGCCACGCGATAGCCCCTCAAAATAAATGCCGATGTTACTTGTAGGGCATCAAAGATCTGATAGAAGGCAATGAACAAAAATAGTGGTATTGCCATGGATCGAACATCTGCTGATGGAGCGTACAAGTCAAGCAGAGGATATCTAAAAATCCAAACCAATAAACCAACCAAAACGCACAAAGTCGTTGTGAAGATCAAAGATGACCAACCAATCTCTTTTGCTAAGATTGGTTTATCTGCACCGAGTGATTGCGCCACTAAAGTTGAGGTGGCAATCGATAATGACAAAGGTAGCATGTATAAAACAGTGCCCAAGTTGGCCACAATTTGATGGCCGGCCAAAGGCACGGTACCCAATTTAGCAATGAACAGTGCCATAAAAGCGAATGATGTCACTTCAATGAGATAACTCAAACCGATTGGTAAGCCCAGTTTTAAAAGGGTGCCAATCTTATGAGTATCTGGTCGGCTGAACTTTTCATAAACGCTAAAAATTTTATAAAAATTGCCTTGATAAACAATGATTAACATTGTTAAGAACCAAAGCCAATTGATGATCACAGTCGCCAGAGCGCATCCTGGACCACCCATGGCATCAACACCAAAGCCACCATAAATCAGCCAAGCATTGAGGGGTATCTTTAAAAATAAGCCACCTATTTGTAACCAGGTGACCACGGCTGGTTTGGAAATGGCATTGTGAAACGCTACCAAGACTCTCATGGCTAGACTGGCTGGCAAACCCCACGCAACAATTTGTAAATACAAAATAGCTTTTGCTTCAACTTCTGGGCTTGCATTCGCGATTGATAAAAATACGCCTGGATTCATCAAAATCAGCATGCCAAAGATACTCAGGCCAAGGGATAGCCACCATCCTTGCCGAACTTCTTCGCCAATTTCTGAAAAGCGTTTTGCGCCAAATAGCTGACCAGCAATCGGCGCTAGGGCTGAAATAACCCCAGTAAGACCAACATAAATGCTGATAAAAATAGAGCCTGCCATCGCCAGAGCTGCAAGGTCATCGGTAGAGTATCTTGCCACCATGGCCGTGTCCATCACGCCAAAGGCAATTACGGCCAATTGGCCAACCAGTAGTGGACCAGCTAATGAAAGTAGGCGGGGAATGTCTCGTTTTAGATTACTGAGCATGACTCAGTACTTTGTACAGTCTTAATCGTTCAGAACGATCACTCACACGACGATCTTCCCAAATGAGTTCAAGATTCTTGTTCAGTCGCTGAGCAGTCTTACGTGCTTCACCAGGTTTATTGCTGATCCATAGGTCGCAATGAACATCGTCTTTGAACTTTAACTTAGTGAAGTAAACAAATGAAGCTAATTGACCATCACCTAAATGCATTGAATTGATGCAGATAGATTGAGATGGAACCACTTGAATTAAACGTTGTGCAACATCACGGTATGTTTTTGCGTAGTTAATAGTGGGTAACCAAAGTGTCATCAGTAATACCCAAGTTAAAGTAGTACCGGCTGCAGAAATAACCACTGCACGCCAAATCACTTTAGGCGCTCTGGAAGTTCTCCACTTAACAACGCTCACCCACAAAGCTGTCACTACGATGGCTGCAATCAATGCTAGCCAACTAAATTCTGGAACAAAGCCAGGAACTTTCTTGGCAATGTTTCTTGCAAGGCCAGCAGGTAAGTTGGTTGTCATCGCAAACCACATGACCCAAATAAAAGCGCCAAGTAAAGTGAAGGTGAGCAGTGCAAACCAATCAATAAA
>Ga0222713_10001588_pt1 | contig 25305 bp, 25 predicted proteins | sample C33_649DmetaG_FD_165061 | JGI IMG/M metagenome (GOLD analysis project Ga0222713, IMG submission 165061) | Estuarine water microbial communities from San Francisco Bay, California, United States - C33_649D | ecosystem: Environmental > Aquatic > Marine > Unclassified | place: USA: California... | reverse complement strand
ACAGTCTCGAGACGGCTGCGGCATGGGCCGCGGCGCTCGAGCGCCGCGACGGTCCGAGCAGCCTGCTGCTGTCGCGCCAGAATCTGCCTTTCCAGCCGCGCGATGCCGCACAGACGGCGGCCATTGCCCGTGGCGGCTATGTGCTGGCGGAGGCTGCCGGCGGAAAACCGCGTGCAGTGATCATTGCCACCGGCTCCGAAGTTGCCGTGGCACTGGCGGCACAGAAATCACTGGGCGACGCCGGCGTTGCGGTGCGCGTGGTTTCCATGCCCTGCACCCAGTTGTTCGACGCCCAGGATGCCGCGTATCGCGACGCAGTGCTGCCGCGCGGCGTGCCGCGGGTTGCAGTCGAAGCCGGCGTCACCGACTACTGGCGCAAGTATGTCGGTCTCGAGGGCGCGGTAATCGGCATCGACCGCTACGGCGAGTCGGCGCCGGCAGGAGAACTCTTCAAGTATTTCGGCATCACCGCGGACAATGTCGCAGCGGCGGTGCGCGGTGTGGTGAAGTGATCAACATTTTTTCGGGGGCGTCATGGCAATCAAGGTAGGCATCAACGGTTTCGGTCGTATCGGCCGCATGGTATTCCGCGCAGCGGTGCAGAATTTTCCCGACATCGAAGTGGTCGGCATCAACGACCTGCTGGAACCCGACTATCTCGCCTACATGCTGCGCCACGACTCGGTGCACGGTAAATTCAAGGGCGAGATTTCGGTTTCCGGCAACACGCTGGTGGTCAACGGCAAGAAAATCCGCCTTACCGCGGTCAAGGATCCCGCCGAACTGAAATGGAACGAGGTCGGCGCCGATGTCGTCATCGAGTCCACCGGCCTGTTTCTCGACAAGACCTCGGCGAGCAAGCACCTCACCGCCGGCGCGAAGAAAGTCATCATGTCGGCGCCGTCGAAGGACGACACGCCGATGTTCGTCTACGGCGTCAACGACAAGTCCTACGCCGGCCAGGCCATCATTTCCAATGCTTCGTGCACGACCAACTGCCTGGCGCCGGTCGCCAAGGTGCTGAACGACAAGTGGGGCATCAAGCGCGGCCTGATGACCACCGTGCACGCCGCCACCGCGACGCAGAAGACCGTTGACGGCCCGTCGAACAAGGACTGGCGCGGCGGCCGCGGCATCCTCGAAAACATCATCCCGTCGTCCACCGGCGCAGCCAAGGCCGTCGGCGTGGTGATACCCGAACTCAACAAGAAACTCACCGGCATGGCGTTCCGCGTACCGACCTCCGATGTGTCGGTAGTCGACCTGACCGTCGAGCTCAACAAGCCGGCGACCTACGCCGAAATCTGCGCCGAGATGAAGGCGCAATCGACCGGCGCCCTGAAAAACGTGCTCGGCTATACCGAAGACAAGGTCGTATCCACCGATTTCAAGGACGAAATCTGCACCTCGGTGTTCGATGCCGAAGCCGGCATCGCGCTCGATCCCACCTTCGTCAAGGTGGTGTCGTGGTACGACAACGAATGGGGCTATTCCTGCAAAGTGCTGGAAATGGTCCGCGTGATCAGCAAATGAATCTCCGCGGTGGCAACAGCTGCCGCGACTGGCCATGAAATTTCTGCGTCTGACCGATCTGCCGCTGGCAGGCAAAAAAGTATTCATCCGCGCCGACCTCAACGTGCCGCAGGATGATGCCGGCAACATCACCGAAGACACCCGCATCCGCGCTACGCTGCCCGGCATCAGGCACGCGCTGGCCGCAGGCGCTGCGGTAATGGTGACTTCGCACCTGGGACGCCCGACTGAAGGCACGCTGAAACCGGAGGACACACTGGCGCCGATCGCGCAGCGCCTCTCCGCAATGCTCGGCCAGCCGGTGCGTCTGGTGCAGGACTGGGTCGGTGGCGGCTTCACGGTCAAGCCTGGCGAAGTCGTGCTGCTGGAAAACTGCCGCGTCAACAAGGGCGAGAAAAAAGACGACGACGCACTGGCGCGCAAAATGGCGGCGCTGTGCGACGTCTACGTCAATGACGCCTTCGGCACCGCCCACCGCGCCGAGGCCACCACCCATGGCATCGCCAGACACGCACCCGTAGCCTGCGCCGGACCGCTGATGGCCGCCGAGCTCGATGCGCTGGGCAAGGCGCTGGAAAAACCGGCGCGTCCGCTGCTCGCCATCGTCGCCGGCTCCAAGGTCTCGACCAAGCTGACGATCCTCAAATCCCTCGCCGCCAAGGTCGACCAGCTGATTGTCGGTGGCGGCATTGCCAACACTTTCATGCTCGCCACCGGCATGCGTATCGGCAAATCGCTGGCCGAACCCGACCTGGTCGGCGAGGCGCAGACGATCATCGACATCATGAAGGCGCGCGGCGCGCAGGTGCCGCTGCCGGTCGACGTGGTGGTGGCCGACGAACTGTCGGCGCTGGCCCGTGCCAACCCGGTGGCCGCCGACGCGGTACGCCCCGACGACATGATCCTCGATGTCGGCGCCAAAACCGCGCAGCAGTTCGCGGCACTGATTGCAAAAGCCGGTACCATCGTCTGGAACGGTCCGGTCGGGGTGTTCGAATACGACCAGTTTGCCGGCGGCACCAAGGCGCTGGCGCAGGCGATTGCGGCATCGAAGGCATTCTCGATTGCCGGCGGCGGCGATACGCTGGCAGCCATCGCCAAATATAAAATTGCCGACAAGGTTTCGTACATATCCACCGGCGGCGGGGCATTCCTCGAATTTCTCGAGGGCCGCATGCTGCCGGCGGTCGAAGTTCTGGAGCAGCGCGCGGCACAATAACCGGAGGGATTTCCGATGATCCGCCGAACCAAGGTCGTGGCCACGCTGGGGCCGGCATCGAATGATGCAAAAACGCTGGGGCGGATGATTGCCGCCGGCCTCGACGTCGTGCGCATCAACTTCTCGCACGGCACCCCGGACGAACACCGCGCCCGCGTCAATCTCGTGCGCTCGCTGGCGCGCAAGGCAGGCCGCGCAGTGGGCGTGCTGGTCGACCTGCAGGGCCCGAAAATCCGCATCGGCAAATTCAAGGACAACAAGATCACCCTGGCGCAGGGTGCGAAGTTCGTGCTCGATGCCGAGTGCAAGCTCGGCAACCAGGACATGGTCGGGCTGGATTACAAGAACCTGCCCAACGACGTGCGTCCCGGCGACACGCTGCTGCTCGACGACGGGCGCATCGTACTCGGCGTGGCTTCGGTGCGCGGTGCACGCATCACCACGGTTGTCGAACAAGGCGGCCCGCTGTCGAACAACAAGGGCATCAACCGCAAGGGCGGCGGCCTTACCGCACCGGCGCTGACCGAAAAAGACAAACAGGACATCAAGCTCGCCGCGGAACTGAAGGCCGATTTTCTCGGCGTGTCGTTTCCGCGCTCGGGCGAAGACGTGCGCTGGGCGCGCGACCTGCTCAAGCGCGCCGGCGGCCACGGCCTGATCGTGTCGAAGATCGAGCGCGCCGAGGCGATTCCCGCACTCGAGGAAATTCTCGATGCCTCCGACGCCATCATGGTCGCGCGCGGTGACCTCGCGGTCGAAGTCGGCGACGCCGTGGTGCCGGCGCTGCAGAAAAAAATGATCCGCATGGCGCGCGAGAAGCAGAAGCTGACCATCACCGCGACGCAGATGATGGAATCGATGATTTCCAGCCCGATCCCGACCCGCGCCGAGGTGTCCGACGTTGCCAACGCGGTGCTCGACGGCACCGATGCGGTCATGCTGTCGGCGGAAACCGCTGCAGGGCAGTATCCCGCGGAAACCATTGCCGCGATGGTGCGCGTCTGCATCGAGGCGGAAAAGGAAGACATGCCTTCCAACGACCGCCGGCGCGGTGGCGGCCAGGTCGATGTCGAGCAAGCAATCGCCCGCGCCACCGCATTCACTTCTTCCAACCTGCAGGTCAAGGCCATCGCCGCGATGACCCAGAGCGGGCGTACCGCGCTGATGATGTCGCGGATGTCCACCGCAGTGCCGATTTACGCGATGAGTTCGGTGGTCGAGACGCGGCGGCGGGTGACCCTGTTCCGCGGCGTGCATCCGGTGAAATTCCGGGGAGTGCGCAACCCTGAAAAAGCGCTGCTGCTGGCCGAAAAAGAACTGCTCAAGCGCGGTGCCGTGCAGCACGGCGACCTGATGGTGCTGACCATCGGCGAACCCTTCGGCCGTGCCGGCGGCACCAACACCATGAAAATCGTCAAGGTCGGCGAACACCACAAATCCTAGAGGGGACGCGTGTAAAATACGGCCCCACCAAACTACTTTTCACAGACCCGTTCAGCAGGAGCATTCATGTCAGCAAACGATCTCGCCGCCATCGCCAAGGCGATGGTTGCGCCCGGCAAGGGCATACTCGCCGCCGATGAGAGCACCGGCACCATCGGCAAGCGCTTCGACAGCATCAGCGTTGAAAACAACGAAGAAAACCGCCGCGCCTACCGCGACATGCTGTTTCTGACCCGTGGGCTGGGCGAGCACATCAGCGGCGTGATCCTGTATGACGAAACGCTGCGCCAGAAGTCGGCCGACGGCACCACCTTCGTCAACCTGCTGAACCAGAACCGCATCCTGCCCGGCATCAAGGTCGATGCCGGCGCCAAGCCGCTGGCTTTCTGCCCGGGCGAGACCGTAACCGAAGGCCTCGACAACCTGCCCAAGCGCTGCGCCGAATACGTCAAGCTCGGCGCCAAGTTCGCCAAGTGGCGTGCAGTGATCGACATCGGTCGCGACATTCCCAGCGCCACCTGCATTGCCGCCAACGCCCATGCGCTGGCCCGTTATGCCGCGATCTGCCAGGAAGCCGGTCTGGTGCCCATCGTCGAGCCGGAAGTGCTGATGGACGGCGATCACACCATCGAACGCTGCGAGGAAGTCACCGAGTGGACCTTGAACGCGGTGTATGAAGCGCTCTACCTCAACCGCGTCGTGCTCGAGCATTCGGTGCTCAAGCCGTCGATGGTTATTTCCGGCAAGAAATGCGCGAAGCAGGCGCCGGTCGACGAAGTCGCCGCGCGCACCGTGCGCACGCTGAAGCGCACCGTGCCCGCAGCGGTGGCCGGCATCGTGTTCCTCTCCGGCGGCCAGAGCGACGAGGTCGCGACTGCGCACCTCAATTCGATGAACCAGCAGTTCAAGGACAACCTGCCGTGGCCGCTGTCGTTCTCCTACGGCCGCGCGCTGCAGCAACCGGCGCTGAAAGCCTGGAAAGGCGCTGCCGGCAATGTCGCCGCTGCCCAGCTGGCGCTGGCGCACCGCTCGCGGATGAACGGTCTGGCCAGCCTGGGCCGCTACGCTGCCGAACTCGAGCGCCAGGCCAAGGCAGCATAAAACATTAATAAAAACAATAAGTTACAAATAAGTTAGCGCTCGCTCCAGTGGCCCGGCTGCCGGTTTCCATCATCACCGGGTTTCTGGGCAGCGGCAAAACCACGCTGCTCAACCGGCTGTTGCAGGACCCGGCAATGGCCGGCGCTGCGGTGATCATCAACGAGTTCGGCGAGATCGGACTCGACCACCTGCTGATCGCCACCCCCAATGAAAACACCGTGCTGCTGGCGAACGGCTGCATCTGCTGCACCGTGCAGGGCGATCTCGTCAACACGCTGCGCGGCCTCGACCGGCAGCGCGCCAAGGGCGACCTGCCCCCCTTCGACCGTGTGCTGATTGAAACCACCGGCCTCGCCGATCCGGTGCCCATCGTGCAGACGGTGGTCACTGACGCCAAGCTCGCGCCGCACTACGCGCTCGACAGCGTGGTGACGCTGGTCGATGCGGTCAACGGCGAAACACAGCTCGACAGCCAGCCCGAATCGGTCAAGCAGGCGGCGATCGCCGATCGTCTGCTGATCAGCAAGACGGATCTGGCTTCCGCCGACGCCGTGCAGGCACTGGGTGCACGGCTGGCAGTACTCAATCCCAACGCCGAAATCGTTACCGTCGCCCACGGCGCGGTGGCGCCGGACCAGCTCTTCGGTGCGGCCATAAACAGCCAGTCGCGCGCCGCTGATCTTTCCCGCTGGCTGCGCGCCGACGCCTACGTGCGCAGCGAACGCAAATCACCGGCATTGCCCGGTGTCCGCCGCGGCGAGCACGACGCGCGCATCCAGTCCTGCAGCTTCACTCTCGACGAACCGGTCACTACCGCGGGACTGTCTGCCTGGCTGACCGCACTGGCGTCGCTGCGCGGCGCCAGCCTGCTGCGCGTCAAGGGCCTGCTCAACGTCGACGGTGTCCCGGTTGCGGTGCACGCGGTGCAGACGCTGATCCACGAGCCGGTCGAACTGGAATCCTGGCCCGACGACGATCGCCGTTCGCGGCTGGTGTTCATCGCGCGCGACATGGATCGCGCCGGCATCGAAGCCACGCTCGAGATGCTGCGCTGGAAGTCCACATTGCCTTCTTCCGCCGGCGTTAAACCGCTGGATCCGCAGGCTTACGCGCGCTTCGTCAAGGCGATGACCAAAGTTCACTGAAATTCCACTCGGTCATACAGCTCATTCACCGCGCGTTTTCTTGACATTCAGAGGGTGATTATTTAGTTTCAGTCTGCTGCAAACGCTTGCAGGTTTTTTACACGCAGAACAACGGTGCCCCGACAGCAGGGCGCTGTTTCCTGGAGGAAATTTCCGCATGTTCGATTTCAAAGTCCCCGAGCCCAAGGGCCCGGTACGCGTACTCAAGGGCGGCCAGCTGATCGACGGCAACGGCGGCAAGCCGGTCAAGGATCCGGTGATCGTGCTCGAAGGCCGCCGCATCAAGCAGGTCGGCACCAAGGGCAAGGTGAAGATTCCGCCCAAGGCCGAAATCATCGACTGCGGCACGGCGACGCTGATGCCCGGCCTGATGGACGTGCACCTGCACACGATGATGTTCAACTGCCTGACCTTCCACAATTACCGAGTCGCGCAGTGGGAAATCACCCCCGAACTGCAGCAGATGTACGGCCTGTTCCACGCCCAGCTGTGTTTCGACATGGGCTTCACCACGCTGCGCGACCTCGGCCTCAATTCCGGCAGCGGCCTGCTCACCGCGCACCTGTGCGCGGTGCGTGACTCGATCAATGCCGGCATCCTCGAAGGCCCGCGCATGTTCATCGGCGGCTTCACCACCATCACCGGTTCGCACCTCGACCTGATCCAGCCGCGCGCGGCGAAGCGTTACGGCTTCCAGACCGCCGACGGCCCGTGGGAATTGCGCAAACTGGCGCGCACCAACCTGCTGGCGGGTTGCGACATCGTCAAGACCTGCGCCACCGGCGGCGGCGGTACCGACAAGGAAGAACCGGACATCCGCAACATGACGCAGGAAGAAATCAACGCCATCGTCGACGAGGCGCATGCCTTCCACAAGCCCGCGGCGGTGCACTGCTTCACGCCCAACGGCCATCGCATGGCGCTGGAAGCGGGTGCGGATACCATCGAACACATGGTGTTTCACGACGACGAAGTGATCGACATGATCGCCGAGTCGAGCGCCTGGATGACGCCGACGCTGCTGCATCGCACCGACCACGCCATCCAGACGCGTCTGGACCAGGGCACCTCGCAGTTCGTCATCAACAAAATGAAGGCGCTGCAGCCGTACTGCTTTGAGACCTTCCAGAAAATGCACAAGGCCGGGGTCAAGATCGCGCTCGGTACCGACATGGGCTTCGATCCCGAGATGGGCACCAATGCCCGCGAGATGGAAATCTACGTCAACCTCGGCATGAAGCCGATGGAAGCGATCATGAGCGCGACGAAAAATGCCGCGCACGCGATCAAGATGGAAAAGGATCTCGGCACCGTCGAAGCCGGCAAGCTCGCCGACATCATCGCGGTCAAGGGCGATCCGCTGAAGGACATCCGCGTGTTCCAGCAAAAGAAAAACATCCAGCTGGTGATGAAGGAAGGCCGCGTTTACGCCGACCGCCGTCCCGACCACGACAAGAACGTGGTCAGCGTCAATCCCGGCGACTGGAAAATCATCGACTATCTGTAAACAACGAATTACCGGAGAACCGAAATGGCTGCAGCAAAAAAAGCAACGAAGAAAACCAAGACCGTGGGCGCAGTGCGCGCCGGCAACGGCAAGTATCACTTCCGCATGGACAAGCTGAAGAAAGTACCCGCCGGCACCGGCTATTCGACGTCGCACGGCGGCGTGGTCGAGGGCGCGCGCATCCTCGTCGGCTACATCCACAAGCCGCGCGGCACCGGCTCGCGCATGCACCGTCACAACAACGAACAGCTGAACTACGTGCTGCGCGGCACGCTGGTCGGCTCGGTCAACGGCAAGAAAGTCGTCGCACCTGCCGGCACGCTGATCTACATTCCGGCCAAGGCCCCGCATAACCTGGTGGCGTCGGCCAAGGACAAGGACGTGATCTTCCTCGCCATCAAGGACCTGTCGCAGGGCATCATCGGCATGGCGGTCGACGGCACCATGACCGGCCCGCACTACGAAAAAGGCTTCGGCCCCAAGGCGCGCAAGGCCGCCAAAAAGAAGACCGCACGGCGCGCTGCGCGCTGAACGGCTGGCGCTGCCCTGCGGCGGCGCTATACTGCTGCGACAATGCGCACCCGAGCAGGCCGGTGCGCCATGGCGCCGCCCGCACCACATAAAATATTCAATTAAAACAATAAGTTAGCGGCGTTTACCCCTCACGGCCTGCAGGGGAGGATGGTCATGGGTAAACGCTGGTTGCTGTGCCTTGCTGCGCTGGTGTCGATCACCGCGTTCGCGCAGAACTATCCGAGCAAGCCGATCCGTTTCATCGTCGGGTTTCCGCCCGGCGGCACCAATGACATCGTCGCGCGCATCTTCGCGCCCAAACTCGCCGAAGGACTCGGCCAGCAGGTGGTGGTCGACAACCGTGGCGGCGCCAATACCGCGATCGCCTCGGAACTCTTCGTGCGTACGCCGCCCGACGGCTACACCATCATGCTCAACGGGCCGGGTCATTCGACCAATCCGTCGCTGATCAAGCTCAACTTCGATTCGATCAATGACTTCACCTTCGTCACACTGGTCGCGGAATCGCAGAACATGCTGGTCACGCATCCTTCGCTGCCGGTGAAGAGTGTCAAGGAACTGATTGCGTTCTCCAAAAAACGTCCCGGCGAAATCAACTACGGCTCCTCGGGCATCGGCACCACGGTGCATCTGTCAGCCGAGCTGTTCAAGTACATGACCGGCGTGAAGTGGGTGCACATCGCCTACAAGGGCGGCGGACCGGGCCTGACCGGGCTGCTTTCCGGCGAGGTGTCGCTGTATTTCGGCAACGTGCCCACTGTGATCAACCAGGTGCGCCGCGGCAAGCTGCGCGCACTGGCAGTCACCGGACCCAAGCCGTCGAGTGCCGCACCCGGCATACCGACCGTCGCCGAAGCCGGCGTACCCGGCTACGAAGTCACTTCCTGGTATGGCCTGTCACTGCCGGCGAAAACGCCGCAACCCATCGTCGACCGCATGAGCAAGGAGGCGGTGCATGCTCTGAACGATCCGGGTCTGCGCAAGCGGCTGACCGAACTCGGCGCCGAAGCGGTGGGCAACTCCCCGGACGAATACGCCGCCTTCATTCGCAGGGAAATCGACAAGTGGGCGAAAGTCATCAAGGCCGCCGGCATCAAGGCACAGTAAAACGCAGTCCAACCCAGGGAGAATTACCGTGAGAACCGTGTTGCTGTCATCCGCTGCGCTGGCACTGGCCGGCGCGTTTGTTGTCCAGGGCGTGCAGGCGCAGAATTATCCGCAGCGACCCATCCGCATCATCGTTGCTTACACGCCCGCCGGCACCACCGACATCCTCGCCCGCGCGGTCGGCCAGAAAATGACCGAGACCTGGGGCCAGCCGGTGATCGTCGACAACCGGCCCGGTGCCAACGGCAACATCGGTACCGAGATCACCGCCAATGCCACGCCCGACGGCTACACCATCGTCATGGCCACCGCCGCCACGCACAGCATCAACAACACGCTCTATCCCAAGCTGAAGTGGGATGCGGTGAAGAACTTCGATCCGATCAGTCTCGTTGCACGCGTGCCCAACATCCTGGTGGTCAACAACTCGCTGCCGGTGAAAAGCGTCAGTGAGCTGATTGCGTACGGCAAAGCCAATCCCGGCAAGCTCAATCACGGCTCACCGGGACTGGGCAGCACCGGCCACCTGTCGGCGGAACTCTTCAAGACGGCTTCCGGATTGCAGATGACCCACGTGCCGTACAAGGGCAGTGCACCGACGCTGGCCGACCTCGTCGCCGGACAGATCCAGGTGGTGATTGACAACATGCCGCCGTACCTGCCGCAGGTACAGGCCGGCAAGATCCGCGGCCTTGCCGTGACCACCGCGACACGCAGTTCGGCTGCGCCCAACCTGCCGACCATTGCCGAATCCGGCGTCAAGGGTTATGAAGCGGGATCGTGGTTCGGCCTCGCCGCACCCAAGGGTGTGCCTGCTGCCATCATCACCAAGCTGTCCGCTGAGACCGACCGCATCCTCAAGCTGCCTGACGTCAAGGAGCGGCTGCTGGGTCTGGGGGCAGAGCCGGTGGGCGGCAAGCCCGAGGATTTCGCCGCGTTCATCCGCAGCGAGCAGGCGAAGTGGCGGAAGGTGATCACGCAGGCAGGCATCAAGTTGTAGTTACTCTTTCGCATTTTTGAACCGTTCACCCTTCGACAGGCTCAGGGCGAACGGTCTTGTATAAATTGGCACGGGCGGGTAATACAAAGCCGTTCGTGGTGAGCCTGTCGAACCATGAACGGCTTTTGACTGGCACCTCATCACCATGATCCGCGACCCTGAATTCTTCAACATCCTCCTCGACACCGTCTCGCGCTTCGTGCGCGAGACGCTGATCCCGCGCGAAACCGAAGTCACCGACACCGACGAAATCCCCGCTGACATCGTCGCGCAGATGCGCCAGATCGGCCTGTTTGGGTTAACGATTCCGGAGGAATACGGCGGCCTTGGCTTCACCACCGAGGAGGAAGTCCTGTGCTCGATGGCGCTGTGCTATGCCTCGCCGGTGTTCCGCTCGCGCATCGGCACCAACACCGGCATCGGCGCGCAGGGCATCGTCATCGACGGCTTCCCCGAGCAGAAAAAGAAATACCTGCCGCGGCTCGCCACCGGCGAGATCACCGGCTCCTTTGCGCTGACCGAACCCGAATCCGGCTCCGATGCCGGTTCGCTGCGTACCACGGCGAAAAAAGAAGGCGACCACTACATCCTCAACGGCTCCAAGCGTTACATCACCAACGCGCCCGAAGCCAGCGTGTTCACGGTCATGGCGCGCACCGACTTGAAATCGAAAGACGCCAAGGGCGTCTCTGCCTTCATTGTCGACCGCGACACGCCGGGTCTCAGCGTCGGGCCGTACGACAAGAAGATGGGCCAGCGCGGCTCGCACACCGCCGACGTGATCTTCGACAACGTCAAGGTGCCGGCGGCCAACCTGATTGGCGGACAGGAGGGCATGGGCTTCAAGACCGCGATGAAAGTGCTCGACAAGGCGCGGCTCAACATCGCCGCGGTCTGCGTCGGCGCCGCCGAACGCCTGCTCGACGAGGCGCTGAATTACGCCAAGGAGCGCCAGCAGTTCGGCAAGCCCATCGCCGAGTTCCAGCTGATCCAGGCCATGCTCGCCGACTCCAAGTCCGAGGTCTATGCCGGGCGTAGCATGGTGCTCGAGGCCGCGCGCAAAAAAGATACGGGAGTAAACATCACGCTCGAAGCCTCGTGCGCGAAGCTGTTCTGCGCCGAGATGGTCGGGCGCGTTGCCGACCGTGCGGTGCAGATACACGGCGGTGCGGGTTACATGCAGGCTTCAGCAGTGGAGCGGCTCTACCGCGACGTGCGGCTGTTCAGGTTGTTTGAAGGCACCAGCCAGATACAGCAGCTGGTGATTGCGAAGCATATTTTGAAATCATAGTGCGTCGATATTTACTAACGCTGATATTTTTGTATTGAAACTCAATGGGAGAAATTAAGGAATTTGAACGAATTGAGACGATCGTTAAAAGTGATCGTTTGAATGACTTGCCATTGTCTGAAGTTAAGAGAGAACGGGATACCCTACTCAAAAGTACACCCACCTCGATTAATCCGCAATTCATGCAACGCTGGAATCGAGTGTTGTTGGCTTTAAACGCACGAATTGAGGAGGAGGTTGCTTGGTGGCAAAAATCACTTGGTGTAATTGCAATAGCTATATTTTCGGCCGTCCTTTCGGCCGCAGTGATTACATGATTAGGCTTAAAATAATTTTTGTTTTTGTGTTGAAGTAGGTCGGCATAACTTATGCACTACTCTAAATTTTTTAGATGAGCCGATCAGAAACTTAGAGCTTAAACGTCCACCACTCGGCACCGCTGCGGACAGCGGTGCCGCCGCTGACTTAAAATCAGCGCTCCCATGGCGTCGCATCCGCCGGCGCCCGTCTTTGCAAGGACATCATCGTGGCATTCGAAAAGATCGTCGAAGAACTCCAGCAGAAAACTGCCGAATCGCTCGCCATGGGCGGGCCGGAAAAGCTGGCCAGGCGCAAGGCCGAAGGCCATCTCAATGCTCGCGAGCGCATTGACTACCTGATCGACAAGGGCAGCTTCAGCGAAGCGGGCCTGCACGCGCGCAGCAACCGGCCCGAGGTCAAGCACAAGACGCCGGCGGACGGCAAGGTCGCCGGCTTCGCCAAGATCGATGGTCGCGAGATCGCGCTGGTGTCGAACGATTTCACGGTGCTGGGGGCGTCGAGCGCCGTGATCAACATGAAGAAGATCAAGCACGTGAAGCAGATCGCCAGCAAGCGCGGCCTGCCGATGGTGATGCTGGGTGAATCCTCCGGCGCACGCATGCCCGACCGCATGGGTTCGGCGGGCCGCTCGATCATCGCGCAGGACCCCACCGAGTACCAGCGCCTGCGCGAGTCGCCGTGGTGTTCTGCGCTGCTCGGCCAGTGCTACGGTTCATCGACCTGGTATTCGGCGATGTCGGATTTCGTGGTGATGCGCAAGGGTGCGATCATGGCCATTGCCAGCCCCAACGTGACTTCAATCGCGATCAACAAGCCGATCGAGGCCGAAGACCTTGGCGGCTGGAAACTGCTGACCGGGGTATCGGGCCTTGCCGACATGGCGGTGGACACCGACCAGCAGGCGATGGATGCGATCAAGAAGTTTTTGTCCTACCTGCCCAGCCACAACATGCAGCCGCCGCCGGAATACCCGGTGCCCGCCGGTTCGGACGATGCCTGCAAGGCGATCTTCGACATCCTCCCCGAGTCGCGTAACAAGGTGTACGACGTGCGCAAGATTCTCGCAGTGATCGCCGACAGGGATTCCTGCTTTGAGCTGAAAGAACGTTTCGGCAAGTCGATTGCCACCGTGCTCGCGCGCATCGACGGCAAGAGCGTGGGCCTCATCGCCAACAACCCGATGTTCAAGGGCGGCGCGCTCGATGCCGACGCGGTGCAGAAAGTCATCAGCTTCATGGTGCTGTGCGATTCCTTCAACGTGCCGCTGATTTTCATGGTGGACGTGCCGGGCTTCCTGATCGGCGTCGAAGGCGAAATCCGCGGCATGCCGGGCAAGGTCATCAACTGGATGAACGCGCTGACCCAGGTCACCGTGCCCCGGCTGACGGTGATCATGCGCAAGGACTACGGCCAGGCCTACATCAACATGGCCGGCGGCAAGAACGCCGATGAAGTCGCGATCTGGCCCACCGCCGACTTGGGCTTCATGGACCCGGCGGTGTCGGTCAACGTGCTGCACGGCGTGAAGCAGTCCGACGATCCGGAAAAATTCGCCAAGCTCAAAGCCGAAGTCGAACGCGACACTTCAGCGTGGGCGCTGGCGGAATTGTTCGAAGCGCAGTATGTGCTCGATCCGCGCGACACCCGCAGCTGGCTCAAGCGCGCGCTGGACGTGCACCGCAAAGGCATGAACAACGGTGTTGGTGAACATCGTTTAAGAAATTGGCCGACGAGTTACTGATCCCGCGGGATATCTGCGCAGCGCGCAGAAAACACGTAAACAATTGATTAAAAACACTATTTTTTGGTCCGGCGGACGCCGGATCGGACACGTTTTGCTGTTGGCTGCGGCTTTGCACGGCCTGCCTGCATTCGCTGCGGAAGAGAAAACCGAGGAACCCGGGCCGGGGTTGTTCTACTGCCTGCAGAAGGGCAGCGAGATCCAGGTCTTCATCGAAAACGATTCCTTCGGTGCGACCGACCAGTACTACACCAACGGCATCAAGTTCGGCTGCGGCATTCCCGCCGAGCGCGTGAGCAAACTGTTCACGCTGCCGCCGAATGCCTTGCTGCGCACGATCACCGACGGCGCCGAGAACCATTTCGGTCTGTTCCTCGGCCACAACATGTACACCCCGCGCGACATCACCGTCGCTGCGCCGCAGCCCAACGACCGGCCGTGGGCGGCGTGGTTGTATGTCGGCGCGGTAGCGCAGAGCGTGAAGGAAGAAAAGCTCGATTCCGGCATCACCGAAGGCCGGCTGCATACTGTCGAGTTCGATCTCGGTTTCGTCGGATCGCCTGCGCTGGGCCGGCAGATCCAGTCGTTCTGGCACGACACCATCGTCGATGCGCCGGAGCCCAAAGGCTGGGGCAATCAGATCCGCGCCGAGCCCGGTTTCATGCTGTCGTATTTGCACAAGCGGCGTTACGGCGACCGCAGCGGCATCCAGCTCGTGCCGCATGCCGGCGTGAGCTTCGGCACCATCATGACTTTTGCCCGCGTCGGCGGCATCGTGCGCATCGGCCAGAACATGACCGGCTTCGGCCCCGACGGCATCGAGCCCGGCGGCGCGATGCTGAAGAATGCGCGTTTCCAGAAAGACGGCGGCACTGCGGGCAACGGCGGCTTCGAATGGTTTGCCTTCGTCGGCGTCGACGGCCGCGCCATCGGCCACAACCTCTTCCTCGACGGTTCGCTGTTCCGCGACGGCCCGAGCGTGAAGCGCCGCGACACGGTGTACGACATCACGGCCGGCGTATCCGCGCGCCTCGACCAGCTGCGGGTGTCGGTGACGCGCATCAAGCGCAGCGAGGAATTCACCTCACCGGCAGGCGGCGGCGGACAACAGCACTTCTATTCGGTGAATATCGGCATCGAATTCTAGGGGGATGCTGCCGGAGGCATAATGCGGGGAATCCAGACCAGCCGGAGCGGCCGACCATGGACCCGATCACTTCGATTGTCGAAAACGCAAAGATCAACGACGACAACGCGCGCACAGTCGCCGCGCATGTGGTCGGCTACTTCGCCGCCATGCACGAGCTGGAGCAGGTTCATGTGCCACTTGCCCGGCGGCGCCATACGCAGCAGGAGTTCGACGAAGCGGTGGCCCGCCAGGTTGCAGTATTCCGCCGCTACTGGGACGCGCACGACGATTACTGGGCGCCCATCGACATCGGCAGTGAAGAGCGCTACAACCCGCAGCACATCAGGGATCTCGCCGTGGTGACCGACGGCAACGGCAGCTTCGTCGTCACGCTGGATTACGAGGCGGCGGAGGCGGTGATGGCGAACCGGCGTGCGACTTACCTCGTCAGCGGCAAATCAGGCACACCGAAGATCGTCAACGAGTTTTACTGATGCCGGCCGTTTTGCGCACGCTGTTGTTTTATGCCGGCGCGGTGCTGGTGTGCATGCCGCTCGCCATCGTGGTGACGCTGCTGCTGTATCCGCTTTGGTCGTGGATCGAGGCCTCCACCGGGTTTGAGTCGGTGGGCCATTCCGGGCCGGCTGAATGGTGTTACGTCACGGTATTTGCGTTGCTGGTCGCGGGCGTGGTCCTGTTCCGCAATCTGCAGCGGCGGAAAAATCCCGAGGCGTCGCATGGCTGAACCCTACAAGGAGCGCATCAAGGCGTACTGCGAGGCGAACGGCATTGAAATCCCGGTCGGCTTCCACCGTCATCCCGCGAGCCGCTATGCCGCGATCGACCTGGAGTCGACGCCGCCGAAGCTGGTGGCAAAGACCTGGTTCAACCAGGAGGACGCGGTGTATTTCCTGAAGAATCTCGTCGCGGGGAAAAACATGCGGGTGCTCGATTTCAAAGACCGCTTCGAACTGCTGCATGCAGGCGGTGCCGGCTTCCAGCGCGGCAACACGTTCTAATGCAACGATCATGCGACTCGATGAACAACATCCGCTGAACCGTCAGGTGATTGTCTACCTGACGGCGGATCGCAAGCGCCCGCGATTTTCCGCAGAGCCCATCCTGGCGCCGGACCGGCATCCCGATCCCTACCTGGAGGCGGGCAGCCATCCGGATATTGTCGAGCGCATCTGGGACAAGATCGGTGCAGCGCTGCCCGCCGACTGCCGCGCGCTGGTGTACGGTTCCCCGGCGCTGGTGCATTCCGAAACAGGCATCGTGCTGGCGCTGGCCTTCGGCACGCAGTATGCGATTCGTGTTCCCGCAGATACGCTGGAGATCGCGCTAGGGAAGGGCTGCACGAACCGGCAAACCTGGACCGGCGGCGGTGAGACGCGCATCCAGGAAGTACTGGGCAACGACTGGCTGTTCGGTGGCTGGTCTGACGCGGAATCGCAGTGGATCGCCCGCCTGTATCGCGAACTGGCGAAGTCCGGATGATTCTTTCATCAGGGCGTCAGCCATGAACCGCGCCATCACCGGGTTTCATCAGGATGAAATCGGCGACTGGGTCGCCGAGCTCGCCTGCGGCCACAACCAGCATGTGCGCCACAATCCGCCGTGGATCAACCGGCCCCGGATGGCGACGCCGGAGGGGCGGCAGTCCATGGTCGGCCACGAGCTGGCATGCAGGAAATGCGCTGATGGCGCGCCGCGCGACCGGCCATAACCGTTTTCGCCGGACACCCCATAATGGGCGGATTGCCATAAAACCATCATCGGCACCCAGGGAGGGGACATGAAGCTGCTGGCAGAACTGCTGGAGTCTGCGCCGCGCCTGGGCAAATAACGGGAAAGGGGAGGAGCGATGAAAAAGCTGCTTGCGTCCTGTTTTGCACTGTTGTCGCTGCTGGCCGCGTACGGTCATGCTGCAGATACCTACCCGGTGCGGCCGATCCGGCTGATCGTGCCGTTTCCGCCCGGCGGCAGCAACGACATCGTTGCCCGCGATTTTGCGCATTACCTCTCGGATCGCCTCGGCCGCCAGGTCGTGGTCGACAACCGCGCCGGCGCCGATGCCATCATCGGTACCGAACTGGCGTCGCGCGCCCAACCCGACGGTTACACGCTGCTGATTGCCTCGGCGGCCTACGCGGTCAACGGCGCCACGCGCAAGGTTGCGTACGATCCGCTCAAGGCCTTTGCCTGGATCAGCACGCTGGGTTACGGGCCGAGCGTGCTGTCGGTGCATGCCGGCATGAAAATCAGTTCCGCGCAGGCACTGCTGGCCTACGGCAAAGCCAATCCCGGCAAGCTGACGATGACCACCTCCGGCGGCTACGCGCATTTCGCCTGCGAGCTGTTCAACCACATGTCAGGCATGAAAATGCTGGTGGTGATCTACAAGGGCGGCCTGCCGGCACTGGTCGACGTGATGGGCGGGCAGGCGCAGGTCAACATGGGGTCCCTGGTACAGACGCTGCCGCATTTCAAGTCGGGCCGGCTGACGCCGCTCGCCACCAGCGGCAGCAAACGCGCTTCTGCCGCTCCCGATCTGCCGACCATTGCCGAGGCCGGCGTTGCCGGTTACGAGGCCAACAACTGGTGGGCGATTGCAACCGCAGCGGGTGTACCGCGCGGGGTGGTGCAAAAGCTGAGTGGTGAAATGACGCGCTACCTGCAGCAACCCGAAACACTGAAGCGGTTTGCGGCGCAGGGTGTCGAGCCCGACATCCGCACGCCGGAAGATGTGCAACGCATGGTGCCGCTGGAAATCGCGAAATGGCGCAACGTCGCGAAGATCGCCAACATCCCGATCGAGAAATAGCCGCCCGGTCGTCGCAGTAAGGAATCAGGCCATGCCCCGACTTACGGGGCATGAGCCATCACCTGCTGTCTTTTGCGCTGGGCGCCGCACTGTGCGGTGCGGCGGCGGCTGATGCCGCGCAATGCAGCGCCGTCAGTGGCGAGCGCCGCGTGCCGCTGCTCGAGCTTTATACCTCCGAGGGCTGCGACAGCTGCCCGCCGGCGGACCGCTGGCTGAGCGGGCTGACACAGCGCGGTTTCGGCAGTGACCGCGTGGTCGCACTGGCGTTTCACGTCGATTACTGGAATTACATCGGCTGGACTGATCCGTTTTCGCAGAAGCGCTACAGCGAACGCCAGCGCCAGGCTGCCGCGCGCAATGAATCACGCTTCGTCTATACGCCGCAGTTCCTGCTCAACGGCAGGGATTATCGCCGCGGCATCTGGCGCGATGATTTCGCTGAAAAAGTTGCCGCGGTTAACCGCGACAAGCCGCGCGCAGAACTGCGCCTGGAGCTGAAAGAGGCGGCAAATGCATTGACCGTTGGCGGTGGTGCGACGGTGACCGGGGCTACCGAACGATCACAGTCGCAGGCCTGGCTTGCACTCTACGAGAACCGTCTCGCCAACAATGTGACTGCCGGTGAAAACCGCGGCAAGCGGCTGGAACATGATTACGTGGTGCGCGACATCGCCGGTCCCTTTGCCGTGGACGCACAGGGCAGGACCACGTTCGAACACCGCTTCAGGCTCGATCCGGGCTGGAAAAAACAGGACCTGGGTGTCGCTGCGTATGTACAGAACGTGCGTAACGGCGACGTGCTGCAGGCACTGGCACTGGGCTGTCCGCTGACGGGCGGGAAGTAAACCTATTGTTGCCGGTCAACCGGCAATCACGCTGGGCCGCCAGCGCCGCGATTCGACCAGCGTGATGAAGTCATCGGCAATCTGGTTGAACAGCGCCGGTTCCTCGACGTTGACCACGTGTCCGGTGTCCGGCACCACGCTCAGCCGTGCCGCGGCGCAGGTGCGCTTGATGAATAAGCCGGCATCGAGTGCCGCTGCATCTTCATCGCCGACCACCACGTGCGTCAGTACTTTCATCCGCCGCAGTTTTGCCGCGAGGCTGGTGATCGCGGGTCGTCGCGCCTGGATGCCGCGCAGCGTGTTGGCGTGGCCGGGACCAGACTGTTCGGCGAACCGCTCCCAGAATTCATTCCAGGCGCGCGGATCCTTGTGCAGCAGTTGCACCCGGTTGGAGGCACCGCGGTAGGTTTTCGCTACTTCCCGCATCGGCAGGGTTTCGAAGGCGTGCGCCCGCGCTGCGGTTTCCCGCAGGAAAGCGCGACGGCTGCCGGCAGTGGAACCGGCGCCGGCGCCGACCGGCGTCAGCGACTGCGCCATGCGCGGATAGCGCAGGCCGAAATGGAGCGTCGCCATCGCGCCCATCGAACAGCCGATGATGTGCGCCTTGCGCAGGCCGAGGTGGCGCATGACCGCGGCGATGTCGTCGGTGGCGATTGTCTGTGAATAGTGTTTCCATGACCGCGGCACGTCGGAGGGCGGATAGCCGCGGGCGTTGAAGGCGATGCAGCGGTGGCGGCGGCTGAAGAGGCGCAGTTGTGATTCCCAGCTGCGCAGGTCGCCGGAGAATTCGTGCACGAACACGATCGGCGTGCCCTTGCCGGTTTCTTCGTAATACAGCCGTGCGCGTCTGGCTTCGGCGTAGGGCATGGCACGGCCTCCTGTCAGTGGGGCGGCTAGCGGCCTTCGAACTTCGGTTTGCGTTTCTCGATGAACGCGGCCATGCCTTCCTTCTGGTCTTTCGAGGCGAATAGCATCTGCAGTGTGCGCGTCTCTAGCGTGAGCCCGGTCTCGAGCGAGGCATCCATGCCGCGGATCACCGATTCCTTGGTCTGCTGCACGGCGAGCGGTGCCAGCTCGGCGATCTGCTGCGCCATCGCCACTGCGCGCTTTTCGACATCGGCGTCGGGCACGACTTCGCTGACCAGGTTCATGTCATAGGCTTCCCTGGCGCTGAACAGGTCGCCGGTGAGTACGTAGCGCATCGCCTTGTACTTGCCGACGGTGCGCGGCAGGCGCTGGGTGCCGCCACCGCCGGGGATGATGCCGATCTTGACCTCGGGCTGGCCGAACTTTGCCGATTCGCCGGCGATGATGATGTCGCAGGTCATCGCCAGCTCGCAGCCGCCGCCCAGCGCGAAACCGTTGACCGCGGCGATTACCGGCTTGGGGCAGCCGTAGATCTTGCGCCACATGTTCTGTGTGCCGCGCAGCAGCATGTCGATGCTGCCGGCGCCGGCCATTTCCTTGATGTCGGCGCCGGCGGCGAAGGACTTCTCGTTGCCGGTGAGAACGATGCAGCGCACCGAGGCGTCGTCGGTCATCTCGGTCAGGTACTGGCCGATCAGTTTGCGCACTTCGAGGTTCAGCGCATTGCGTGCTTCCGGCCGGTTGATGCGGATCAGGCCCACGCCCTCGGCGGGGCGTTCAGTGACGACGACAGGTGCGGTCATGGCAACTCCGGAAATTAATTTTTGGCCAGGCCGAGATCGACCAGGACGGATTTCATGTCGTTGTAGTCCTTCTCCAGATCCTTGGCGAACTGCGCGCTGGTGACGAAATCATCCGACCAGTAGTTTTTCTTCAGGTTGTCTTTCCACGCCGGGGTTTCGGTGGCTTTTTTCAGCACGCCTTCCCAGTACGCCACCTGTTCGGGCGTCAGGCCCTTGGGCGCCATGATCGCGCGCCAGCCGCCGTAAACCAGGTTCGCGCCCTGTTCCTTCCAGGTCGGAATGTCGGCCAGTACGCCGGGGAGGCGTTTCTCGGCCGAGACGCCGATGATGCGCATGCGGCCGGCGGCGACATGTCCCGAGGCGTTGCCCGCGGCGGTGGTAACCATGTCGATGTGTCCGCCCAGCACCTGGGTGATGGCTTCCGCCGAGCCCTTGAACGCGACCGCCTTCAACGCCCGCGGGCTGACACCGATGCTTTTGGCCAGCAGGCCGGCGGCGATGTGGTTGTGGCTGCCCAGCGCGGTGGCGAAACCGATCGATATCGACTGCGGGTTTTCCTTGAGCTTGGCTATCAGATCCTTGCCGGTCTTGATCGGGGAATCCGCATTGACCGCGAAGACGACGTAATCGTTGAACAGCGAAGCGATCGGCTGCAGATCGCGGAAGCTGATCTTGCTTGAACCGATGATGTGGTTGGTCAGCAGTGCGGTGGTGCCGATCAGCAGGGTGTGCGGATCATTTTTTTTCTGGCTGACGAAGGTGAAGGCGATTGATCCGCCGCCGCCCGGCTTGTTGACCACCGACATCGAAGTCGGAATCAGTTTGCCGTCGACGATGGCTTTTTCGACGGAGCGCGCGGTCTTGTCGTTGCTGCCCCCGGGCGCGGAACCGACGATGATCTCGACGTTTTTCGATGGTGACCAGGCCTGCGCGACCCCGGAGAGCAGGAGCGCGATGCCGGCCAGTGCCGAAATGAACAGGGATTTCATGATTTTCTCCTCTGGATTCTGGTTATGACTGACGTTTAAAGCGGTTTGAGCCTGGCTTTGCGGATGACGTTTTCGTATTTGAGGATTTCCGCGCGAATCCATTTGTCAAATTCCTCTGGTGAGCCGCCCTTGGTGATCAGACCGCTCGTGCTGAATTTGCCCCTGACCTCGCTGCTCGACAGGACCTTGTTGGCGTCGGCGTTGATCTTGGCAATGATTTCCTTGGGCACCTTGATTGGCGCCATCAGCCCGAACCAGTTGCTGGCTTCATAGCCCTTGATTCCGGACTCGTCGAAAGTCGGAACATCGGGGACCGCAGGGAAACGTTCTAGACTGCTGATGGCAATCCCGCGCAGTCGGCCTGATTTGAGGTGCGGTACCAGTGCGGGTACGCCACTCATGACCAGCTCGACGTTGCCGGCGATGGCGTCGGTGATCGACGGCGTGTTGCCCTTGTACGGCACATGCACGATGTTGATACCCGCCATGACATTGAGCAATTCACCGGCCATGTGATTGGAGCTTCCCAGCCCGGCATGGCCGTAATTCAACTGGCCGGGCCGCGCCTTGGCGAGCGCGATCAGTTCTTTGAGGTTTTTCGCCGGCAACGAGGGATGTGCGGCGAGCAGGGCGGCACCCTGCACGCACCAGATCACCGGCGTGAAATCGCGCAGCGTGTTGTAAGGCGGTTTGGCATAGAGCGTCATGTTGACCGCGTTGGAGGCGCCGCCCATGAACAGCGTGTAACCGTCGGGCGCGGCCTTGGCGGCGAGTTCGGAACCGATGTTGGTGCCGCCGCCGGGGCGGTTGTCGACATTGATCTGCTGGCCCCACATCTCGGTGAGCTTGGCGCTGACCGTGCGTGCGGTGTAGTCGGTGTTGCCGCCGGCAGCGTAGGGCACGATGACGCGCACGGGGCGGGTCGGCCAGTTCTGCGCCAGTGCGTTCTGGGCAACCAACAATGCTGCAGTGACGCAAATTAAGTATTTGATTTTAATCATTTTTCCTCCCGGGTGTGCTTGGTGCTGTGACTTCATTGCATATCGCCTGCTGGCGATGCAGGCGTTCAAGATTGGTCACGAAGAGGCGGTAGACCCGTTCGTCGTTGCCAGCTGCAGCGCCTGAATTGTGCGGAGAAATTACCACGTTATGCAGATCCCATAACGGTGAATCTGCGGGCAACGGTTCTTTTTCGAAAGCGTCGAGATAGGCGCCGCCGAGGCGACCCTCGCGCAGCGCTTCGGCGAGGGCGGTTTCATCGACAATTTCGCCGCGGGCGATGTTGATCAGGCGCGCACCGTGCGGCAGGCGTGCCAGCATTGCGGCATCGATCAGGCCGCGGGTTTCCGGGGTCAACGGGCTGGCAATGACCAGCCAGTCGGCGCGCGGCAGCAGCGCCGCCAGTTGCTGCGGCGGATGCAGTTCGTCGACCGGATCGCCGTCACGCTGCGGGCTGCGGCGGATGCCGATGACCTTCAAGCCCAGCACGCGCGCCAGCCGCGCGATTTCGCCACCGATACTGCCCAGGCCGAGCACCACCATGGTCTGGCCGACGAGATCGCGGGGAAAATCCGGTGACCGCATCGGATCCCAGCGGCGTTCGTGCTGGGCGCGCAGCCAGCGCGGGAAATTTCGCGCCAGCATCAGCATGCCGGCGATCGCGCTTTGCGCAATCGGCACCGCGGTGGTCCCGGCCGACGTGGTCACGCGCACGCCGCGCTGGAGCATTTCGGTGTAGATCGGATGGTCGACGCCGACATTGAATACATGCAGCCAGCGCAGTGCCGGCGCCTTGCGCAGGGCGGAGAAGAACTGGCGCGAATGCGACGGGAAGACGTCAGTGGAAAAGAAGGCCGCTTCCAGGCGCGCGCAGTCGGCATCGGCGATGCGGCCCTCGGGATCGGCCGGCAACACCACCAGCTCCAGCGGTATGCCCTGGGCGCGGGCATGAGCCTCGAGTTCCGCGCCGCGCGCGGCATGCAAGCGATGTGAAACCAGCAACACGGGCATGGGCGGAAGCAGAGGCATGCAGGAAGGGGAGCAGAGATTTTACCTGCACTTTGTTAACATGAAGACCTGCCGAATTCGTGAAAGTCCACTCAGTGGATAACAGCGCCACCGAAATCAAGACACTAGACCTCGCCCTCCAGCTGATGGCGCGCCGCTCAGTCACGCCCGATGATGCCGGTTGCCTGGATCTGGTGATGGAGCAGTTGAAGCCGCTGGGCTTCGAATGCGAAATCATCGCCATGAACGGGGTGACCAATTTGTGGGCGCGTCGCGGCAGGGCATCGCCGCTGGTGTGCTTTGCCGGGCATACCGATGTCGTGCCCACCGGACCGCTGGAGCAGTGGCGTAACGATCCGTTCACGCCGGTGGTGAAGGACGGCATGCTGCACGGCCGCGGCGCCGCCGACATGAAGACTTCGATTGCGGCCTTCGTCATCGCGCTGCGCGACTTTGTGCAGGCCAACCCCGATCATCCGGGTTCGCTGGCGGTGCTGTTTACTTCCGACGAGGAGGGGCCTTCCGTCGACGGCACGGTGCGCGTGGTGGAAGCGCTGGCGAAACGCGGCGAGAAAATCGATTACTGCATCGTCGGCGAGCCGACTTCGGTCAAGCAGTTCGGCGACACCATCAAGAACGGCCGCCGCGGTTCGCTGTCCGCCACGCTGACGGTGAAAGGCGTGCAGGGCCATGTCGCCTATCCGCAGATGGCGCGCAACCCGATCCACGACGTTGCTGCAGCGATTGCCGAGCTTGCCGCCACGGAATGGGATCGCGGCAACGAATATTTCCCGCCGACGACGTGGCAGGTGTCGAACTTCAATGCCGGCACCGGTGCGACCAACATCATCCCCGGCGAGGCGCACATCCAGTTCAATTTCCGCTTCTCGACCGCGAGCACCGTCGAATCGCTGCAGACCCAGGTGGTCAACGTTCTCGACCGCCACGGCGTCGACTACGCGCTGGACTGGGTTTACGGCGGGCGCCCCCTCGTCACCGCCCGGGGCGACCTGGTTGATGCAGTGTCGAAGGCGATCAAGGAAGTCACCGGCGTCACCACCGAGCTGTCCACCACCGGCGGTACTTCGGACGGCCGCTTCATTGCCGACATCTGCCCGCAGGTAGTGGAATTCGGGCCCACCAACGCCACCATTCACAAGCTCAACGAATGCATCCCGGTGGTGGAAGTCGATGCGCTGCAGAACATCTACCGGCGCACGCTGGAATTACTGCTGCTGCGCTGACCACGCCAGAGCGCCGGCTCCGGCCACTCGCCCCGAAGCAAAGCAGGCGGTGAGCAGATAACCCCCGGTCGGCGCTTCCCAGTCGAGCATTTCACCGGCGCAAAACACGCCGGGTATATTTTTCAGCATCAGCCGTTCATCCAGCGCGTCGAACGGCACGCCGCCGGCGCTGCTGATCGCTTCGTCGATCGGCCGCGGCGCGGTCAGGGTCAGCGGCAGGGTCTTGATCGCGGCGGCAGCGCGCGCGGGATCGCTGTAGTGTTCGGCGCCGAGATGCTCGCGCAGCAGTCCGGCCTTGACGCCGGTGATGCCGGCACGGCTCTGCAGATGAGAGGACCACGAGCGTGATCCGCGCGGATGCGCAACTTCGGCGGTGACGCGGGCGGCATCCTTGTCCGGCGCGAGATCGAGTTGCAGCGTGACGCTGCCCCGCGCGCTGATGGCGTCGCGCAGCGGTGCCGACAGGGCATAGACCAGGCTGCCTTCGATGCCGTAGTCGCTGATCATCAACTCGCCGCTGCGGCGGTGGGTGTTGCCGGCGGCGTCGGTGAATGACGCAGTGACGGCTTTCAGCGGCTGGCCCGCGTAACGCTCATGGAAGTGGGTGCTCCAGTTACTATCAAATCCGCAGTTGGCCGGACGCAGCGCAGAA
>Ga0222713_10001587_pt1 | contig 25309 bp, 26 predicted proteins | sample C33_649DmetaG_FD_165061 | JGI IMG/M metagenome (GOLD analysis project Ga0222713, IMG submission 165061) | Estuarine water microbial communities from San Francisco Bay, California, United States - C33_649D | ecosystem: Environmental > Aquatic > Marine > Unclassified | place: USA: California... | reverse complement strand
CAAGAACGAAAATAAAAGCAACACCGTCAAGTTGGCGAGATGTACCATCAGTTATTCCACCAAAACCGATTATTTTGCCGTCCAAAATCAAGGCATCATAGCCATAGCCGTGCTTTTTGTATCCTTCAATTGAAGACTCAATATAATGTGAAGCACGGTCTTTTTTATAAATCATGTATTCATCGTTGCCATCAAGAATTTGTTCAAGAGATGGTAAATCGGTGTTTTGCAGCGGGCGGAATTCTAAACCTTTATTTGGGTTTTCAAGTGAAAATAAAAATCTATTCTCCTTCGTTGAGTCAATAATTTTTGTATTAAAAAACTTTTCACAAACTTTTATTGACTGAGCATTTGCCACATCAACGGAAGCATAAAGCTTTTTTGCATTAAATGTATTAAAAGCTCTGTTTTTGTAATGTTGTAAAATTGCCGTTCCAAAACCTTTGCCTTGAAAACTCTTATGTAATACAAATCCAAATTCAATGCCGTCATAGTTTTTATGTTTGCCATCAATTAATCCACCAAAGCCAATAAATTTTCCATCTAAAATGATTGCATCAAGACCGTATCCAACATTAGAATAATCCTCTTTTGAAAGATCAATATAATACTTTGCATTACCTCTTTTTTTGCCAAGATGTTCATCAGCCACTTCCAAAACTCCTTCAATTTCTACTTCATCCGTGTCGTTCAGTGGGCGAAATGAAAGACCTTTCAAATTAACATCTTCCTTTTGAAAAACAGGGTTGAAAGCGTAAAGCCATGTGAAGATACCTTTTTTTTCTTGTGTGTCTAAATCTTTCTGCGTTTGCACATTGCATTCACGAACAAAATTTGCAATTTCGGCACTGCTTCCTGTAAGGGTTTGGGCTAATGGGTGGCGTGGTGAAATTCCAATAAACGATGCACCAAATAGGGTTTCTGGGCGTGTTGTAAATACTGTAATTTTTTCCTCACCAACAATTTTAAACTCAACTTCCGCACCTGTTGATTTCCCAATCCAATTTTCTTGCATTGTGCGAACTTTCTCCGGCCATTCTTTTAAGTTTTCAAGTCCATCAAGTAAATTTTGGGAAAAATCCGATACTTTTAAAAACCATTGGTTAAGCTCTTTTTGCTCAACTAACGCACCAGAACGCCAGCCTCTACCATCAATTACTTGTTCATTTGCAAGAACGGTGTTGTCAACAGGATCCCAGTTCACGAACGATTTTTTTCTGTATGCAATTCCATTTGCAAGGAAATCCAAAAACATTTCTTGGCTGTGTTTGTAGTACTCCGGAAGACATGTTGTAACTTCATGCTCCCAATCAAAATCAAAACCAAGAACTTTAAACTGTGATTTCATATTCGCAATATTTGCAAGAGTCCACTCCTTTGGGTGCACTCCTTTTTCAATTGCTGCATTTTCTGCCGGAAGGCCGAAGGCATCCCACCCTATTGGGTGAAGGACTGAAACTCCGTTTAGTTTTTGAAAACGAGTAATTACATCTCCAATTGTGTAATTTCTAACATGCCCCATGTGTAAATTACCCGAAGGATATGGAAACATTTCTAAAATGTATTTTTGATATTCTGTATTAATGCTCTGTTTTTTATTCCATTTTTTCTGCACAGACTGCTCAATTTCCCGGTGACTATACTGCATGAAATTCATTTGACTTATTACTTCTAATTTTCTTTTTTATAAAAAAGAATTTTTCAAGTATATTTATGGAATTCAAATGGTTTGACGAAAACAACAATGTAATTTCCTGCATTGAAAAAATTAAAATTTTGAACGAAAATATGACAGAACTCACTCAAACAATGAAAGATGCTCAAGATGATGCAACTTTGATGGGAGTATCAAATAAAAATTTTAAGAAAAATATTGCACTATTGTTTGAACAAATGTTTGGATAATTATTTTTGCAAGGTTGGAAATCTTTCTTTGTTTTGTTCAAAACGCATTGAAATTGGCATATTTGTAGAATGTCGATAGTGTGCATCATATTGTTCGGTATTCATATCGTTAACCATTCTGTGTGGTATATTTAATTTATTTAGTCTGCTACTAACTTCATTCATGTAAGAAGTTGAATTTGGGGCAAGGCGATCTTTTGGATTATATGCAATTAATATTTCAGGTTTAAATTCAGTTTTCTTGGAAAGTTCATGAAGGTATTCAATTGCATTTGGTCCTTTTAGTATCGCCCTTTCATCGTATAAAATAGACTTTATAAACTGCCTCAATTTAAAGAACAATATTTTCAAATTTTCTGAAAGACTGTGATTTGAATTTAATTCGCATTCAATTAAACCGTTGTAGAGGTGTAAATTGTTTACCTTTTTTAAAACTTCTTTTCCATGTGTTTTATCTTCCATAATTGCAGAAAGAAATGCAAGAGCTTTCACCGGACCATACGAATGCCCAGCAATATCAATGGTTTTGGCTGTGAGTAATGCAGGTTTCATTACATTGTATATCTCCCTCATTTCATCAACAAGCTGTTTATGGTTTGAAGTTGATGTATTTTTGGAAGTGTACGGCATGTAAATTTTGCTTTTTGTGTGCGGTTGATATTCCAGCTCCTTTTTCTGTAAATATTCCGCCACTGGTTCAATTAATGGAGTGCCGTGAAATACAATAAGTGCATTATCACTTTGAAATGCAGGATTGTGATACACCTTAACATTACCATTTTTACTTTGAAGCATTTTATAATTCAAAAATCTTATACATCATTCTACCATTTTTATTGGTAAATGTCAATTATCTAATGTTATAATTTGAGGACATAACCTCGCCGTATGCTCCTGCGTTTAGAATGGCGACGAGGTTGCCTCTTTGTAATGCTTGCATTTGGTAATTTTTGGCAAAGATATCACTTGATTCGCAAATTGGTCCAACAATTGTGTATGTTTCTTGCGGTTTGTTGCCATCAAGTTCAACGGGAATAATTTCATGAAATGCACCATACATTGCTGGGCGAATCAGGTTGTGCATGCCTGCGTCTATTATTGCAAATTTTGTATGGCTTGTGTTTTTGATGTACAACACTTTGGAAACCAAAATACCAGCATTGGCGGAAATTGAACGCCCCGGTTCAAAAATACTCAATGGCTTGCTTTTAATTGCATTAAGGCATTTTTTCACGGCATTGGCATAGCGTGGGTAATCAAAGATTGCATCGTCTTTTGTGTACTGAATACCAATTCCACCGCCAAAATCTATCGTTTTAAAATCAAAACCTTTTGCTTCTGTTTCTTTTATTAAATCCGTTAAAATATCAAAAGCGTTTTCAAAAAGGGAGACATCTAAAATTTGAGATCCTATATGACACGAAAATCCATTAAAGATTAAGTTATTACAAGTTTTGAGTATTTCCAAAGTGGCGGGAATATCTGTGATATCAATGCCAAACTTGTTGCCAATTTTTCCTGTTGTAATTTTTTCGTGGGTGTAACTTTCCACCTTTAAATGTGGATTCACCCTCAATGCAATGTTCACATTTTTACCAAGCGTTTTCGCAATTGATTGAATAATGAGCATTTCCTCGGTTGATTCTACATTAATTTGTAAAATTTGGTTTTGAATTGCAAATGAGATTTCATCATCCGTTTTACCCACTCCCGCAAGAACAATTTTCTGCGGATTGCAACCGCACTTAATTGCAAGCTTCATTTCACCAAGGGAAACGCAGTCAATCCCTGAACCATTTTCGATTAAATATCGAACAATATTTTTGTTGTTGCAAGATTTTACTGAGAAAGCGATAAGGTTATCGATTTCTTTTAGTTGTTTTTGAAAAAACTGAAGATTTATAATAGCCTGTTTAGATGAATATATATAACAAGGAGTTTGTGTATTCTTTGGAATGTGGAAGTTTTGATTATTGTTCATTTTAACCAATAAAGCTTTGAATTAGATGTTGATATGTAGTTGATGTTTGAAACACGAAGTATAACAAAACAAATAAAAACATTGTAATAATATATACCTTCATTAGTAATGATGTTTTAAAAGAATGATAAGATGATTCAAGGTTTTGTTGTGGTGTATTGAAGTATATATTTTTAATAATTTTTAGATAATAAAACAACCCTATAGCAGATGTTACGACGATAATTATCGGTATATAAAAATTTTCCTGTAGCATTAAATTTTTGATAATAATATATTTTGCAAAAAAGCCGGCTAATGGTGGAATTCCTGCTAGATTCAGTAATGAAAAGCTAAGCAGAAAAGCTAAATAAGGATTTGTTTTGTATAAACCCTGAATACTTGATATTGTACCATTGTATGTAAAATTTTTGCGAATGCTCATTAGCACTGTAATGAAAAACAATACGGAAATACTGTATATTGCAATAAATTCAATAAGAACGGTTTTAGTAAAAATGGGTGTAATAAAAACTGTAAGGATAAATCCGATATTTGCAATACCACTGTATGCAAGAATTTTTTGAATATGATTTTGGAAGATACCTCCAACAGAACCAATAATCATTGAAGCAATTGCTACCATGGTAATTGTTGTTAGTATTATGTTTTCTTGAATGTATGGTATAATGTTTGAAAGGGCAAGAAGCGCTGCAACTTTTGGCAAGATTGTAATTATACTAAGAGACGGTAAGCTTGTTGTAGAGTAAACATCTGGCGCCCAAAAATGAAATGGAAAGGCAGTAAGCTTAAAGAATACACCACAAAGAAACATAATAATTCCGATTGTTACAAGTGTGTTATGCTTGATATCGTAAAATTCAATAGAATGACTACCTCCATAAATAAATGAAATTCCAAATAACATTATTGCTGATGATATGCCACCAATTATAAAATATTTCATTGCTGATTCTGAAGTCAGTATTTTTTTTTGTAAAAGGGCGACTATAATATAACCAACAAATGAAATTGTTTCAAATGCAAGGTATAGAGATAAAAAGTCTTTTGATCTGATTGCAAATAATGTTCCTATGAATGCAGATATTACAAGAAAATATACGCTGAAGTTTGTGATCTTTGATGAGTGATAATATGTGTGTAGGTATATAATACAAAGACAAGAAAACAGTAAAAGCACATCAATGATATTAGTATGATAATACAAATGAAAGGCGAACACTGTCATGATAAGCAGTGTTAAAATAGTAAGAAAAAGATTTTTTATAGATCTCGATAATGTTGTGGTTTGAAAAAGAGACGCAATAAGTGAAAAAACCGCAACACCAATGAGTGAAAACTCCAATGATGAATTAAAAATGACTTGCATAATGCTAGGCATAGTTTAAAGAAAATCAAGTTAACTTAAATTTCTTTATAAACTTGACATATTGATATGTCAAACTATATCTTTAAATAAAAATCAAATTTCGTTATGATTACACCAAACACAGTTCCGGTTATAGCAGTAAGAGACATTGTTACATTTCCAAATACTATCGTGCCTTTATATGTTGGCAGGACACAGTCCGTTAATGCAATAAATTATGCTTTTAAAGAAGGGCAATCTGTGATTATTGTAACACAGAAAAAGGCTCATATTGAGGATGTTACAATTGACAATTTGTATAACTATGGTGTCCTTGCAAACATTGTGCATGTTGCAAAAACAGGCAAAAGTGAAATGAAGGTAATTGTTGATATACATACTCGTGTAAAAATTGAAAAGTTTATTATTAACGAGAATTCTTCAATGTTAGTTGCAGAAATAAAACAGGAGAAGACTAATCCAATTCCAGAGCAAGATGCGCAGCTTTTGGTTCGTGCATTAAAAAATACATTTGCAGAATATGTTAAAGCTTCAAATGTTATTCCAATTGATATTGTTGCAACTGTAGCACAGATTGAAGACCCGGAAGTTTATGTTGATATTGTTTCTTCAACATTACCCGTTAAAATTCCGGAAAAAATTGAAATTTTACAAGAACTTGATTTTACAACAAGAGTAACAAAAATTACCAAAATTTATAATAATGAAATTAAACTTGCTCATCTTGAAAATAAGATTCAAGGTAAAGTAAGGCAAAATTTGACTAAAAGTCAGCAGGAACACTATCTTCGTGAACAAATAGATGTATTGCAAAAAGAACTTAATTCAGTGAGCGGTAAAGACACAGACGGTGTTGAAAAATATGAAAAACTACTTAAAAAACTTAGAGCTCCAAAAGAAGTAAAAGAAAAAGTGCAAGAAGAAGTTTCTCGTTTAAAATCTCTTTCATCTTACTCTTCTGAAAACTCGATTATAAAAACTTATCTTGATTGGATTTTTGCTTTGCCGTGGGGAAAATATTCACATGGCAAAATTAATACAAAGAAAGCAATTGATATTCTAAATAAGCATCATTATGGGCTTGATAAAATCAAAGAAAGAATTTTAGAATATATTGCAGTTTATTCAAGAGTTGAAAAACCGAAAGGGCAAATTTTATGTCTTTATGGTCCTCCGGGTGTTGGTAAGACAAGTATTGTTGCTTCAATTGCAGAAGCAATGGGTAAAAAGTATGCAAGAATTTCACTTGGCGGAATGAGAGACGAAGCTGAAATTAGAGGCCACAGAAAGACATATATTGGTGCATTTCCGGGGAAAATTATTAGTGCTATCAAAAAAGCGGGAACCATGAACCCTGTAATTTTACTTGATGAAATTGATAAAATATCCGATAGCTACAAAGGAGATCCTGCTTCTGCACTTCTTGAAGTTCTTGACCCCGAACAAAACAAAACATTCCAAGATAACTACCTTGAAGTTGATTTCGATCTTTCAAACATTACTTTTATTACAACGGCAAATAGTTTAAATATTTCACAACCGTTACTTGACCGTATGGAGTTGGTAAATGTTAGTGGTTATACTGAACTTGAAAAAATGCAAATTGCGAAAAACTATATAATTCCGGAAGCATTGCATGAAATTGGTTTAAAGGGAGAGGAAATGCAAATTGATGATAATGCACTTCTTGCTCTAATTAACAATTATACAAGGGAATCTGGTGTGCGTAACTTGAAACAAAACATTTTTAAACTTGCAAGAAAGGTATTGGTCAAAATTCTTAAGGAAGAAGAAAAAGTTTGTATTATTACGAAAGAAGGTCTTGCTAAATACCTTGGTGTTGAGAAATACGAACATGGGGAAAGAGAAGAAGGCTTAACTCCAGGTATTACAACAGGGCTTGCATATACCACTGCCGGCGGTGATATTCTTTCGATTGAAGCCATTAAAATTGCAAATGGTAAGGGCGAAATTAAATTTACGGGAAAATTGGGAGATGTTATGAAGGAATCGATGCAAATTGCCCATGGATACTTGAAATCTCACGCAGATTTTTATGGAATCTCCATCGAAGATTTACAGAAAAACGATATTCATGTTCATGTTCCCGAAGGTGCAACACCAAAAGATGGACCATCTGCCGGCGTTACAATTGTAACTTCACTTGTTTCTTTATTTAGAAATGTGCCTGTTAAGAATAATATTGCAATGACAGGTGAAGTAACGCTTCAGGGTAAAGTTTTACCAATTGGTGGTTTAAAAGAAAAGTTGATGTCTGCCGTTAGAAGTGGTATTACAGAAGTTTTTATTCCTCAAAAAAATGTGAAAGATTTGGAAGATGTTCCACAGGAGATTAAAGAAAAATTACAGATTTACCCTGTAAAGCATGTTTCTGAAATCATTCCCCTTGCATTAAATGGTAAGTAAATTGTCACAATAATTATGAAAACATTTTTGGTATATTCAAAAAAACCTATGAAGTTTATTGCTTCAGTTAAAGATATCTCCAGTATTCAATTTGTGAAATACGGTTTTAATTGGCTTTATTTTATTGATTTTCTTAATATTTTTATATCTTTTAGAAGAAAATTTTATGCAATAACAGCAATTTTAACTGCAGTATATATTGTATTTTCCAATAATTCAACTTTACAAATAGCGTGTGTTATTTCTATTGCGCTTTTAGCATATATCCTTGAGGGGTTTTTTCTCAAAAAAAGAAAATATCAACTTATTGCAACAATTGAAGCAAAAAATGTTAAACAAGCAAAAGAGCTTTTTTTAAAAGATTACATCCTTCAGCAAAACCGAGTTTTTATTGGAAGAGGTTATAACTTGTAACTCTTTTGCTGTTTTGTATTCAATATTTCTCCATTTTGATTGTAGGTGTAATTTTTCCTTGGAAGTGTTTTCTTTGTCGATTTCTGTATTTCCTACATGTAGCATAATTTCTATTGTCTTGAAATTTTTTGGAATATTATATTTTTGAATATATCTTGTGTTTATATTGCATGTACGAAAAATACTAATAAAATAGACAGAAGATTTATATTTGTTAAATTTTCCTAAAGTGCGTAGTAATAAAAGCTTAATGGTATTTTTAATATTAAAAATATTCAGAACTTGCCATTGAAAAATGCTTTCATTAATAATTCTAATTCTTGGAATATTATATTCTTTTGCAATTTTTTGTATAATATCAAAAATCAAAGGAATGGTATGTATGTGTTGATGTCCGTCAATATGTGTTGGTTTTGGTATAAATTCTACCAGCTTTAAAATTTGTGCTTTTGCTTCACTCTGAATCAGTTGTTTTACTTTCTGTGGTCTAAAAATGCTCAAAAATAAAATTTGTATGAAAGTTTTGTTAAAATTTCCTTTATCATTGGTAATAAGCGATTTTCCTTTGATTGATAGCGCTTTTCCGAATGTAAAATCCAAATGCAACCCAATATTGGTTTTGATATTCGAGAGTTTGGTTATAGAAGTTTTAAATTTTTCCGTTGTAACAAACGAACTCACTGTGTTTAATGCATCAATTTTTATAAGTTCAACGGTAGCACTATCTACTCCGTTACTAATGGAATAGTCGTCAGTTGTAATAATTGCATTACCATGTTTTATAAATTCAATTGCTTTCATTTTTTGGATATAAAATCTGCAAAGTATAGTGGTCGTTTTTTAACCTCCATATGAATTCTTCCAACATACTCCCCAATTAATGTAATTACAAGAGTTTGAACGGAAAATATAAGAATCATCATAATAATTATTGTGGCAAAGCCATTTGACGGTTTGTTGTTAATGAAATGATCAAAAAATATATATACTGCATACATCGCACTTGCAATACAACAAAAAATAGCAAAAAGTGTTAATATTCTAAGAGGCTTTATTGAAAACTGTAAAATACCATTTAAACCAAGATTAAAATACGAGAACAAATTATAACTACTTTTGCCGTGTAGTCTTGCCGGAACATCAAATTCTATTACGGTGTGATTTGTTATGCCAATCCATGTTAATATTCCACGAAACATTCTTTCCTGTTCATCTATTTTTTTAATTCTGTCGATATACTTTTTGGAGATAAGACGAAAATCTGGATAGCTATTATCGAATTTAACATCAGAAAGAAAATTTAAGGTTCTATAGAAGATTTTACTTAACATTGAATGTACAAAGCCTATATTATACTTCTTTCTTTTTGAAAGAACTATATCGTATCCTTTAACAATCCATGATTCTATCATCTGTTTTGCAACTTCAGGTGGGTTTTGCATGTCTCCGTCCATAAACAGGGCTGCATCTCCTGTTGCATAATTCATTCCTGCGGTCATTGCAATTTCATGTCCGAAGTTTCTGGTGAAATTCACGATTTTAATGTTTGTGTTGTTATTTTGTTCTTCTTGTAGTTTTATTAAACTTAAATCTTTACTGCCATCATTAACGCAAATAATTTCATTTTCCAGTTGATTTGTTTTTTGGAAATCGTTAAGCATTATATTTAATTTAGGCAATAATATGGGAATATTTTGTTCCTCGTTGTATATTGAAACAATAATGGAAATTTTTTTTATTTGATCCATAAAATACTAACACCAATTAAAATTATTACAGTTCCTAAAACCTTACACAAAGAAAGAGGTTCGCCAAGGAAAAAGTATGAAAGTATGATTACTGCAATATAACTTGTTGCAATTGTTGGGTAAGCAATCGAGAGACTTATATGTTTAAGAGTCGTTACATAAATTAGTGTTGAAATACCATAGAACACCAAGCCTAGAAAGAGAAATTTATTTGTTAAAAAAGATATTATAGTGTTAAATAGTCCGCCTGTAAATGTTTTTGCACCTATTTTAAAGAAAATTTGACCTGCAGCACCCAAAAATGATGCAAGTAATATTTGAAAAAAGTACAACATTTTTTGATAAAAACCAAATATAAAAAATATTACTTGAAAATCAAGCTCTTTTAATAATAAAAAAAGGTATTTTTCCATGAAAAATTGTAAGTGTTAGTTTGCTCTTGCTTTTAAAGAACAAGTGTATATATAAGTACTATTTAATTCAAAGTAATGTTTGTAGTTTTTTTTAAAAACAGAATTTTAAAACAAAAAAATGGAATTGGCGATGTTTTCAACATTGGCAACCTTGTAAGTACTACAATACAAAAAATGTCTCCATTTGAAATCATGAAATGTGACGCTTTTGATTTATTAAAACCACCACCGAAGCTTGCAATTCTTGCGGAAAAACTTGCGATCCTTGCTGCGTTATCTGAGGTTGTGGCGGTTTTATGTAAACTCTTTCATTATGTTCATTATGAAATTATTATTTATGGTTCTCTATATTCAAGTGTTGCTGTAACAATTTTATTACCTCTTGCAAAGTGGATTGATTCCAAAGTTGAATATAGCAAGTTAATTAACAGTTTAAAGGAAAATCACTTTGATAGAGCGCTATTTTTAGCTTTTTTATTTGGTGTTTGTACAATTATTGGTTCTGAAAAAATATCGGAATTCAAGAAAAAAGAATATGGATTTTCCATAAAAGTTCGAAATTTATTTCATAATTTTTGGGACAATACTAGAATATATGGTAACTTTGTCAAACAATTTGAAGAATTATTTGGCGACAGTTCTTTTGATATTTTCTTACAAAAACTTGACGATCTTAATCGTGAGTACTTGGAAATTTATGATATACACAAACTTATTGGTTGTTTTTTTAATGATGTTGAGCTTTGGGAAAATAAGAAAGTATTACAAGCTATGCGAATTTTAAACTATCGAAGTTCCGGTATAAAAATGACAAGCAATTCAGAAATCATACAGTCAATAGATTACCTTCTTTTGAGTTACTTTAAATATGGTAAAAGTGATATTATGCATGAAGTGGAAAAAATTTATACCATTGGTAATGGTAATATAATTTCAAAATGAACAAAGCTTTATTTCTTGACCGTGATGGTATAATCAATCAAGATCACGGGTATGTCTATGAAACATCAAAACTTACAATTCTTAATGGTATTGTAGAGCTGTGTAGAGTTGCATCTTTCAAAGGCTATCTTTTGGTTGTGGTGACGAATCAGTCAGGAATTGGAAGGGGTTATTATACGGAAGAACAATTTTGGCAATTTATGCATGCAATAGAAGTGTATTTTGCGAAATGTGGTATAAAATTTACAAAAATCTATTTTTCCCCGTATCATCCTGAAGCGAAAGATGAAAAATACAAATACGGTGAAGAGTTGCGAAAACCAAACCCCGGAATGATTTTACAAGCTCAAAAAGAATTTAATATCAACCTTGCACAATCAATACTAATTGGAGATAAAATTACAGATATTCAAGCCGGTCTTAAAGCCGGTGTTGGTAGAAACATTTTATTTTGTGGTATCTTTGAAAATATTTTTTAAAAACTAGAAGAATTATTGCTTGACAATTATTTCATAACATTCTATTTGCTCGTGCAAATGGGCGATTAGCTCAGCTGGCTAGAGCACTTCTCTTACAAAGAATAGGTCGGGGGTTCGAATCCCTCATCGCCCACCATTTTCCTTGCATTACTATCTTCGAAAGAAAAATACTTGACAACTGTTCTTTAGTAGAACATTTATTCAGATAATAATTAAAAAGTTATGGTTAAAATTCATTTTCGTTTACCAAATGGCGAACTTAAAACAGTAGAAGCACAGGAAGGTCTTTCTGTTTTAGAAGTTGCACATCAAAATCATATTCCGTTGGAAGGTGCATGTGAGGGTTCTCTTGCTTGTTCAACTTGTCATGTAATCCTTGAAGATGAATCTGTTTACAACTCACTACCTTCTGCAAAAGAAGACGAAGAAGACATGCTTGATTTAGCCTTTGGTCTAACAAAAACATCTCGTCTTGGTTGTCAGATTTTAGTAACCAAAAATCTTGAAGGTACAGTATTTATTATTCCACAAGAAAACAGAAATATATCTTAGTATGAAATCTATTACTCCTGCATGTTATAATATATTATTGACAGAAATTAATGACATTAAGCAAAGTCAGCTTCCGGTCGTTGCTGAAGAAATTTCTATTGCAAGAAGTCATGGAGATTTACGCGAAAATGCACAATATTCTGCTGCAAAGGAAAAACAACGCATGATTGAAGCTCGTCTTGGTGAGCTTGAGGAAGTAATATCAACATATACAGTTGTTGATATTTGTGGTAAAAAATTTGATTTCGTAGCATTTGGTGCAACAATTGAAATTCAATTTCTTGATGATAACTCTATTAAAAAATTCCAGATTCTTTCGGATTATGATGCTGATATAAATAAAGGTATTATATCGATTAATGCACCAATTGTTAAGGGATTGTTGGGTCTTAAAGAATGTGATGAAGCAGAAGTTATACTTGCAGGCAAAACAAGGGATATTCTAATTAAAAAAATTAGCTAAAAATTGTACAATATCCCTCTTTGATAGAGGTTAATGGTTGAGTACTGCGTCCGTTTATAATAACTGCATGAAATCCGTTTTCTATTGCGATGTTTCCGGCTTTAATTTTAGTCATTATACCACCAGAACCAAACTCCGTTTCACTATGTATTTGAGTATTGTCAATTTTAATTACCCCTGTATGTGTGATAATTCTTGCCTGAAGATTTGTATGTGGATTAGTATCGTACACTCCGTTCACATCTGTTAGAATTACTAGTAAATCTGCATTAATAGCACAGGAAACATGAGCTGCAAGAGTGTCGTTATCTCCGATTTTTATTTCATCTGTGGATATTGCATCATTTTCATTTATTACGGGAATTGCATTTAGTGTGCGAAGAGAGGAAATTGTTGATTGTAAGTTTTTTAAAGATTTTGGATTATTAATATCTTCATTTGTTAATAAAATTTGCCCCATTTTAATTGCTTTTTTTGCAAATGCTTGGTAATAAATATGCATGAGCTGTACTTGACCAATTGATGACAGTGCTTGTTTTTGGGAGATATCTATAGGTTTTGGAAAATTCATGCTTTTTCTTGCGGTTGCAATGGCACCAGATGTGACTATTGTAATATTTGCAAATTGCTTTACGGTTACAATTTCTTCGATGAAATTTTCAAATAGATTATTCTCTATAAGGTGTACTAATGTATTGGAGCCAATTTTGACAACAATATTTTTATATTTTGAAATAAACATACTACTTTTTCCAAATATCTTGAATTAAACAAAACCATTGCAGGGGATTGTTTTTGATCCATTGTTCAAAATGATTAAAAATTTCTTGAGTAATACCATGTGGTGTAGAATGTTCGCTTGGAATGATTGGTTTTTCTGTGGAAAGAATAAACTTGTTATTTCCTAAACGGTAGCAGTGCCCACAGTAAATGTAGGCGTTATTTTTAATTGCAAGTCTGGCAATTGCTGTTGCAAATGGTGCTTTGTTGCCAAAAAACTCGATTTGTTCTCCGTTTTTTTGATCTCGCTGGTCAAGCAATATTACAAGAATTCTGTTATTATTAAGAGACTTTAGCATCTTTTTTAGTGCAGATGGATCCCTTTTTTCAATCAATTCAACATGTGTTCGTTCCTTAACATATGCATGGTCAAGTCTTAGATTATTTTGTTTTCGATAAATTATTGTTGTTTGAATTCCATGAACTTCATAAAGATACTTGTGTGCAATCTCCCAGTTACCGATATGTGCGGAAGGAACAATGATTGTCTTACCACTTTTATGCATTGCAATAAGTTCATTAATTCCCTTTGTACTAACATGATTAACTAGCCATTCTTTTGTCATTTGTCTTTGTCCAAGGCCTTCTGTAAAAATTCTTGCAATGTTTGCACAGTATTCTTTAACCATTGTTCCTGCTTCCTTTGTAGATATTTTTCTGCCTAAGACAATTTCAAGATTTTTGACAAGAATTGTATAGCGTTTTTTACCACCGTTCCATAAAAGAAAAGGATACATGATAAATCTCCCAACAAATACACCGAAGCGACTTTTTGCTTCAATACTAAAAGGACGCATAATTAATAAAAACGGTATTACAAGAATATATTCAAGAAAATACCGAATTTCTTTTAGTTGATTTTTAGAAAGTTTCATTACTTTATTTTGAAGTAAAAAGATAACGAAAAAGATATTTTATGCAAGGAAAGGAAAGTCAAGATAAAACAACAGTCATAGGTTTACAATGTAAAGTTCTTGACTACGGTTTCATTAGAGTTGTTGACACAATGGGTAACGATTTCTCAATTGTTCAAGCAGCAAGGGTTTCTTATGGTGATGGAACGAAAACAGTCAACGAGGACAAGGGACTCATTAACTATTTAATGAAGCATCGCCACACTTCCCCTTTTGAAATGTGTGAAATTAAGTTGCATATTAAATTGCCGATTTTTATTGCAAGGCAGTGGATTCGCCACCGCACGGCGAATGTAAATGAATGTTCGGCAAGGTATTCTATTTTACCGGAAGAATACTATATTCCTGAAATTGAAAACATTGCACCGCAGTCGGCTCAAAATAAACAATGCAGAGGTGGTGAAATTTCAACCAAAGAAGCGCAAAGTACACAAAAATTAATGGAAGAGAGCTCAAAACAAGCGTATCAAAATTATAAAATCCTTCTTGGTGGTGAAAATGAAACAGGTATTGCCAGAGAAATTGCGCGGGGTGTGCTTCCGCTCAACATGTACACGGAATGGTACTGGAAGATTGACCTTCACAACCTTCTACACTTCATAAAGCTTCGCATTCACCCGCATGCACAGTATGAGATTCGTGTTTATGCAGAAAAGCTTGCAGAAATTGTAAAGCAGTGGTGCCCAATGGCGTATGGTGCCTTTGAAGAACATGTTTTACATGCTCATACATTTTCAAGAAAGCAAATTGAGGTTTTGAAAAAACTTTTAAGCGGCGTTGAAATTCAAGGTGAAGGGCTTTCAAAAAGGGAGTTGGAGGAGATGAGAGGGGTGTTGAAGTAAATATCAAAAACCTTTGCAAAATTGAAAAAGTTGCTTCCTCAATTCAAAAAAAGCATATTATAAAGTATTTTAGAATAAACTAATGAAAATAATAACATGGAATGTAAATTCAGTTAAAACAAGGTTGGAACACTTGGTGCATATGCTTCAAAAGGTAAAACCAGATGTTGTAATGCTTCAAGAAATTAAGTGTGTTAATGAACAATTTCCAATTGATGCAATTAATGAACTTGGTTACAATGTAGCAGTTTCGGGAATGAAGTCCTATAATGGCGTTGCATTAATTTCAAAATATCCACTTGAAGATGTTTCGTTTAAATTTCCGCATGATAGCATTTCCACACATAATGAACTCTACAAGCAGGAAGGTAGACCTAACTTGGAGGCTCGTTACATTGAGGCAGTAATTTCCGTTCCGAACGGTGCATACAGAGTTGCTTCAATTTATATACCAAACGGCGGAGTTTCTGCAAAAGAAGCAGATATGGGCTTGCATGTTTATGAAACTGAAAGGTTTAAGTATAAAGAAGCATTTTATAGAGATTTAAAGTCTCATTGTAACAAACTAATAACGCAAGGTGAAACCCTAATTTTTGGTGGAGACTATAACATAGCTCCGGAAGAAATTGATGTTCATAACCCAAAAACTTGTGCACTTAATACCGGCTTTCTTCCACGGGAGCGGGAAATTTTGCGGGATTTCATGCAAGAAATGCCAGATGCATACCGCCAATTAAATCCAGAAGATAACGGATTTTCCTGGTGGGATTACCGCCGTGGTGGCTTCACCGCTAACCGAGGAATGAGAATTGACCACATTTTATTACCGCATAATGCTCAAAAACTTGTACGGAAAATGTCTGTTCTGCAAGAATTCCGTGCAATGGAGAGACCATCAGACCACGCACCCGTGATGGCTGTATTGGGAAATTAGTTGACTTTGTACACTCTACCAGTGCGGTCAGATATTAAAAATGTTTTACAGCAATCCGGGTTACTACATATATACTTTCTGCCATTATGACCGGCTTCAAAATAGTAATACTCATCAAAATTACACCATGGACAATATTTTTTATTAAGAAATGATTTTATGAGTTTTAGCAATAAAAGTATAATAAAAATGGATATAAATAAGATTAAAGCCACTTTGTTGTGTATTATTTTAGTGTACCACGCAAATACAGTGATAAGATATGGAAAGAATTTCTGTAAATCATCATAAGTAATCTCTACTGGACCAATTTTCATAATGATTTATACAACACTCTTTACAAAAGATCAAAAAAATAAGAACTGGTGGAGGCTAGGAGATTCGAACTCCTGACCCTCTGCTTGCAAAGCAGATGCTCTAGCCAGCTGAGCTAAGCCCCCACTGTGTGCAGTTCTCAAAATTATGTTTTTTAAAATGTCAAGAACTTTTATTTAAAAGAAATTCCCGTTCCAATACCAAATTGGTTCATTCTTGCATTTTTTGCATTTCCTATGGTATAAATTGTTGCACCATTATTTTTTCTGTCAACTTCCGTTGAAGATTTCACCATTATTGTATTTAAAAAGGCGTAATAATTCCACCATATATTTTGTGAAACTTTAACTTGGCTTTGAAGCTTAACATTCAACCCAAAGTTTTCAAATGGTTCAATTCCAGAGTTATTTAACTTCCAATCCCATTGTTCGTCGTCATTATAACCCCAATTATATTGTACACTGGAAAAGTTGGTTGGTAAAAATACCGAAGTAAATACGCTATAATTGTGGTTTTCTGAAGTTCTGCGTTCGTAATTAAAACCAATTTGCAAGCCTTTTGTGACCATTTTTGTGTCTTGAGATGCACCTCCATAGTAACCCAATCCTGCAGTATTATTATCCAGATTAACCTGAACTTGGTAAATATTTGTAGGGTTAAGTGCTAAATTGTATTGCCTAAAACCAATTAAACCTGTAAATGTATTTTTTAAGTTGGTTTTAAAATCATACCCAAGAAGAAATGAAATATTTTTAATATTTCCACTCATGCTTTGAGATTCACTAAATACCCCGCTATTTGGGTATGAATTTGCCATATCGTAATCACTCATTACGCCGCCTGAAAGCTTAGTTTGGGAAAAACCTCCAATCACACTGAATTTGTTCGTAATATTTGCAGTAACAGACAAATCACCTCCAAAACCTTTGGTATCCCTCCATTTTAAAATGGAATCTGCGTATGTTAACATATTGTAATTTAGTTGTGAATATGTTAAATTAGCATTAATTTCGAATGGTATTTTGGTGTTTTGTAAGGATTGCTTTGTGCTATCAATGTACTGATTTTCATGTGATATACTTTCCTCTATTTTTGTTATTGGTGCTTGTTCTATGGTAATTGCATTATCTTCTGGTATAAGATTTACATTATTTACATGTTGTTCAGACTTTTCCACACTTTGAGTTGTTTCTGCTGTTTTAACGATCTCTAGGGTATTTGTGTCTATTTGTTCATCTTCTGCAAATACATTGAGTGTAAATAAAATTACAATAATATTCCATTTAAACATAAAATGTAGTAATTTGAAAAAAGTTGTGCAAATTGAATTAATTGTAAAGTCAAGCAAGAGTGCATTAGTGCATTAATTTTAAAACTTGACAATTCTACTTTATTTAACCAAGTGCAGTATAATTTTTGTAGAAATGTCCATAAAATTTAGTGTGGAATTCTTTCCACCTACGGAAGATCTTTTTCAAGAAACATGCAATATAATTAAAGAGTATGTTCAGAATTTTCCAATCCAAAAAATATCAATTACTCATGGGGCAGCCGGTAGCAAAAAAGATAAATCCCTCGCATTCATAAACGCTATTATAGAAAAAAATATTATTGAGCCGCAAAATATTACAGCACATCTTTCATGTGCTGGCCTTGAAAAAAGTGAAGTATTAAATTATGTTGCAAAATTTTATAACACTGGAATTAGGGAGATTCTTGTAATAAAAGGGGATCCGACCGCAATACAAGTACAAAATGGCTATAACAATACTTCTGAAGCAATTACAGACATCAAAAAGCAGTTTCCACAAATTAAAATTGTTGCAGCGTGTTTTCCAGAACCAAGGCACGGTGTAGAAGACGAAATCACAATGTTAAAAGAAAAAATTGCAGGTGGAGCTGACAGATTTATTTCTCAATTTTGTTTTGAAAATTATTTTTTTGAGGATTTTTACCAAAAAATAAAAGCAAATAATATTACAAATGAAATGACGGTTGGTTTAATTATACCATCAAAACAAACACTGGGTTTTGCTCAAAAATGTTATGCAAAAATACCCGAATCCGTTTTTAAACTCGCTGAAAGTGAAGAAAAAGCCGTTAATTTTGTTGTTGAACAATTACATTTTTTAGAAAAAATCGGTTATAATTCCACACATTTATATTCGCTAAACAAACTAGGTTTTATTAAAGTGTTGAAACAATATCTTAAATAACAATGAAAGAAAAAGCACCCAAAAAACCGAGTATTATTTTAAAAAACTTTCACATTGAAAATACCGGAAAAACTGTGCGTGTTAGATCAAACGTTGTAGAAAATAAAAAACTGACTACTTCTTCAAGGCAATGGTTAAGTAGACACATTAACGACGAATTCACTCAAAAATCAAAAGCCTTTGGTTACAGAGCAAGAAGTGCATTTAAGTTGATTGAAATTCAGGAAAAGTTTGAAATAATTAAGCCATATTCATCGGTTCTTGATTTAGGTTGTGCACCGGGAAGTTGGTCAGAAGTTGTAGTAAAATTCACAAAAAATAAGGTTATCGGTATTGATTTACTTGAAACACAACCTCTTACAAATGCAGTGTTTTTAGAAGGAGATTTTCTTGACGAAAATATTCAAAATCAAGCATTGGAACTTAATAATGGCAAAAAATTTGATGTTATCGTTAGTGATATCTCCCCAAACACAACCGGCATGCAAACTGTTGACCACCTTCGTATCATGTTCGTTCTTGAAATTGAAACGGAATTTGTTCTTAAAAATTTAAAAGCAAACGGAAGCTTTGTTGCAAAAGTATTTCAAGGAGAAGGGCTGGAAGGGCAAATTAAAAAACTAAAACAAATATTTGTGGAAGTTAAAATTTTTAAGCCGAAGGCCTCAAGGAAGGAATCGAAAGAAATATATTTAGTTTGTCGAAATTTTCTTCTTAATATATGAAGATATTTTTAATAATTTTGTGTTTTTTAAGCTCATGTGTTGTAAAAAAACATTCAATCTTGGATAACGGTATTACAAAGCAATTTTTAACAGGTCAGTTTGAATATATTCAAGATAGCAGTTTTGTTAAGGTGGATAGCTATCTTACAGTGCAAGATGTTTATCTTCAAAAAGAAACATATAAGCAATATATGAAAATGTATAAACATGCACAGCAAGATGGGGCAAATTTAGTTCTGCTTTCCGGAACAAGAAACCTTCCACATCAAATAAAAGTTTGGAATAGAAAATGGAATAATACACTTTCATCAAAAAATGCAACAAAACAAAACTTAGAATTTGTTGCCATGCCAATGGCGTCTCGTCATCACTGGGGAACAGACTTGGACTTTTGGGATATTTCAAACAATCTTGAAAAAGGAGAAAATGGATACAAATGGCTCACACAAAATGCAAACAAATATGGTTTTTATCAAGTTTATACTTCAAAAGAAGAGGAACCCAATAGAGCGGGATACAATGAAGAAAAATGGCATTGGTCATACCTTCCTCTTGCTTGTGAATATTTACAAGAATATAATAAACAGGTAAAAATTGAAGATATTACAGGCTTTCAAGGTGATGAATTTGTAAAAGAATTGAATATCATAAAAAATTATGTAAATGGTGTAACAGACAAAGCAAAAAATTGTTAACAATATTTATGAATGTTATAATATTTGGTGGAAGTGGTTTTGTTGGTAGAAATGTTGTTCAAGAATTCCATAAACATAATATAAGTCCTACAATTGTATGCAGTGATATCAAAAAAGCGTATAGTATATTTGGCAATTCTGTAAAAATCAAAACTTTTGATATTTTTGATCAAGATGTTTTAAAAAATGAAACAAAGAGTTTTGACATTGCAATTAATTTAATTGGCAAACTATATGAAAAAAATATGGGGGATTTCCAAAAATTTCATGCTGATTTTCCATTGTTTCTTGCTCAAAATTTTAATGGTCACATTATTCATATTTCTGCATGCGGTGTTGAAATATCACACAAAACAACAATTTATGGAAAAACAAAACTTGAAGGAAAATATGCAATTAAAAATAATGCAAAAAGTTATAACATTATTTCACCGAGTATAATATTTGGAAAAGATGATAACTTTTTTAATTTGTTTGCACAACTTTCAAGGTTCTTACCGTTTTTACCATTAATTGGTGGAGGAAGTACATTATTTCAGCCAATTTCTGTAAATGATGTTGCGAAATCTGTGGTGTTTTTAGCGAAAAATCATCAAAATTACAAAAATATTTGCTATGTTGCGTGCGGTGTAGATGTTATCTCTTTTAAGAACATTCTACAATATATTTTAAAAATAAAAAAACGCAAAAGGTTCTTAATTAAATTACCATTTTCCGTGGCAAAATTTTATGCAAAAATTATCAATTTCTTTGGTATATATTTATTAACTCCAGATCAAGTTGAAACCTTGAAGTATAACAATATTCAAACCAAAAAAGATATTAATATTGATGAACTTATTGGTAACTTAGAAAGTTATCAAAAAACTGTACCGCAATACTTAAATACTTGACTTTTCCTCTCAACTACTACACTATACTTAGTAAGTAATTTTAATGACACCATGTTTATTCAAACAGAAGAAACTCCCAATCCGCTTTCACTAAAATTTATTACAAACTCTGAAATTATCTCTCAAAATTATAATATTTCATTTCAAAGAAATGGAAATCTTAATGATGCACCGAATTTTATTAAGGATATTTTCTCTATTGAAAAAGTGACAAGTGTAATGGTAAATGCTGAATTTATTACCGTTTCAATTGAAGAACATGCACAGTGGAATCTTGTTAAGCCGGAAATTATTCACATTTTACTTGATCACGGGCAAAACGGTGGCTTAAAAATTGGCTCAAATGATACAAAAGAAGAAAAGGCAAAAAAGGAATTCGAAGGAATTGAAAAAGAAATTGCAGATTTAATTGAGGAGCGCGTTCGCCCTGCTGTTGAAATGGACGGTGGAGATATTGAATTCATTCGCTTTGATGAACCCGAGGGTATTGTTTATGTTAAAATGAAGGGTTCGTGTGATGGTTGCCCGTCTTCTTCTGCAACACTAAAAAACGGAATTAAGCGAATGTTGGAGTATTATGTTCCGGAAGTTATTGATGTTGTTCCGGTGGAGGGGTGAGATACAAATTTAAAAAAGATTTATTTTTGTAAATCTTTAACCGATTGAATTAAATCTAAAATTTCTTGTACATCTTTCTTACTTGATTGTTTGGATGTCCTTCTTGCCAACGATTACACCAATAGAATAAGTGATAATGTCAAGCGGAGCGTGAAAAAGAAGCTTGAAGAAGGAACTTATATTGGCGGAAGCACCAATTGGTTACTTGAGCAAACCAAGGCTTGACCATAAACGAGAAAAAGCGGAGGTATATTTTGACCCTCAAAGAGCCGACCTTGTAAAACGAATATTTCAAGAATATGCAATAGATGAAGTATCAATAAGAAACAATATCATCCAGTAAAGCCCCATACAAAACTCATACCAGTAACAAAACATGAAATAATTAAAAACACAAATGATTTAATCCCATGAATGATTATCTTTTTATCTGTTAAATCTCTCTTTTTATTCTTATCTATATCGTTAGAAAAAGCCCAAGCTAAAGATATAAAAAATCCGATAGGAACAAATGATATAAGTAAAACTGGTATTACATTATTATGATTTCTTCTTTTTGCCACATAATATGGATAAATTATAAATAATTTGATATAAAAAATGATACTAAATATACAGGAAATAAAAAATATAATAGTTGTCATATAATTAAAATTATGTCTCTTTTTTATATTAAAACAATCAAAAATATTAAAATCAATAAAAATGCATATTTTTTATATGAGTTATTCTAAAAATAGTAATTTCATATAACTAATTCTAACTGGCAGACGGGATGGGATTCGAACCCACGATAGGTTTCCCTATACACGCGTTCCAGGCGTGCTCCTTCAACCACTCGGACACCCGTCTACATAACTTTTGGCAGGAGCAGAGGGACTCGAACCCACGACCTACGGCTTTGGAGACCGACGCTCTACCAACTGAGCTATACTCCTACACTAAAAAACAGTTTGTATGTGTGAATTATAAAGTTCAAGGGTTTTGTTTTAATAAGTTAGTTACCATGTTTATAAACTCTTCTTCGCTTAATATTTTTACACCAAGTTCTTGTGCTTTTTTGAGTTTTGAGCCAGCCTCTTCCCCGGCGATGAGATAGTTCACATTTTTTGAAATTGAAGAAGCGATACCAAAACCCGCATTTTGTGCAAGCTCTTTGGCTTCTGCCCGCGAAATTGAAAGCGTTCCTGTAAAAAGAACCGTACCTTGATTTTGCTGCTTTTCAAGACTCTCTTTTTCAATTGTAATAAATTCAAGAAGCTTTTGTAATTCTTGTTTTTCTTTTGTTAAGAATAAAATAACCTCTTTTGCTGTTTTTTCGCCAATTCCGTCAAGTGCTGTAAGTTGCTGAATTTGAATTTCCTGTAAAAGATTTTGAGCATTCTTAAAAAACATTGCAAGAATTTTTGCATTTTCAATGCCAACTGTATAAATTCCAAGGGAACTTATTAATCGTGAAAGTTTAACTGTTTTTGCTTTTTCAATTGAACTTACTAAATTTTTTGTGGAAATTTCTCCCCAGCCTTCCCATTCGTAGAGTTTTATTTCATCAATTTTTTGTGGAATTGTAAAAATATCTGCGTATGTTTGAATAATGTTCTTGTTGTAAAATTCTTCAATTTGTTTTTCACCAAGGCCAACAATGTTAAAGCATTCTTTTGAAACAAAATACTGCAATCTTCCAATAATCTGTTCCTTGCAATTGGTTGCATTTGTACAACGAATTAAAGTATCGGTTTGTACTAGCTCCGCATTACAACATGGGCAATTTTTTGAAAATTCAAATGTATCATCGGTTTGTTTTTTCACTACTTTGAGGATTTTTGGTATAACATCGCCTGCTCGTTCAATTTCAACAATGTCTTCAATATTTACACCAAGGCGATGTATTTCATCTTTATTGTGCAACGTTGCACGTTTCACAACCACCCCTCCAAGATTAATTGGTGTTAATTCTGCAACTGGTGTAATAATTCCGGTTCTTCCAACTTGTGTAATAATTTGTTCCACTTTTGTTTGAGCCTTCTTTGAAGAAAACTTGTGAGCTACCGCCCACCGCGGTGCATTTGCCGTTGTGCCAAGTCGTTTTTGTAGTGAAAGGGAGTTCATTTTGTACACAATTCCATCAATATCGTAACCAAGTTGAAAACGATTTTCTGCAACGGAGTTATAATATTCCAGCATTTCTTTAATGTTGTTGCAAATGCGGTAATCGTTCACAACAAAACCATTTTTGGAAAGAATTTCATAAAGTTCACTTTGGTTTTGGAATGAATATTCTTCATAAAAAATTAAAGAATAGGCAAAGTATTTTAAATTTCTTTTTGCAGTAATTGTTGCATCAAGTTGGCGAAGTGAACCTGATGCCACATTGCGTGGGTTTGCAAACTGTTTTTTATTGCCATCATTAAGGTTTTCAAAATCGCTTTGTAACATATAAACTTCCCCGCGAACTTCAAGCGTTTGATTAAGTTCAATTTTTTGCGGAAAGCCTGCAATTGTTAAAATATTTTCGGTAATGTTTTCGCCGGTGGTGCCGTCCCCCCTTGTTAGTACATGCACAAGCTTTCCTTGTTTGTAAAGGGCGGAAAATGAAACACCGTCAATTTTTTTTTCTGCCGTAAATTCGTAAGTTTGCTCTTCTGTGTTAAGGAAGTTGTTTGTGCGTTTTATAAAATCTTTCAGCTCTTTTTCGTTAAAAACATTCACAAGGGAAAGCATTGGGGATAGGTGGTCTATTTTTTGGAATTTTGCACTAACATCAATTCCAAGGGAAAACAAATTAACATCATTCAATTTCTTGTTGGCATCTTTGAGATGACTTTCACATCGTATATTTTGTTCATAAAATTTGTCATTTAAGGCAACTATTTTATAGAATAGTTGTTTTAAATTATCAAATTCTTCATCTGTAATTTCCGGCGTGCTTTCAATGTAATAAAGCGTATTATGTTTGCTAATTTGATTTTGTAGAAATGCGATATGTTTCTTATTATTGCTAATAATAATATTGTTATCTGTGATTATTCCTTCAATTATGTGAATAAAAGTTGCCAATTCCGACTTTCGCTGATTAATGTCATGTTGTTTTTCACTCTGTAACAATACACTGCGTTCAAGTCTTGCAATTTTGCTTCTAAGTTTTTCAACCTCTGTGTTTTTCATTTAACCTCACCAAAAATATACGAACCCTCAAATTCTGCAAGCAATTCAGTTGCGTGGGTTTTTTCTGCAACAACCACCATTCCAATACCCATGTTAAACACTTTAAACATTTCTTCTGTTTGAATATTTCCGTTTTTTTGTATCCAATGGAAAATTTCAGGTGTTTTGATTGCGGAATAATCGATGGCTAAATCAAGCCCTTGTGGAATAATACGCATAGTATTAGCATACAAACCCCCACCTGTAATGTGTGCTAAACCTTTAATGCGATTATGTTTTTTCATGCAAGCAAGAACCTCTTTAACATAAATTTTTGTTGGGGTAAGAAGTGTTTCCAAAAGTTCTTTTGAATTTTCGCCAGTTTTATTTAACACTGCATGAACAAGAGAAAATCCGTTTGAGTGTACCCCACTTGATGGCAGTGCAATAAGAGCATCTCCCTTTTTTATGTTTTTAGAGGGTAGCATGCGGTCTTTTTCAACTGCACCCACAACAAAACCTGCTAAGTCGTATTCTGAT
>Ga0222713_10001585_pt1 | contig 25380 bp, 33 predicted proteins | sample C33_649DmetaG_FD_165061 | JGI IMG/M metagenome (GOLD analysis project Ga0222713, IMG submission 165061) | Estuarine water microbial communities from San Francisco Bay, California, United States - C33_649D | ecosystem: Environmental > Aquatic > Marine > Unclassified | place: USA: California... | reverse complement strand
GAAGGCAGCGAACGAAAGCTGGCTGGCGAGCTATACCGCACCTTGTTCGATCATTACCTGCCGCTTGGCGACCGGACGGAAATTTACCCCTGCCACGGCGCCGGCTCGGCCTGCGGCAAGTCTATCGGCGACCGACGCCACTCCACGATCGGCAACGAGCGTCTATTCAACCCAGCCTTGCGCGAGCAGCGAAGCGAAGAGGAATTCATCGATTGGCTGCTGGCCGGCATGCCGGAGCCACCCCGTCACTATGCGCGCCTGAAAAAGCTGAACGTGCGTCCCGCCGTACAGATGGAAGGACCTTCGATTCCGCCACCCCTCGCGCCGTCCGACTTCGAGGCACTTGCCGCGCAAGACGTGCAGGTCGTAGACCTCCGCTCGATCCTCGCGTTTGGTGGCGGGCATGTGCCCGGGGCGATCAACATTGCGTTGCGTAACGAATTCGTGAACTGGGCTGGCTGGATGCTCGATGACACTCGCCCGATCCTACTGGTAGGCGAGTCGGCTGACGATGTTCATGAGGCTGTCACCCAGCTCTACCGGATAGGCCTGGACGATATTAAGGGCTATTTGCGTAATGGCATGACGGACTGGCAGAACGCGGCGCTGCCCCTTGAGTCCATTGGTGAATGGTCAGTCCATGAGCTCGATCGCAAACGAAACGATTCGGATGTGATGTTGCTTGATGTGCGCAGTCCTGCTGAATACGAGGCAGGCCATATCCCCAATGCCCATCATGCGTTCGTCGCTCATATAGACACAGCCCTTGGCAACCTGGACCGGGATAAAACTATCGCAACGTATTGCGGTTCTGGATACCGAGCATCGATCGCGGCGAGCATTTTGAAAAAGAACGGTTTTAAAAAAGTAGTCAATGTGCCTGGCTCATGGGCTGCCTGGAGGGCAGCAGACTTGCCTGTGGCATAACAAACCAAGCAACAAGAAAAGAGGATGAAAAACATGCAGCCAGAAACTTTTTCGCTGAAAACAACCTATCAGCGTCCGCCCGCTTGCGGAAAATATTTAGTTCAGCAGAACAGGAAAGTTTTCTGCATCGCAACCATGGCGGTAGTCTCGGGCTGTACCGGTTTCGGCACGGTCAGCTCGTCAACTGAACCGGCTGGAAGAGCAGAATCTACCAAAACCAATGTTTTGGAGGCAGGAGCAGCCATGCTCCAAACGGATTCGCCTCTGGATCCCATGAACGTCTATTTGGTCGGCTTTCATCCCATGAAAGATGACCCATCTCACCAAATGGAAGCGCACCATTTTTGTAATCAAGTCAATGAAGATCTTGCCCAATGCGCATTGTTTGATGGCAATACTCGAGACGCTAACCTCAACGGTATCGAGTACATCATCTCCGAGCGCCTGTTTGAGCAGTTGCCGGCCGCCGAAAAGCAGTATTGGCATCCGCACAATGGCGAAATTTTATCCGGACAGTTGGTTGCGCCCGGTTTGCCGGAGCAGGCTGATCACGCACTGATGAAGAGCAAGATGAATAGCTACGGCAAAACATGGCATACCTGGGACGCTACCCAAGGCAAACCAAGTGAGTCGCTGCCATTAGGAGAGCCGAAGTTGGCGTGGTCGTTTAATCGGATTGGTGAGGCCAAAGAGGGATTGGTGGAAAGCCGAGACAAACGTATGGATATCAATACGGAGGAACGCCGTAAGGCCAGACAAGATCTTGTACCACTGGCCAAGCCCCAGGACGGTGTTGATGCGCTCAAGGGCCAATTTGAAGGGCCAACCCGGCCCATTCCCGGTGTTGTTGACAAACAAGCCGCACGTCAGTCTCCGGCGGAACCGGTTTCCCGATAGAGGGGGCCAGTTGAGTTCGCAGCTTACAAGTGACAACACGGGATCATGAGGAGCGATTGCTCAAACCAAATAACAGGTGATGACTATGGCTGCTTCCGAATCGAGGCCCACCTTAGACCCGCGTCGCTCAATGCTGGCAACGATACTGCTCGGTGTTGGCGTTATGGCTGCGATAGACGAAATTGTGTTCCACCAAATATTGGCTTGGCACCACTTTTACGACCTATCTACTCCAGCACTTGGCTTGGTTTCCGACGGTCTACTGCATTCGGCAGAGTTAATTTTTTTCGTGCTAGGTTTTTTCATGTTTTCCGATCTGCGTGCCCGTCACTCACTCGCACGAACCCATGCCTGGGCAGGCTTTTTTTTCGGGCTGGGTATCTTCCAGCTCTTTGACGGAATCGTTGATCATAAGCTGCTTGGCCTGCACCAAGTCCGCTACGTCGATAACCTTTTGCCGTATGACTTGGCATGGAACGGTTTTGGGGTTCTTTTGCTTGTGATCGGTTTCGTACTCCTCCGCAGAGCACGGCACCATATCACTGAGCAACTCAGCAAATAGGTGACTGATGGATCACGGAGTGCATAACGGCAGCATGGGTGGCTCCGCCGCGCTCGTTGTGCTGTTGGTGGTTCTACCGTCTGTCTTACTCATCATTTATTTGGTCGTTGCGGGCCGGGAGCTCAGAAGATCAACGTGGAGCGGCTGGCGAACCGCCAGCTTCGCTGTCGGAACTCTGCTGATCATTGCCGCGATATCACCCCCCCTCTCTGATTGGGCTCACCGGGATCTTAGCGGTCATATGGTCCAGCATTTGCTTCTCGGTATGTTCGGTCCGCTCGCGCTAGTTCTCGGTGCCCCTGGTACGCTTTTGCTTCGAAATATTCCCGTTACTATCGCGCGCCGTATTGTGGCGTTTCTCGCAACGCGTCCAATCCGCTTCTTAATACACCCTATAACGGCAGCCTTACTTGATATAGGTGGTATGTATGTTCTTTACCTGACGCCTCTGTATGTCTTAAGCATGACGGACCCGCTCGTTTATGTTCTCTTGCACTTGCATTTTGTGATCTCAGGTTATCTTTTCACGTGGTCAATCGCCGGCCCCGACCCCGCTCCGCACCGAGCCGGTATGCCTATGAGGCTAACGGTGATATTTCTTGCGACAGCAGCGCACGCAAATCTAGGTAAGCTTATGTACGGCTACGGCTATCCACGCGGCACCATGGCGGATCTAAGCGAACTCCAAGCGGCTGCACAATGGATGTATTACGGCGGTGATCTTGCTGAGCTGTTGCTGATAATCGCGTTCTTTGCGATGTGGTTTCGTCGTCGGAACATTCTTCCAGTGGCGTTCGCCGATCGAAGGCAGGGCTTGTACTAAAGAGCAGTAGCAGCAAGCAGATCCGATATAGCGGTAAGAAACGATCGGGTTCAAATCGGAGATTCGACGTGAGTCTCCTCTCCCAGGCGTGGGGGCGCCACTTCCTCAATGCCGGCTCTGATTCTGCTATGTGGCGGTCGGCTATCATTCTGCATCTCCGCTATTACCGGCAGAGCATGACGACGAGTTTCCACCCGCTAGGGAAAAAACTAGCAACTATCGCTCCGTGCCTCACTGGGCCAGACTTTGGATTACCAGGGCAGTGGCAGCAATGATTGCGATCAGACCGAAACCTTTCTGCAGCAGTGGTCCGGGCAATCGGGCGGAGATCAGAAGCCCCATTAACATTCCAGCAACCGCACCCACCGAAAAGGGTATGGCCACCTCCCAGTCGATGTTCCCCGCTAAGGCCGAAGACGACACGCCGCTGACCGATACGAGGCTTATGACGGCCAAAGACGTTGCCGTGATCGAGCGCATAGGGAGGTCACTGAAGCGGCTCAGTGCGGGAACCAGAACAAAGCCACCGCCTACGCCCAGTAATCCCGAGAGGAAACCCGTCAAGGTGCCGGATGCTGCGACGATTGCCGCGCAGCGGTAGGTCCAATGAAAGCGGCCGGTCTGCGGTTTCAGCCGACATGGAACCGCTTTTGGGGCCGAATCATCGGTCGGCGGACGTCTGAATGCTCTGAACGCGACCCAGAACATCACCAGTGCAAACAGTAGGGCGAGCATATCGTGCGCTACCCGCCCAGCCACCCAGACCCCGGCAGGGGCGAGCAGCACACCAGAGCAGGCCATTAGCGCCGCGGCCTTGTAACGGACAATACCGTCCCGTAGGCCGACCATCGCGCCGACCCATGCGGCAAGGCCGACCGCCATCAGGCCGATTGGCGCAGCCTGGGCAGGTCGAGGCCAACCACGAATATAAGCAACGGTACGGTGAGGATACCGCCACCGGCACCGGTCAGCGCCAAGACGACTCCGACCGACAGTCCGAGCCCCATTTCAATAATCATCGGCACCGTTCTCTTTCGCACGCCTTGGCTTCGCGAACTAGAGTGCAACCGATCACTGCGGCTTGCCCGAAAAGCGCGTCTGCAGCTCGTATAGCGTCATGCCCGCCAGCATCGCGATGACAAAGATCAGTGGCTCGCTCCGGCCGCTCAAGAGCGACGCTACTGCCGGCCCCGGACAATAACCGGCCAGCCCCCAACCCGCTCCGAATACCAGGCTACCCAGCACGAGACGGCGATTTATCCGAGTAGCGGTTGGCATCCGCATGACATCTCCCAGCACCGCCCGGGATCGTTTTGACGCGAAGAAGAACCCGATACTGGCTACTATGATCGCACCGCCCATGACGAACCCGAGCGAGGGGTCCCACGCCCCGGCCAGATCGAGAAACGCGATCACCTTGGATGGGTCGGCCATCCCTGACAGGAGCAGGCCCAGGCCGAAAACCAGCCCCGCTACAAATGCGCTCAGCAATTTCATGGCAACTCCTCAGCCCAGCAAGTGACGGATGACGAACACGGTCAGAAACCCGCTGGCCATGAACGCGGCCGTCGCGACCAGTGAGCGCGGCGACCGTCGCGACAATCCACATACGCCATGCCCGCTCGTGCAACCGGAGCCGTACCGTGTGCCGACGCCGACCAACAATCCGGCAGCAATCAGAGTCAAGGTGCTCGCACTAATCTCAATGTCTGGTTGCTCGAAAGCCGCCTGAAACAGCACCGGTGCGATGACCAGTCCGGCGATGAATGAAACACGCCAGAACACATCACCTTTGGCTGGCCGCAGCAACCCGCCAATCACACCGCTAATGCCCGCGATTCTCCCGTTCAGCAGGATAAACAGGGTCGCAGCGAGGCCGATAAGCGCGCCTCCGGCGAGCGAAGACCACGGTGTGAAATTTGCCCAGTCGATCGTCATTTCGATGGATCCTCGATTTCTGGGTGCTGGCAGTAAAGCCGGTAAAGCACCTGCATGACTTCCATCGCCTGTTGGCTGGCGATGCTGTAGTGAACTTGCTTGCCCACGCGTCGCGTGCTGACCAAGCCATTGTGACGCAGGACCGTGAGCTGTTGGGACAAGGTCGGTTGCTCAACGCCCGTCGCACTAGCGAGATCACCCACGCAGTACTCACCCTGGGTCAGCTGGCACAGCAACAATAGTCGGTCAGGGTTCCCTAGCGCCTTCAATAAACCACAGGCATCCGTGGCGCTGCGACGAAGCGTTTCGATATCGAGATCTGCCATGAAGGTCTTTTTCTTCAGTGTGTCATGTAGATTTGACAATATACTTTATCTATATATATTTCAATATTACGTATAGGCAGAGACAGCGAATGCCCGGCCGGAACTCCGCGTCCAATACAGTCCCTAAAAATGTGCAGCATCGCTTTGGCTCTTCACCCCGCAGCGCCACCCGTCGGCGCGAATCAGGAGATCGAAATGTCATCGATACAGCAAAACAGTACGAACCATAACCAGGCGGACCGCGTCCGCCGCTCAACGTCCCAACCTGTTAACCAGGAAATCGATCGCCAAACCGACGAGAACATTCGTCGATTCAGCGGGATGGGGCGAAGCGCGATCCTTCAGCGCATCGATGCCCTTGACCGTGAGTGGGACGTCGAGCGTGTACTCGAGGTCAATGCCTCCTCACTTGCGCTGTCCGGGCTAGTGCTTGGACTTACGGTGAATAGAAAGTGGTTCCTGTTGCCTGGCGTCGTGCTGCCGTTTCTTCTGCAACACGGCCTGCAGGGATGGTGCCCACCGCTGGCAATTCTGCGCCGCCTGGGTGTTCGCACGCGGGGCGAGATTGATCAGGAAAAATATGCATTGCTAGGTGCCCTGGAACAGGCACCGCTGAGCACTCACCACTAGCCGAGACCATTATGATATTCCGCCAGCTGTTCGAGCCCGTGTCGTCCACCTACACTTACTTGCTTGGGTGCGAGAACACCCGGCAAGCCGTCCTCATCGATCCGGTTATTTCAGCAACGGACCGCGACCTGGCCGGGCTGGCCGAGCTGGGCTTGAATCTGGCGTTCACATTGGACACCCATATACATGCCGATCACATTACCGCCGCGTTGGAGCTGAAGAAGCGGACGGGTTGCCGCATTGCGGGGCCAGCAATCGATAGATTGCCCTGCACGGATGTGGGTATCGAAGAAGGCGTTCCTTTCATACTTGGCAGTCTGCAGTTCACGCCCCTGCATACACCGGGGCACACCGATGGGCACTTCGCCTATCTGTTAGGGGATCGCCTGTTCAGCGGTGATGCCTTGCTCATCGACGGCTGCGGCAGGACCGATTTTCAGAACGGCAGTGCCGATGACCTGTTTCACAGTGTTAGAAACAAGCTCTTCGCCCTACCTGGCGACACCCTGGTCTATCCCGGCCATGACTACAGCGGTCGTCGAGTCTCGACCATTGCGCAGGAAAAGCAGCGCAACCCTCGGCTAGGCGAAGCGATAGCCCTGGAGCGATTCAAGGAAATCATGGCGGGGTTGAACTTGCCGTATCCCAAGTTCATTGATCATGCCGTTCCCGGAAATCGCCAGTGCGGTGTATGCCCACCCGACCTTACGGATAATCTCCGTCGCTATTGCGAACAGGTTGAGCACAGCCCTCAGGGCTGACCACCGTCATGCCAAGCCAGTATCAGCGCCTGGAGCCCCTGACGGTTCCAATAAAACAAACAACCGTTCCGGAAGGACAGGCAGGGCTCAAGCATCCATCTCGCTACACGAGGCTTTGAATATGAACAACCCTGATCGACCCCGTTTTCGCGTGAGTGCAGACCGGCAGTCTGCAAGCCGCCGCGTTCGCTATGTCGAAACCAATCGGCCAGATAGCCAGAACTGCAAGATCTGTCAGCTGGACGAGGAAAACCCATCTTCGATCGAAGCGCCCTCCGGAGAGCGAAACACCGGCGGGCAGAAACCTGGCGCCAAGTCGGAGCGAGCCGGATAGATCCTCCGACAACGAGGCCGACGGTATGAGAGGGGCTTAGCGCACACACCTCGCGACGTTAGTTTCGGTCTCGCCTGCCCGGTCACGCACCACTTCGACAGGAAGAAAAACCGAGCGGTGCACCTCCGCAACGAGCCATTGTCTGCTTTTGGCCGATAGCTGCCTGTCGCGAAGGCCTGGATTCGGCCAGAAGCAGCTATTGAACCCTAATAAGATTCAGCAGTAATTCAATCGAAGTGAACCCAGCGTCGAGCTTCAAAGCTGTATTCGTATTTTGAGAAGGCGTCCCCGGCGGCTGAGGGCACCACTAAATACGGACGACCACCGTCCAGGCGGTAGATAACCTCAGGCTGAATAACCGAAGCCCGCACTGCTGGTAGGCTTGGCAGATACGTTGGGCTGAGCGATGCAAGGGTCTTCGGATAGCTCCCATTTTCCTGCTTGAAGCTTTCGATCGCTTTGGCTATAGGCGAGGCCATAACCGGGGTAAGCCTGTCGGTATTTAGGCTCACTTCCAAAGTCAGGGCTGGAACCGCCACCATTACGGCCATGCGCCGGGCCAGGCGGAAACACCATGGTTTATCTTTTATGATGATAAAGCCTAGCAGAGCAGTGGGTACCCCCAACAGGACGACACCGATCAGCATAATCATTGAGGATATCGTAGTTCCGTAAAGCAAAGCGGGTATACAGATCAGCAGGAATACCAACGCCCAAGTGAAACGGATTTCACTTACCCAGCATTTCCAAGCGGTTTTCATTTAGCCCCTGATCTTGTCTACTCCGCCACCATCGCGACGTGAGGATGCTTGCTCCGAGAATTTCGCATTCGGTTGCTTTCCGGTCCACTGCTTTGGGGAATCACCGCAGAGTAACGAGGCTGGGCCCCGAATTGTTCTCGCCGTTGAGTGAGAATAAGTAATTGCACAATAACATCGCCGTTATTTGCCTGCCATAAGAGGCTTTAGTGCCTGCCGCCACAGGCAGATTGAATCGCCCCGGCTTTTGTGGAGGCCGTTTCGTTTAAGTCAGGCCGCAATGGCCTGACCTGCTTGTTGCTGGTGGAAGTGTGCCTCAGCCTCCGCAGGCGGGATATAGCCGATTGAGCTCAGCAACCGCTGGTGGTTGTACCAGTGCACCCATTTCAAGGTCGCCATCTCAACAGCTTCGCGACTCATCGGGGCCGCTGTTGCCGAGCGGCATGCTGATTAACGACAGCATGTGCAAAAAATGCACTTACTTAATGTGGGGAGCATGGAGGTGATCCCGAAGCTGCTTACGCGCTTTGAGGGCAACCGCCTGGTTGGGCTGATACTTAGCCCAGTCGATCTGGCCGTCTTCCAGGGCTTGGATATCGATCTTGCTGACCGGAGGCTGCTGGCCCTGCAAGGCATCCTCGGCGTGCTCGCTCCAGTTGTTGGTCGTAGTGCCGATGATGCGATGCGAGAACGGTGCTTTGCCGGATGCGGTAGTCTTCGGCGTACAGCTTGCACTGGATGGCGTGGTACTCGCCGGTGCCCTGGGTACGCGCCACCAAGTCAATTCCGGTGTCGCGACCGCCAGGCCTTGTTCTTTGGTCCAGTCGCCGTATATCGATACTTTGTCGTAGAGGTCTCGGTAGGTGGCTTAGTTGCGCAGGTAGGCGCAGGTAGGCGCAGATTAGCCCTTCAAAGTAGTTGCCTTTTTCGCGCTCGGAAGCGAAGGCTGCGCGGTAGGTGTTGAGCAGGGCAGAAAGGGCAGACATCGGGAGGATTCCTTTTGGTTACACCTGGCGCGCTGCTTGCGTCAATTTGCGCGAGTTTACTATGGGTGGAGCGCTATTGAGGCGTTGTAACCGACTGATTGGCTCAGCCTGGGCATCCTCAGCAAATAGCCCGCGCGTTGCATCTGTGTGAACTAGATTGCTGCGCTGCGACTCGGGCCAGCCCCTATCGTCATCGTCTATTGCCAGCCACGGCACCGGGGCGGGGAGACGGCTCAGGTAAGCAGCGATCTGCTCAAAGCGTGTCTGATCGTCCCAGGGAATGTAGTCAGGCCAGCCCTTACCCATAGCGGAGTGCCAGGTAGCTCCAATGATCCTCGCGGCCAGGCCAGCCGTCAGTGCTTTGCGAGCGCGATGGAATCCGAGATGGCGCACCCAGCTTGTGGACAGCACGATCCTCACGTCTGGGCAGGGCACCAGGGCGGCCGAGAGGCGATCCGCCCACATGAATAGCTCGCCTTCTGCGCGCAGCTCGATCTGGCCATTCAACCGGAGGTAAACGGCATCAGGATGGAGTACACCATCGAAATCGAGAAACAGAATCACGCCTTTCGAATTCGCAGGCTGAAGCTGCTCCTGCAGAACCTCACAATTTCTGACCATCGGATAGCGCTTGCTCGTTCGTCATATCGCTGCATGCATGACCTTCGCCGGGGCCGTGGATCTGCTTGCGGCTCGGCACAGCAGTAACGGCAAATTCGTTCGCCCATCCCGTCTCGGATAACAGGCCCCACTATTAAATCATTTGCTTCCCGACGGCTCGTCAGCATCCCGCACCAACTCATCAGGCACGTATTCAACCAGATCCTCAACCTTGCAATCGAAATGACGGCACAGCCCGTCAATGTGCTCAGTACTGGTGCTAAAACCTCGCCGGTTAATCATCTTCGACAGCGTGACACGGTGGATGCCCGCTCCCTCAGCAACCTCTGCAATGGGGATGCGCCGCCCCTCCTCAAATTCCCTGCGGGCGATCATTTCTTTGACCTTGAAGCGAAGCATATGGGCTACGTCCGTTGCCAATGGTTTTCGAATGTTACCTATGCGCTACAAAAAATGCTTGCGGACTCTCCTGCAGATCTCTATAAATGTACAAATGTAGCCAATTAGCTACATTTGTAGCCTAGGAGAGCAAATGAACACTCAATATCTGACCACCGATGAGCTTGCCGCACGCATCAAGTATGACGCCAGGACCATCCGCGAGCGACTCAAGGACAGCGTCCTGCTTGAAGGTATCCATTACATTCGCCCCTTTGGCGGCCGCAAGATTCTGTACATATGGGAAGTCATCGAAAGGGACATGGGTGGCACCTCGGCCAGCCCTCTGTCTATACCAATGGCTAACGGAGGTGTAATGCATGGCTAGCATCCGAGTGCGTGCAGAAACCGGAAAGCTGTTCTTCGATTTCTGCTACAGGAACAAGCGCTGTCGTGAGCAAACGGCACTAGATGACACACCAGCCAATCGCCGCAAGCTTGAGGGCATTTTGAAAAAGATTCAGGCCGAGATCACCCTCGGCTCGTTCGAGTATGCCCGGTACTTTCCAGGCAGCAATAACGTGCGCAAGTTCGCTGAAACTGAGCCGTCAAAGGCACTCGTGCCGCATCACGCCACGCCACTATTCAGAGACTTTTCTGATACCTGGTTTGCCGAAATGCAGGCGCAATGGCGTCGATCACACATCGACACCGTTGCAGGGACGTTGCGTGCCCATCTAAAGCCAGAGTTTGGTGAAAAAGAGGTCGGCTCTATCACCAAGGCAGAAATATTGTTTTTCCGTTCCCAGCTCGCCAAAGTAAGAAACGGTAAAGGCAAACCCCTATCAGCAGAGCGAATCAACCACATCATGACGCCTTTGCGCATGATCCTTAACGAAGCGGCCGACCGCCACAAGTTTACCTCACCCTATCAGGGCATCAAGTCTCTGAAAGTGCCCAGAACCGATGTGGAACCCTTCACAGTTGAAGAGGTGCGGCTGATTCTACAGACGGTGCGGGAGGATTACCGTAACTACTACACCGTGCGTTTTTTTACCGGGATGCGTACCGGCGAGATCGACGGGTTGCAGTGGCAGTACGTGGATTTTGAGCGGCGTCAGATTCTGGTTCGCCAGTCGCTCGTGAAGGAGGAGCTTGTCTACACCAAAAACGACGGCTCGTTTCGCAGCATCGATATGTCCGGCCCGGTGTTTGAGGCCTTGCAGGCTCAAAAGAAGGCCACCGGTCATTTCGAGTATGTCTTCTGCAGCCGCAACGGCACACCGCGGCTGCACCGCAATGTCACCCAGCGGGTTTGGTATCCGCTGCTCCGGCATCTGGGTTTGCGCCAGCGCAGGCCTTACCAAACTCGACACACTGCGGCCACGTTGTGGCTGGCAGCTGGTGAAGCCCCTGAGTGGATTGCCCGGCAAATGGGCCACACCACCACCGAAATGCTGTTTCGGGTGTATTCCCGTTACGTCCCCAATCTGACCCGCCGCGATGGCTCGGCGATGGAGAGGCTGCTGATTCAAACGCTGAACACATCCCAGCCATCACACGAGGAGCACAGCCATGCATGAGTTCTCTTGCAATACCTGCCGCAGGTTGGCCAGCGCCATGCAGGTAGCCCTGCAAATCCCCGAGGGCGATGCACTGGTGTTTATGATTGGTCGGGGTACTGAGTCAAGCAATCTGGCTGCACTGGAAACCTGGGTCAGGGAAACCCTGCCGCAGTTTGAGGAAGAATGCGGCCGTGCGGTATTGCCGTACCTTCAGGAGCGGCTGGAGCGCACGCTCAATCAGTGGGGGGCTTCCTGATGAGTCCGCTCATGCCCCCTGCTGTGCAGGGCCAAAACCTTGAACCCTTTTGGCTGACTGGCTGCCTGATAGCCCAGCAGGCCTATCAGGTATCGCCGCATAAACCTGCGATCTTTCTAAGCGTGGAGAACCTATCCGGCAGCCATGAAGTATTGTTTGAACTGGAGGACCATCCGGGCAAATGGCTCACCACTGGCCTAACTACCGTGAGCATTCTGGTGAATCGCAACGGCAAATATCTGCTCGGCTCCAACGGTCAGGTAGCCACCCCGGACAGCTTCAAGTCGCTAGCCCATTTGCCGGCCAGTCTGGTTGGCTCGGTAGATACCGTAATGGCTGTCGAGCAGTGGCTTCAGACCTGCCCCTTTCCACCCCTGAAGGCCTTCGTCCATCAGGTGCTGGGGCAACCCTCTGTTGGCTGCGACTTTTTCAGTCTCCCTGCCAGCGCCAATCACCACCACTGCCATACCGGCGGACTGGCGCAGCACAGTCTGGAAGTGGCGCAATCGATATATGCGGTAAGCGGTAGCTTTGCCGAGCATGAACGCTGGCTGGCAGCCGTTGCCGGCTTGCTGCACGACTTGGGTAAGGTGCGCTGCTTTCATGCCGACGGGCGTCGCACCGAAACCGGTCATCTGGTCAGCCATGAGCTGCTTGGGCTGGAACTGATCGTACCGGCCCTGTCGCGTCTGGACAGCGTCTGGGCCGATGGCGCGAATGCGCTGCGCTATCTGTTCGACTGGATGCTACGTCCCCGTCAGCAACGGCCCATGATGCCGATTGCCCTTACGATAAGACAGGCCGATGTGATGAGCGCCTCGGCCGACAACCGACAGCGGGCGTTCAGCAGCAAACCGGACTGGCAAACCTTTGCCCGGTTCGATGGTTCAGGCTCCGCAAGCGCCTACTGGCTTCCAAGACCTCCATGAGCCTGTCGAGGCTCAGGGGTCGGTGGATCACCCTGATTCAGGCGGCGAACAGCCCTTTCCACCCAAACGAATGGCCAGCCCTTCCAGGCTGAAACATTGACTAGCACCGGCGACATTCCAACATCGAAGCTGTATATATACACAGTATTAGCTGGCTTTTAGGCCGTATCTGACGCCGGAAACCTAACAGGAAACATATATGAACGAGCTGAACGAGGTGATTGGTCTGCTGTACCGCGAGGGCGAGTCTATGCAGGGAGGCGATCTGACGCTGGAAGACGCCAAAGCGCTGGGCAGGGCCCACGCCGGCTACAAGCCCTTCCGTATTGTGCGCGACTGGATCTGGACTGATCTGGATGTGGGCGAGCAAATTCCCAAGGATTTTGAGCGGCAGGAGCTCAAGCCGGTGATAGTGTATGCGCACGAGATCATGTTCGACAGCACTCAACGCTTCGCACCTGGCAACTGGGTGAGAACCACGCCGCTACTCAATTTCACCCCGCCCTGCATTTTCGAGACGACTAACACTGTTTATATTCTGGTCGGTGAAGGAAAGCGCAAAACCACCTCACTACAGGCCGTAATGAGCATCTTCTGACGAAACAGCCATGGCTGCATGATCCACAATGATGTTGCTATTGATACCGGCAGCGGCAGCGATTGGCACGCCGCCCTGCCCGCTTGGGGCGCGGCGCATAACACCGCAGTTTCCGCCCAAAGCTTGTGGATTGGTATGCCAATGACAGAAACCACCAGCACCGCAGCATTGATTCAACAGGGCGCACAGCGTTACCAACTGCGCAGTATTCTTCGTCAGGCCGCGAAAGAGTTCCTTCACGTAGCTGAGCTGACTATGATTTTACACTTGGCTTTGTATGCGCTCAGTGGATTCCACTGCCAAACGTCTGAACCGTTTTACCTAATGAAGGCCAATGTACGCCCATCGGCGAAATTTATGTCTCTGCCGCAACTCTCAAGAGCTTGCTATGCAAGCTTGTGTACCACGTGTGCGAAGGCAGGTAGCGGCGCCCTGAACCGAAGGTGATCTTCCTGAACTCATGGTTGCCCATCACAGCCAGTGCATAGCCACCTCCTCCATCAACCGTGCGATTCGAACTGTCTCTGTTCCGGGGCCACGGTCAATTAAATCCCTCAAACGCAGTGGCCTAGGCGACCCCGCAGGAAGATCAGTCCGAAGATTCCCCGCGCGCTTATTCGGCTCAGAATCGCCACCAGCACGAAGCCTTCCTAGCCCAGCTTGGTGAAGGCTCTTCAGAGCACCCGCAAGTCATCGAATGGCTCAAGACACTCCCGCCCTACTGGAGCTTGATTGCCTTGGGGCTGACAACGATTCTATGGTCGGTATCTGTATTGCCGCAGCTGGCAAGCGCCCTACCCACTGCCCCACCCAGCCACTGGCTCTATGAGATCAAGTACGACGGCTATCGCATGCTGGCTCGCATTGGGAGCAGCGTTACCCTGTTCACCCGCAATGGTTTGACTGGACGGCCCGTATGCCCGCGCTCAAGCGCGATCTTGATCAGCCGTATGCGAAGAAGGCACTGAAGGCTGTGACACTGTCGAGACCATCCTCAAGGGGTGCAGATCCGATTAGCGGTATCCATTTCCAAGACAAGAATGGGCACGTTCGTACCCCGACCGCGTATGCGCTGGTGGCAAGCAGTTAAGCGCCGCGCTGAAGCCCTTATGCATAGTGGCCGTCGCGTCGTTCATCTTCACCAGAAAGACCAGCCCATACGGCCGTGAGCTACCAAAATCGATCAATGCCTACCGAGCCAGCGAGCACTCAGTCTCGGCGCCTATCGCACAGCTCTATGTCAAACGGCAATATATTTACGTGCCAAAAATTTGTGCCGAGATAGTTGCGAATCGGTTTTGAGCCTCGATTAATCGAAGTAAACTGGCACAACATGGCGATAATAGATATTGCTAAATATCAAGCGCTTAGCCAAGTATACGACCATCCAGACCGTTTATCGCCGAAAAATAACATTTGACGCTCAGCTATAAATTTTGCCCTCCGAAGGCAGGGGTCGTGGGTTCGAATCCCGCCTGGTGCGCCAAATACGGAAAAGGCCTCACGTGAAAACGTGGGGCCTTTTTTTGCTTTGGGCTTTGCCCGTTCTGTGCCATGCCGCACAGCCCCTAAACTTCAGACGCAGCCTTGCCAGCCTCGGCCAGCAACCAGTCGCGAAAGGCTTGCACCTTGGGCAGGTCGCCGCTTTCGGCCCGATAAACTACGTAGTACGCCTGGGTTAGCGGGCAATCCAGGCCGCTGTTGGCTAGGGGACGGATCAGTCGACCGGCCTCCAGGTCGTCCTTCACCATCACACTGCGCGCCAGTGCGATCCCCTGCCCGTTCGTGGCTGCCTGCAGGACAGCAGCCGAGTTGTTAATACGCAGGCCGTGACTGGTGTTTATTTGATTGAAACCTGAGGCGTCCAACCACATTCGCCAGGTCGGGTAGTCCGCATCGGTCGCCATCGACAGGTCGTGGATCAACGTAGCGTGCGGCAAGCGTTCTGTTGGCAGCCGCCCTCCCTCCAATAGCGGATAGCTTGGCGAGCAGACTGGAAATATAACTTCGTCCATCAGCCGAACGGCGGTTAGACCCGGCCAGCTGCCGGAACCGTAGCGGACACCGACATCGATACGCTCAGCCTGAAAATCCGCCGAGCGCGAGCTGGTGTCCAGCAGCACATCCAGCTCCGGATAAGCCTGCTGAAACCGCTCGATGCGAGGCAGCAGCCATTTCGCGGCAAAGGCCGGGCTCACGGTAACGGTGAGCTCGACATTCGCGCCCGCGTCCCTAAGCAGTGACAAGCCCAATCGCAATTTTTCGAAGCCTTCGCGAATGTCAGGCAGTGCCGAGCGCGCCGCATCCGTCAATTCAAGGCGCGCCGAACCACTTGCGGCGCGGATGAATAAAGCGACCCCAAGCCACGATTCCAGGTTGCGGACCTGATGCCCTACGGCCGCCGGCGTGACGTTCAACTCAGTTGCGGCTGCAGAAAAACTACGGTGCCGCGCTGCGGCTTCGAATGCGCGCAAGGCGTTGAGGTTGGCAGGGGCAGTCATCGATAGATTTCCTATCTCGATAGGCAAGATTTTATGCGTTGTTGGCAGTGCCTGAGCGAAACAACAATTGCATCAGGACGACAGCTAAACGTCCCGCAGATGGGGAACCTCTGCGCCACCTGAGGTTGGCGGCGATCATCAACCTTATGCTCAGCAACACTGCGGAGATCAAACATGCATAGTTTTTCTAACAAGGTAGCCATCGTTACGGGCGGTAGTTCAGGAATTGGTAAGGAAGTCGCCAAGCGTCTGGTCGAAGCTGGCGCCTCGGTGGTGATCGGCGGTCGCGACGCGGACAAGCTGACCCGGGCAGCCCAGGATATAGATGCCAGCGGTCGTCAGGTACGTTCACTCGCTGGCGATATCGCCCAACCCGCCACTGCTCGGGCATTGGCTGACCTAGCGGTTCGCGAGTTCGGCGGTGTGGACGTTCTGATCAACAACGCGGGTGTCTTCAATCCGAAGCCGTTCCTTGAGGTCAATCCTGATGAGTACGACTGGTTCCTCGATACCATCCTCAAGGGCAAGTTCTTCATGGCCCAGGCTGCTGCTAAAGCGATGCTCCAGCGCGGCGGCGGCGTTATCGTGCAAACCGGTTCGCTGTGGGCGATTCAGGCAATCGGCGCGACGCCTTCCGCTGCCTACTCCGCAGCGAATGCCGGCGTGCATGCCTTGACGCGTAACCTGGCGATCGAGCTGGCTGGGTCAAACATCCGCATCAACACCGTGGCACCAGCCGTGGTCGAGACGCCGGTATACAACACCTTCATGGATGCTGAGCAGGTCAAGGAAGTGCTTCCGACCTTCAATGCGTTCCACCCGTTGGGGCGTAACGGACAACCCGGTGACGTAGCTGCGGCCATCCTGTTTCTGGCTTCGACCGATGCCTCCTGGATTACTGGCGCGATACTGCCGGTCGATGGCGGTGTGACCGCCGGGCGCAACTAAACAACAGCGTTCGTTGTGATTCAGTTGGGCACTAGCAAATGCGTAGGTGATCCGCCGCGTCTGGCGGACCGAATAGGTTCTGCCATCCCTCTCGCACAGGTAGAAGCGATACTCCATCAACGACCCATCCTGGGTCGGCATGGCCTCTGCCTAGCCCACCATCGTCTCAAATGGCTTTTCCGAGCGCTTCGAGCAGCATGGCGATCTTCTGCTCGTTTCGCTTGTAGTACGTCCAGGGGCCGATGCGTTGCGAGGTCACCAGTTGCGCACGCTGGAGCGCGGCGAGGTAGTTCGAGACGGTCGATTGGGACAGCCCGACGCGCTCCTGGATGATGCTGACGCAGACGCCCAGCTGCTCGGGATCGGCTTCCTGCTCCGGGAAGTTGGTCTTCGGGTCCTTCAGCAGGGTAAGGATGGCCAGGCGGGTGGGGTTGTCCAACGCCTTCAGCGCTTCACTGACGTCTATGTTCATATTCGCCGCGGGTAGTGGGTTTTCGCGATCTTACGATACTTCGGTCCGGATCGCTGCGTGCCCTGCGACGGAGGGCACGCAGCGGCGGTTTATTCCGAGTAAGCCGGATAGTCGGTATAGCCCTGGCCCGTTCCGCCATACATGCTGCTCGGATCAAGCGTGTTCATGGGCGACCCATGGGCAATCCGAGACGGCAGATCAGGATTGGCAATGAACGCGCGTCCAAATGCGACAAGGTCGGCCCAGCCGGCTTCGATTGCCGCGGCAGCCCGCTCTGGCGTGTATTTACCCGCGTAGATGATTTTGCCGCTGAACGCCTTACGTACAGCCTGCCTGAAGCTGTTGGGCAACTCCGGCGCGCTGTCCCAATCAGCTTCAGCCAGTGACACATACGCTACGCCGATCTCTTCCAGGACTTTCACGGCTTCGATGTACGTCTCGTGGGGGTCTTCCTCGACCAGCCCCAGGTAGACGCGCTCCTCATCGGTGCTAGCAAAGAGCGGCGCAAAGCGTATCCCGACCCGGTCCGCACCTATTGCATCGGAGATCGCCTGCGCGATCTCGCGCAAAAAGCGCAGGCGGTTCTGCAGCGAACCACCGTATTCGTCGGTTCGGGTGTTGGTGTGAGCCGAGATGAACTGATTCACTAGATAACCATTGGCGCAGTGCACCTCGATGCCGTCGAACCCTGCCTCCAAAGCGTTTCGCGCAGCCTGGACATAGAGTTGCACCAGCTCTTTGACCTCCCCGGTTGATAGCGCTCTCGGGGTCGACGGATCAGCCAGCATCCCTTCGCCGGGCCCGGTCTCGATGAAGACTTTGACGTTGCGTGCGGGGATTGCAGAGGGCCCCACCGGATCAGCCCCGTCAGGCTGGAGCGATGTGTGGGACACGCGCCCGACATGCCACAACTGCGCGAAAATCACGCCACCTTCGGCATGCACCGCTTGAGTGATGGCCTTCCAGCCTTCGACCTGTTCCTGGCTATGGATGCCGGGGGTCCAGGCGTAGCCCTGGCCTCGTGGCTCGATCTGGGTGCCTTCGGTCACCATGAAGCCTGCACCGGCTCGTTGCCTGTAATAGGTCGCCATCAGTGAGTTGGGGACATTGCCCGGTTGCGAACTCCGCGAGCGCGTGAGAGGAGGCAGGACAATGCGGTTGCGCAGAACGAAGGGGCCGAGCGAAGTCTGGGTGAAGAGTGATTTGTAATTCATAACGTTAGATTTAGATATCGTGATTTATGGATATTAAAAGACATGGGCTGCCTTACCGAGAAGTGCGCCGTCTCCACCCCAGCGTCGAGCTTCAAACGTGGGCAGTGGCGACCACTGAACTGGCTATGCTGGTCACCATATCGATAAATGTCAATATCTAGATTTTAGACTGCACCATGCTGAGATCTTGAAGCTGCTGTGTCAGCACGGTGCCGAGCCCACCTAGACCGGCAAGGCACCTGTGCTTCGCACCCTAGGGAAACGCCTGTGAAAGAGACGACGCTTGCCGGTCTCACAGGCGTTGAAGCGATGCAACGAAGAGGATTTGGGCCCGTCACCTGCGATGGGTAGATCAGTGCTCGTGCTTGGCGCTGACGAAACTCAGCGAAGAGAACATGCCGCGCACGCGTGCGTCCGGGTCTTCGCTCGGGACGGTGGTGGACGCGGCGATGACGTTGAGCCCGTGGTTGCGCACGATGATTTTTGCCTTGCCCTGCTTGTCGGTGGTTGCTGCCACTTCATCCGGGGTGTTCACGTAATCGGCGATCAGCTCGACGTTGGAAGCCGGTTTTCCGTCGACCAGGACCTGAACCTCCAGCTCCTCTCCTACTTCAACTGACAAGGGATCACGTTGCGGGACGATGGCCAGCTTCAGCTTGTCCAGCGCCGGCAGCTTCGCACCCTCATGCAGCACCGCCAGGCTGTACTTGTAGTAGCGACCGGAATCCAGCGCGCCGGGAACCTTAGATTCACCAACGTTGAGCCACTTCTTGTCCGGCGCCTGCGTCCAGTAGCCGTTGTCCAGCGCGACGCTGAGTACCGCCGGCGACTCAAGCGGCTTGAGCCGTGCATGGTCTTCGAGTCGTTCGACGGTGACCGGGATACGGCCGCCCCGCTGGTCGCTTGCCCAGGCTCCGGAAATCTTCTTCGGGTCATAGGCATTGTCCTCGGCGCCATGACCGTAGATCACCTCGATGTTGCCGCGACGCTCTTCCGTCCACATCCCGTGGGCACAGGCCTGCCCTGCCATTAGTGCAGCGATCAAAGCCATGGCGTATTTCGCGTGGTGCATGTTCATCTTCTTTCCTTATGGATACATCGAGTGGCGGGCCGGCTCGGGTTGAGCCGGTGCTGCGTTACAGATCTAGCGACAGGCTCACGCTCAGGTTGCGCGGTTCGCCTGGCATGACCCAAACATTGCTGTAGGAGCGTTCGTAGTAGGTGCGGTCGAAGGCGTTGTTGAGGTTCACACCGAGGGTAAGGTCCTGCGTCGCCTTGTAGCGCGCCAGCAGATCCACGGTCGTGTACCCCGGCAGTTCGAAACCGCTGTCCGCGACGTTGCCGGAACGATCGCCGACATAATTGACGCCACCGCCGAGCTCCAGGCCTTGCAGACCGCCATCGAGGAACTCATACACGCCCAGCAGGCTACCGCTGTGCTCGGGCACGTTGAGCAGGCGGCTGCCGCGCGCGAGAGTGTTGTCCTCGGTCACTTCGGCATCGACATAGGCGTAGGCGCCGATCACACGGATTTCGTCGGTCAACTGTCCGGTCAGCTGTAAATCGATACCGCGGCTGCGCACCTCGCCAGCGGCGATCTGATAGGCCGAATCCGCGGGGTCCGCGGTGAGCACGTTTTCCTTGGTCAGGTGAAACGCAGCGATGGTCATGCCCAGACGGCTGTCGAGCAGATCGAACTTGAAGCCGGCTTCGTAGCCGACGCCCTCCTCCGGATCGAATGCCGTGCCTGACGCATCAGCGCCGCTATTGGGCTTGAACGACTGCGAGGCATTGGCGAACACGCCGACCTCAGGCGTCAGCTGATACAGCGCCCCAATGCGTGGCGTGACCTTTTCATGGGTCTGCTCCACGCGCGTGCCGGCGACTTCGTTGTCGAGGCGCTGCTCGTAATGGTCGTAGCGCGCACCGATGACGCCGAACAGCTTTTCGCTGAAGCGCATCTGGTCCTGCAGGTTCAGCGAGCGGGAATGGACCAACTCGTGACGATCGGTGCTTCGCCCGCCAGTACCCACGCTGAATGGCGGTCGTGGCTGTCCGTACACCGGCTCGTAGATATCGATTTGCGAAACCGGTCGACTGCGCATCAAGCGCTCATCTTTGGCATACCGCTCGTACTCGGTGCCGATCAGCAGGTTGTGTTCGATGTCGCCGGTATAGACCAGGCCACGCAGCTCCAGCTGGGTGATGCTGTCCTGCCAGTCGAAATCGCGATAGCGGTACTCGCGGTTGAGGGTGCGGGCATCGTCGGCCAGAAAGCTTGCCTCGGTGGCGCCACCGTTCAGGCGTCCTTGCTTGTAGTGGCTGGCCACGCGGACCGTCCAGCTGGCGTTCAGGTCGTGCTCGATCTCGGCCTGCAGGCTTTCGTTGTTGTTGTCGATTTCACCGTCCCGAGGTTCTCCGAAAAAGTCGGAGCGCGAGACGCTGCCAAGGTGGTCGTTCGGCGCAACCACACCGCGGTCGAATACCTGGCTGCTGCGGATGACTTCGGCCTGCACCAGCAGGCGCGTCTGCGGCGTCAGTTCCCAGCTGAACGCCGGAGCGAAGAACTGCCGCTCGCTGGAGCGGTAATCACGGAAGCTCTTGTTGTCCTCCACCGCCAGATTCATGCGGTAGAGCATCGTGCCCGCATCATCCAACGGTGTGTTGACGTCCAGGCTGCTGCGGTAACGATCCCAGCGGCCGGCGCTCAGGTCCAGGCGCGCAAACTGGTCATTCTGCGGGCGCTTGCTGACGATGTTGATGGTGCCGCCTGGGTCGCCGCGGCCATACAGGCTGGACGCCGGGCCCTTGAGCACGTCGATACGCTCGATGTTGGAAGGGTCCTGCGGGTTCATATAACCGCGGTTGACGCTGAAGCCATCCTTGTAAAACTCGGACGTGGTCAGCCCGCGGATGCTGTATTCGTACATGGTCAGACCGCCGAAGTCGTTCTGTCGGGCCACGCCTCCGGCATAATCCAGGGCCTTTTCGATACGCGGGCTGTCCAGGTCTTCCAGGACCGTGGCGGGGATGACGCTGACCGCCTGGGGAACCTCCTCCAGCGGACTATCGGTCTTGGTGGCGCTCGCTGAACGGCCGGCGCGGTAGCCGTTTACCTCGGCTTGTCCACGCTCGGCCGTGACTACCACTTCCTCGAGAACAGCGCTGTCCGATTCCTGTGCCAACGCCGACAGGCTGCCTAAGCCTGCCATGGCGGCAATGCCCCATACCCTTGCTGCAACCCAACTGCTGTTCATGCCTGCTTCCAATTAAATGTTATACCGTAACATTTGATCGGAAGCTGTCTCTGACTGTCAAGGCCGCACGCCCTTCTGGAAAGCTGGGTACAGCTAGGGCAGCATGCGGCGTTAACGGCTCATGACGAGGTACGCAGCGATGATCGATTTCGACAACAAAGGTTTTTTCAAGCTGAAGCAGAACGATGAATACGCAGAGCGGGTCAGGTCGCTGCTGCTGGACGACGAGCAGGTGATCGACTCTTACAAGTCCATGCGTGACGGCGTGGTGTTTACCAACAAGCGGATCATTGCGGTCAACGTGCAGGGCATCACCGGCAGCAAGAAGGATTTCACTTCCCTGCCCTACAACAACATCGTTGCTTATTCGGTGGAGACGTCCGGGACTTTCGATCTGGACTCGGAGCTGGAGGTCTATTTCTCATCGCTTGGGAAGGTGAAGTTCGAGTTCACCGGCAAGACCTCGATCGTCGAGATATCGAAGCACATATCCAAACATCTGCTCTGAACCGAGCGGCAGCGTACAGCACAGTGCCGCACCTGCAGGGAGCTCAAGTCGTTGCGCGTCGTCCGGCAACGACGGACCCACACCAACCCTGGCTCGCTAGCATAGGTAGCGAGCAATTAAGTCTGGCTGCCGCAATGAACCGGCGTCGTTACCGGTCGACCTCCACATCAGGGCAGGCTTTTTCAGCCGTCGAAGAGACGGCCTCGGCAGGGCGCGAAGACAACTCCGAAGGTTTAGGTTCTTCAGATCGAATACCTAACGCGACCAGCAATGTCTCGCTCATTTCCATGAATGAATAGCCATCGGCCCATATTTCGGTTTTGCCGTTCAGTCTGTTATCCATGCTTTCCATATCCTAGGCTGCGCGCCCACTCAGCCGTGCGTTCGAATTGTTTTGCTACGCCTGTTGGCGACACGCAACTGCAGCATCCTGCGTGCCAACATTGGAAAGCGAATTTACGCTTTCATATCAATTACTTACGGAACCAGTGAGTTCCAGCAACTGTTGCAAGATGCACGATTTACAATCTGTACCCTTGCGATGTGCATGTCTGCCCGTCTGTGCTGCAGGTCACAAAAATGGAGTCAGGATAATGACCAGTCCACAGCCCGTGTCTTCGCCAGCGGTACACGAACAGGCCCGGCCTTTCGGCATAATTGGTAGCCCGCCCTTGAGCACGTGCCATGCAGATCGATGAAGAACTCACGCTGAAAAAGCTGGAGGTGTTTCTGGCCTTCATGCGCAGCGGTAATCTGAGCAAAGCGGCCGCCGAGCTGAACACCAGCAATGTCAGCGTGCACCGCGCCATCCACTCATTGGAGAGCGCCCTGCGCTGCCCGCTGTTCAAGCACGAGGGGCGCAACCTGATTCCATTGGAGAGCGCCTACGTACTGGAAGAACGCGCGCAGAAGCTGGTCCAGGACGTGCTTGAGACGGTTCGCCAAACGCGCGAGGCCGCAGGGTTCTCGGCCGAGCGGTTCAAGCTCGGGGCACTGTATTCGCTGACGGTGAAAACCGTGCCGCAGCTGATCATGGGGCTGAAGCTGCGCCGTAGCGAGCTCAACATCGACCTGATCCTCGGCTCAAATGTGGACCTGTTCTACAAACTGAAGAACATGGAGCTGGACGCGATCCTTGTGTCGCTCAACGACAGCGTCAGCCACGACCCGGACTGTGCACAACTGCCCCTGTTTGCCGACGACATCTTTCTCGCCGCGCCGGCTGATTCGCCGTTCGCGCAACAGGCGGAAGTCGACTTGAGCGATCTGCGCGACGCCACCTTTATTACGCTTTCACAAGGCTTCGCCACCCATCAGGACGGCAATCGGGTATTCCAGCAGGCAGGCTTCGAGCCCAAGGTGGCGATGCAGGTCAATGACATCTTCACCTTGATGAGCATGGTCAATTCGGGGGTGGGCTATGCGCTATTGCCCGGTCGGGTGGGGATGGTCTACGAGGCGCGGGTCAAGCTGGTGCCGTTGCAGGCGCGGTATCACCTGCAACAGCACATCGGCGTGGTGTTTCTGAAAGCCAAGGAGCGCGATCCCAACCTGCTCGCGCTCCTGGCCGAATGCCGCATGTACAGCCTTAAGAATCCGAGTTGACGCACCGCAGGGTGGACAATGGCAACGCCTTGTCCACCTCGACGCAAATCAACCGAGCAGTCCGCGCATGATAAAGAACAGCAGCGACGGGCCAAGCAGGCAACCGAGTGCGGTATAGAACGCTGCGGTGAGGCAACCGTAGGGCACCAGCTTGGCGTCGGTCGCCGCCAGACCACCGGCAACGCCACTGGACGTGCCGATCAGGCCGCCGAAGATCACCGCCGCGCGCGGGTTGTTCAAGCCGATCATCGGTGCGAAGAACGGCGTCGCGATCATCACCAGAATCGCCTTGACCAGTCCCGCCGCGATGGACAGCGCCATCACCTCCGAGCTGGCGCCAATCGCCGCGCCGGTTACCGGGCCAACGATGTACGTCACTGCGCCGGTGCCGATGGTGGTCAGACTGACCGCATCGGTGTAGCCGAAGGCCATGGCCACCGAGACGCCCGCAATAAACGACGAGAACACGCCGACGAACAATGCCAGCACGCCCACCATCCCGGCGCGCTTGAGTTCCTCGATGCTGACGCCGAAGCCAGTGGCGACAATGGCGAAGTCCCGCAGCATCGAGCCGCCCAGCAAGCCAATGCCGGAGAACAGCGCGATATCAACCAGGCCTTTCTGTCCGCCGGTCATCACGCCGCCGATGTAGGACAGCAATAGACCGATGAGAATGGCCACCGCCGAGCCGTGCAGACGACCCTTGGTGAGTTTGTCCGACAGCCAGTAGGAGAACCACATGGTGGCGCCGATGATGGCGAAGCCGCTGATCAGACCATAGCCGGAGACGACCTTGAGTAGAGATTCGTACATGGCTTAGCCCTCGTTGGTCAGTGGTTTGGCTTCATCGGCTTCAAGCTTTTTTCGGCCGATCCGGTCGAGCACCGGTACCAGGGCAAAGGCGATGGCCACCGCGGCGACGCCGGCGAGGATGGCCATCGGGCCACCGCTGAGGGCGCCATACACGTTCTGCTGCGCCGCCATGGCGACCACGATCGGGATGTAGACGGCGCTCCAGAACTTGACGCCCTGCTCCGAATCCATCGTGAACAGGCCACGCGACTTGAGATAGCTGCCAAGCAAAATCAGTAACACCATGGCGATACCGACGCCGCCGACGTTGGCAGGGACGCCAATCAGTTTGCCCAACAGTTCACCGACGAAGATGCCTGTCAGGGTGCACAAGGCCAGGAAGGCCACACCGAAAATAATCATTGTTATTGTCCTTTTGGGTTGCGCTCAGGACCGGTGCTACCGGCTCCGATGCGCGTGTGTTGTCGAGGTCGTTGTTTTTATCCATCGAACAGTGGCGAGTACGGCTCGCTCGCTCTGAATGCACGCGATCTATCGGCTCTGGCTGCCCTCCTGACGCAGCAAGGCGTCCAGTGTGTCCAACCGGGCGCCGTCAAAGGCGATCAGCGTACCTTGTTCAAAAACCCGCCGCGCCAGGCCGGTCAGTACCGAGCCGGGGGGCAGTTCGATATGCAAGCGCACGCCGCGTTCGTAGGCGGTGCGCAGGGTGCCGTGCCAGTCGACGACGCGGCACATGTTGAAGGCCAGGTCGTCGCGCAGCCGCTCAGCATCGA
>Ga0222713_10001584_pt1 | contig 25391 bp, 23 predicted proteins | sample C33_649DmetaG_FD_165061 | JGI IMG/M metagenome (GOLD analysis project Ga0222713, IMG submission 165061) | Estuarine water microbial communities from San Francisco Bay, California, United States - C33_649D | ecosystem: Environmental > Aquatic > Marine > Unclassified | place: USA: California... | reverse complement strand
CGCTCTACTTTCTTGATTTGTACATAAGCATCGCAATCAGCAACAACTTGTTCTGCAAATTTAATAAAATTGCGTACTTGTAATTTACCAAAATGACCGTAACCTTCTGCTAGGTCGCCATCTTTGCCTGCTGCAACTTCTTTGAGTTCTACCAAGCGGCGTTGCCAAATTTCTTTTACCTGACCGATCAGCTGTGGTGCCACGTTCATACTACGCAATAAGCTGACAGGCTTATAGTCAGCTGACATCTTGCCGCCGGCCAGGATCATTTCATCATACATGCCTTCCAGCTCACCGGCAGCTTCGCTCATTTTTTCACGCAGGCGATCTTGAATATTGGGCCTGACTGCTACTTCTGCTACTTCAACCACTTCTTTAACCGACTTTCCAGCTTCAATATAATCAGCAATGGTGCTGTTGATTGTGTCTAATTCTTTGGCTGTGATTTCGAGACCCAACAGATTAGCACGACAAATCCAGCCAATACCAATTTTGTAAACAGCAGCTTCGGGTACTCGATTAAATGCTTTGGCATCTACAGTACGATCATTGCGTACTAGCCAATCTACAATACAGTCTTTGGCTTCTTTTTTGCCATAATGGTAGTTGTACCAATTAAACATTCTGGTCATGGCGCTGATACGTTCCATTTCTGCAGGTTGTTCTTTCCAAGTGGGCTCAGGACCGTACCCAATATCTTGACTACGCGGAGTCATAGATTTGAGAGGTTTGTGTGCTGTTTTCTCAACAGCTTTTTTAGCGACAGGTTTTTTTGCAGTTGCGTTCATGGTATTCTCGCAGAGTTTCAAATTTATATAGCATTTTAACAGACTTAGGGTTAGTGGTCAACCGTTAAAAATTACTGCTAAATAGTAAAAACGGAGAAATAAAATTCCACGCCTAAGTATGTATCGTCCTAATAAGACGAATGACTATCGTTTTTTTGATCGAACCATCAGTGAACAATTTACTGTGGGTGGTCTCGACATATATATTCACAAATATCTAGGTCCAACCATTGTAGAAAACAACCCTACAACCACTGGCATAAATGGTGATGCAACACAACCAAACTACCAAGTAAATGACCCGCTATTTGTACAAGACCTGTTGTTGGGCGAGATAAGAGATCGATCTTACGATCCAGACATTTATGTCATGCGCGGTGTTTATCGTCAACAGGATATCGACTTTGACCTAACACAGTTTGGTTTGTTTTTAAACAATGATACCTTGTTTATCACATTCCATTACAACGACATGATTGACACATTCCAACGTAAACTAATGGTGGGCGATGTGCTAGAGTTTCCCAACTTGAAAGATTGGAATCCCTTAGACCGAACCAAACCACCCTTACCGCGCTTCTATGTCATTCAAGATGCCAACTTTGCATCAGAAGGATTCAGCCAAACTTGGTTGCCACACCTGTGGCGTGTGAAAGCCACGCCCTTGGTAATGAGTCAAGAATACAAAGACATTACTAATCAAATCCCAGGCACACCCACTATTTGGGATCCGGGCAATTATTATCCTCCAGGCAGTGTGGTAAAGGATGGCGACACATATTACACAGCATTGCAGCCTGTTCCACCTGGCACACCTATTGGCGACGCAGCTTATTGGCAACCCACTGATCCAGCCAACATCGGCGATACTGCTGGCACACAGAATAAAGACTATCTTGTAAACGATGCCATTATACAGCAGGCCGAAGCTGAAGTTCCCTTATCAGGCTACGATACAGTAAAGTTTTACATATTTCCCACCAATCCCGATGGTACACCTGCTGACACAGACGGTGTAACCATTGACACCAATCTGGTCAACGCCAGTCAAGCTGATCCCTTGGTCAGCGATGGCACAGCAACACCAAGAGGTGATGGTTACACAGTGGGTTACTTGACCGGCGATGGCATAGCACCCAACGGATTGCCGGTCACTCCGGGAGTGAACTTCCCGTCAGTGGCCTATGAGGGCGACTATTGTTTGCGCCTGGACTATTTCCCAAATCGTCTATTTAGATACAACGGACGCATGTGGATCAAGATTGAAGAATCTGTACGCACCAACTTGACCAATGGCGTCAGCAACAATACTTTACGGTCAGGCTTTGTCAACAATACATACACTGTGCCCACAACGGATCAAGGTAACATACCAAGTCGTCAGAGCCTAAGCGAGATTTTAGAGCCCAAGGCCGACAACGGTAGTCAAGGTGGCAACAAGCCAGCCAATCCTTACCCTGGCACACAACCCGGACAGAGGTCAAGTTAATGCAAAATTTCTTCTACGACGAACAAATACGCCGTTTCCTACTACAGTTTACTAGAATTTTCAGTAACTTCCAAATAGAATACGGTCCTGCCAACAGCGATCAGGCATCCCTGGTGCGTGTGCCTGTTCGTTACGGCGACTGGACTAGATTGGGACAAACTGTACAGCAAGATAACTCAGCCAGTGCCTTACCATCTACACCGCTGATAACTTTTTATATCACCAGCATGGACTACGATCGTCCGCGCATGCAGGATCCTTACTTTGTGAGCAATGTACAAGTACGCCAACGCTACTTTGACGAAGCCACTAACACTTACGAAACCACACAAGGCAATGCATTTACCATTGAACGCTTGATGCCAGTACCGTACAAGATGGGCCTGACTGTGGATTTTTGGACCAGCAACACGAATCAAAAGTTTCAGCTGTTTGAACAAATTGCTACCTTGTTCAATCCCAGTTTAGAAATACAAAGCACTGACAGCTTTTTGGATTGGACCAGTTTGAGCACTGTGGATTTAGATCAAGTGACTTGGACCAGCAGAACTATTCCGCAGGGCACAGAAAACCCCATTGACATCATGAGCATGAGATTCTCAATACCAATTTGGATTTCGTCTCCGGCCAAGGTCAAGAAGTTGGGTGTAATCGAAAAGATCATTGCATCTGTATACGACGCACAAGGCGACGCTGTTGAGGCTATTACCAACAACGATCTCTTGTTGGGCACAAGACAAAAGTTTACTCCTTTCATGTACAAGACCCTGTTGATTGGCAACAAACTACAGGTGTTAAAGAATTCCGCCACAGTAGATCAACCCAACTCGTCTACTGAGTTGCCAGATTCGCCGCCCAGCAATGAATTTTGGCCAGCAGTGATCGGCATGTATGGTGCATTTAGATCTGGTATTACACAAATCAGATTAGACAATCAATGGGGTACCGACGATCAGGTGATTGGTACTGTCAGCTATGATCCCACTGACGAACGATTCCTGTTGTTTGATGTTGATCCTGACACTGTTCCACAAAATACTCTAGACCCTGTTGATGCTGTGATTGATCCCTTGCTGAGTGGGCCTGGGGCAGGACTGCCAGTGGCTGCGGCAGGGCAACGCTATTTGATCTTGGACGCCATCGGCGATGATCAGAATCCACAACCAGCCACAGCTTGGGGACCACTAGTTGCAGCGGCCAATGACATCATCGAATACGACGGCACATTTTGGGACGTGGCGTTTGGCAGCACAACCAATACCACCAACATACAATACATGACCAACATGACCACAGGCCTACAGTACTTGTGGACAGGAACAAACTGGGTCAAAAGTTTTGAGGGAATTTACCCTGCTGGCGAATGGAGTATTGTGCTATGATGGCAGTGGGAGTATGGTTTTATGCTCACAACACTCAACGCTATCTGTATTTGATGCGCAACGACACCAAGTATCCTGGCACATGGGGATTGCCCGGTGGCAAATGCGAGGCAGGAGAAACCTTATTGGACAGCATCGAACGTGAGTGCTGCGAAGAACTGGGTTCTTTTCCCGAGTACGTGAAACTGTTGCCGTTGGATCAGTTTACCAGTGCCGACGGTGCTTTCAGTTATCATACTTTTTTCTGTTGCGTGGCCCGAGAATTCCAACCTGTACTAAACGAAGAACACTTGGGTTATGCCTGGATAGATTCAACTGCTTGGCCCAAACCCATGCATCCGGGCCTATGGTCAACTGTAAATTTTGATACCATCAAAGAAAAAGTCGAAATTATAAAATCAGCTGTTCAAATATCGCAATAGGTCACAAAATCGCGATACTTTACAGTATCAACATTGCGATTACTGCGCCACATGTCAGGCATGTTCACTGCGGTACCAACCAATACAAAACGAGTTGATGTGTAGGCTTCAAACACTGAATTCACATGATGTATCCAGCCGCTGTCTTGTACAGGAGTTTCGTTGTTGTAGCCCAGCAAGAATATTTCTTCGTGTTCGTCAAACGCTGCCAAGTAAACAGCTAGAGCAATTTCACTCAACTGCGGCGACATGGGCACTAGAAAAAAATCACCTGGATAAGTCATACAAATGTTAGGCGAAGTATACACTATGCTGTTTGTGTGATAGTCAGCCTCGCGTATGTGTTTGGCTGTGTTGCGGTTGATAGTGACAAAGAAATCTGTGGGCATGTCGGACCATATTTGATCACTGGCATAGGTCTGTAGTCGCTTCTTGGCCAGTAATCCACCGCGATGTCGCTGTAGTCTAGCATAGTCAAAGCGTTCACGATCTATACCACTTCCGATCACAGCAGCACGACCTGATATGTGTTGATTTTCTACAGCGTTTGGAATCCATTCACGTGACTGTTGTCCGCGTCCATTGGCCATTCTGGTTCTAGTGACCACAAATTCGCCTTCATAATCTCTACGATATCTAGCCTGTATCACAATCTTCCTAATAGTATTTCTATGACGCCTTCACTGATACTGTTGTAGGACTCTAGTGATTTACCAATCACTGAGCCGGGCTTGTACAAGTTGTTGTTTAATGCAGTTGCTACTCCAGCAACACAACTGGAACTGTAAATGCTCCAGTTCCGTTGGAACCTGTACCCAAGGATTGCACAAAATATATGCCATTTTGGCTGGCAGTTAATTGACCGGTAACCGGTCATTAATAGCAAGATTTATATTATCAACTTGATTGGGTGCACCACCATTCAATACAATATTGCTAGTGGTCACTACTCGAGTTGCTTGTTTGTAATCAATGTTTGATATCTGTTGAGCACGGATTCTGGTTAATGCCATTTTATTACCTAATCAATATGATATTTATCAAAAAAAATAGGGCAGCAGCTGCCCTATTTTTAGATTACCAAAACAGTTTACTCATTAGTGAGAGATTTTACGTCTGATTGTGTTAATTCAATTTTCAGAGGGTCATCGCTGGATTTTAACAAAAATGAATCTTTTGGAATTAGACCCAGACCTTTTAGTGCGTTCCATGTCACTGGATTACTCATAGCATTACGAATTTTTGCCGGACTTGGATGACCCGTAGCTAATATTTCTGCGTAAATTTCTTTGCCTATCACAGCGGTAAATTCATTGGCGGCGTTGACTTCAAACATTTGTTCATCGGTATATCCAGGAATACGAGTTGGTTCTGCTATTTCATAATATTCAGTCAACAATTTTTGTAGAATTTCTATTTCTTGACGATTGAGTTCATATGCATAACTGGGATCACCAAAACTTTCAGCTTCTTTTATTTCTGCTTCTAGTTCTAAGATTTCATATTCCGGGGTATCGTATTTTGTTTTTAAGTATTCAAGTTTTGCTTTTTTTGCTTTGGAACGAATAATAGAAACTTCTTCCAATTTAGAAGCTCTAATACGACCCTCTAAAAAGCCCTGTAGTGTTTTGATTTTTTCCCAAACAGTTTCACCAATTACTTGATAGCGATAGTTAAATTCTGAATTTAATTTGGAAGGCATAATATCTCTTTTTTGAAGTAAAAATATTTATCATGCCATCCGTAGTTGTATGAATTTTATTAGTTAGCCGTATGATGCAGCGGCTAAGCTGCTACGAGCAGTACCAACACCCGTAGTATCTGTGGCAACTACACCGGTATTAGATACTAAATTTGTCATGCTTCGTAAGATAGCAACGCCGGTGGTTACACCATATCCAAATATTGCTGTGTCTGTTCCATAACCAGCGGCGGCTAAGCTGCTACGAGCAGTACCAACACCAGCGGTATCTGTGGCAACTACACCAGTATTAGATACTAAATTTGTTACACTTATAGAGGGAGCGAATTCGTCTCCATATCCAAATATTGCCTTGTCTGTTCCGTAGCCGGTGGCCGCTAAGGCCTGACGAGGAGTACCAACACCTGTAGTATCTGTAGCAACTACACCAGTATTAGATACTAAATTTGTCACGCTCTGAAGAGCAAAGGACCCATCAGCACCATATCCAAATATTGCCGTGTCTGTTCCGTAGCCGGCAGCTGCCAAGAACGCACGAGCAGTACCAACACCCGTAGTATCTGTAGCAACTACACCGGTATTAGATACTAAATTTGTCAGATTGAGCATGGTTGGGACATTATAGTCATACCCGTATCCAAATATTGCCTTGTCTGATCCATAACCAGCTGCGGCTAAGCCCATACGAGCGGTACCAACACCAGCGGTATCTGTGGCAACTACGCCTGTATTAGATACTAAATTTGTCATGCTCACCAGGCCGCCACCATCATCCCCATATCCAAATATTGCCTTGTCTGTTCCGTAGCCGGCGGCTGCCAAATCGGAACGAATAGTACCAACACCCGTAGTATCTGTGGCAACTACGCCAGTATCAGATACTAAATTTGTCACGCCAGTAAGACCAGAGCCACTAAACCCATATCCAAATATTGCCTTTTTTGGTGTCGCAGGTGGCGGTGGTACCGGGGCAGTTATTGTAATCCCTGTCAATGTCATTCCAGTAATTTGCATTATATTTCCTTAGTTAACCATGAGTTGTTGCAATATTATATCTTAATATTTATCAAGACCCAATAATATTTCATATTATGTTTTAAGTGCGTTGGGAATCCACTCACGTGCCTGATGACCACGTACATTGGCCATTCTGGTTCTGGTGACCACAAATTCGCCGGCATAATCTCTACGGTATCGGGTGGGTATCATGCTGTGTATGTGCCCGATGAGGTAAATGAATAAACCCACCAGGCACCTAACCCGGCAAAAAGCGACTGAGCAAATGAAATTATACTGAACATTATGTAGGTTAATTATTCTTCATTGGGCGGTAGCCCAAAGAACACTCTGGCTTCTTCTTCCGAATTAAACCAATACCACCCGTCTACAGGGTAAACGTTTTGCTCATGTGTTTCTTTGCGTAACTCGTAATTTGCGTTAAGGACGAAATTTGGTCCGTAAAGCAATTCGTCATCTAATTTATAAAAACCGCTTGTATTTTCCATGATTTATCCTGTGACTGTCCAGCCCTTGGCTGTAGCTATTGCGGGATTGTCCGTTGCAGTGCCGTAATTACTTGTTACCGTAATTGTTTGCGACGTTACTGTTGGTAAATTTGTGTATATTTCGTTAAGTGCAGTTGCCGATAATTTGCAGCCAGAGACCGAAAATGAAAATCTAAAGTTTTTAGCTTCAATTCGTGCAATACTAGGACAACTAAGAAACATGTTATCAAACCCTCCTGATATAACCGCTGTTGTCACTAAAGCGGGGATAGATCCTAGGGAAGAACAAAGAGCAAACATCTGGGTCATGTTTGTTACAGAAACCGTATTAAATAATGGTATTGATAGTAAGGAAAAGCAATTATTGAACATAGCAATCATGCTTGTTACAGCAGCCGTATTGAATGGTGGTACTGACAGTAGGGCATTGCAATTACTAAACATACCAGCCATGTTTGTTACATTAGCCGTATTAAATAGTGGTACTGTTTGTAAGGAAGTGCAACCAACAAACACACTGTCCATGTTTGTTACATTAGCCGTATTAAATAGTGGTACTGTTCGTAAGGAAGCGCAACTAGTGAACATACCAAACATATTTGTTACAGCAGCCGTATTAAATAATGGTACGGATTCTAGGGGATAGCAATTAGAGAACATCTGGCTCATGTTTGTTACAGAAGCCGTATTAAATAATGGTACAGATTTTAGGGAATAACAAGCATTGAACATACTACTCATGCTTGTTACAGCAGCCGTATTAAATAATGGTACGGATTTTAGGGCATAGCAATTACTAAACATACTGGCCGTGTTGCCTACAGCAGCCGTATTAAATAATGGTACGGATTCTAGGGAATAGCAAGTATTAAACATATTGCTCATGTTTGTTACAAGAGGCGCATTAAATGGTGGTACTGATTTCAAGGAATAGCAACCAGAGAACATACTTTGCATACTTGTTACAGCAGCCGTATTAAATAATGGTACTGTTTGTATGGAATAGCAACTAGAGAACATAAAATTCGTGTTTGTTACAGTTGTAATTGTGGGACTAATTACCACATTTTGTAAACTGTTAAGACCATTAAATAAGCTGCTAAAACTAAGTATATTTCCCGTTTGATTTATTTGTACGCTTTCGATATTAGTATTACGAACAAAGCTGTTGGAAAATATAGAAATACCTGTAATAGTTGGCGAGGCAATAGCTAAATCCAGCCACCCAGATGCGTATCCATTAGCCAACCCAGCTTGGTTGTGTTTTGTTTGAAAGTTAATGGTTGTTAGATTACTGCCAGCTTGAGGTGTTATTGTGACTGTTGCAACTCTGTATGGTAACAATTGACCTGTACCATCATTAGTCAATACAATCGGAGGGCCATTAAGAGTAGCCGAAACTTGGAATGTATTGGTCGTAGCGTTAATAACAAAGTAATACTGATCGTTTACAATACCTGTAGTTGTGGTAATGTTAAAAAATCGCACTTGCATACCATTTGAATACCCGTGCTCCGCACGGTTCACAGAATCACTTACATCCGTAAATGTAACGGGAGCTTCTGTTCCGACTAAGAGGGCTGAATTATAATTATATTCATAATTAGATATCCCACTGGTATAATTGTTGATTGTGCCATCCCCAAAGTTTACAGTGTAATTGCCTGAAATATTCATAGCAATAAAATTTCCGCCGCCGGGATATACTGCATACAACCCGCGAACTCTGTTATCACCAATATTGGCTGTACATGCGGGCCAGCTTGGATTACGCACCCAAGGTGATCGTGGAATAAAATCGAATAAAGTTTTTTCGTATAGCCCAGCATTACTTGTCGTAGGGGATGCGCCGACTGTCCGAATAGACATTAAGTAACCTCCGATCCATACAAATTGAAGACTACGTTAGCAGTACCCGCATATACAGTCACAACATCAGTTGCTGCAAGAGTAATCCCAAGCGTCAGTAACGTTGTGGTGTATTGACTAATCGCCGCTTCATAAACGATGTAATGAATGTCTGCGAGTATAGCCCCGGCGGGGCGAATTGCGACCCGGTATGTTGTACTCGCCCCAATACTACAGATAGATAACGTGCTACACACAGTTGAAGTAGCAGCAGGTACTGTATAAAGCGTAGTTGCTGTAGTTGCTACGGGTTTGACCTGTCCAAGAACTTTATATACCGTTGCCATTTAGGCCCCCATCAAAAGAAATATTTGTTCGAAACCAGAAGCTCCGCCGCCGCCGGTTGGTGTTGTCCAACTAGGGGGAGAGGCACCGTTAGACGTTAGCACTTGACCCAATGTACCTGTCGAGCCGTTAGCCGACAAAGTCGAGTTAAAGCGAAGAGTTGTAAAGACACCGGCTGCAGGGTTAACGCCGCCGATCGTCAAGTTGTTTGCTGTGCCGCCCGTAATGGCCACGGCGTTAGCATTCTGGGTCGACATTGTACCTAAACCGGCGATGTTGGTGTTAGGAATTGTGGCCGATGCAGTCATGGCCTCTGTACCATTGCCCTTGACGTAACCAGTTAGACCAGTTGCTGTTATTGTGCCAGCTAATACGCTGTTCGCAGTTATAACATTGGCATTGCTAATATTGCCACCAGTGCCATCACCCAGCACTATAGTGTTCGCGGTTATAACATTGGCATTGCTAATATTGCCACCAGTGCCATCACCCAGCACTATGGTGTTCGCGGTTATAACATTGGCATTGCTAATATTGCCACCAGTGCCATCACCCAGAATCAAGTTACCACTGAACGTACCCGCGGTAGCAGTGATGGCACCAACTTGCATAGCTTGATAAGTGGCATTGGTGAAGTCAACAGTGGTAGTTGGTTCTGGTATTACATTACCAAACAATTTCCAAGTGCCATCAGATGCATCGCGTACCCAGCCGCCGTGTTGATATGTGCCGTCATTCCAGGACACTATCATGCCAAGATCGTAAACGTTTCCAGGGTTGTCTTCACCTATGAAAATGAGTGGATCGCCTACTACTAGGTCGGTTACATTGGAATAATTTAAGTTGCCGGTGGCATTGATGTTACCAGTAATGTCAACGTTGCCGGTAAAATTACTGACACCCACAACAGTAAGGCCGCTGAGTGTGCCCACGCTGGTGATGTTGGGTTGTGCTGCTGTGGTCAAAGTACCTACAATTTTTGTACCCGACAAGTTGCCACCAGATATGTTGGCAGTGGTAGTGATTGTACCAGTACTGTTGATTGTGTTGCTACCAAAACTTGCCAGCAACGAAGTGACATCACTGTTGCTGTACGATGATGTAGATATTCCAGTAAGTTGGCTACCGTTACCAAAAATATAGTTACCGGTAATATTGCCAGTCAATGAAATAGAATCAGTAGCACTGGCTGTGACAACACCTTGTCCATTGACCAAAAGTGGATTGGTGCTGTTGGCAGTGATAGTGGTGTTGCCAAGATATATTGTGCTGTTGGATAACCAAATATCTCGCCAACGCTGTGTTGTTGATCCCAGATCGTAAGTGATGTTGGCAGCTGGCAATGCATTGCCTTTGAAAACAGTGCTGCCAGTTGAAAACACTGCCACGTTGCTGGTTCCAGCGACACTGATTGCCACATTGGCGTTGACAGCGCCTATACTGACGTTGCTGGTTCCGTTGACGATTTGTGTTGATTGAATTCCAATGACGCCAATGGTCACAGTTTTAGCAGTGGCATTTCCTGTGATTGAAATATTGTCACCGGCAACAAATGAAACAGCATCGCCTACTGTGTTGGCCAGGATGGCCGTGCCGTTGGCTGATATGTTTCCAAAGCTGTAAGATGTGCTTTGCTGAAACGAGATGTTGCTGCTGCCCAACACAATGGGATCGTTAGTGGTCAAAGTCCAAAGGGTATCTTTGTATTGGTCACCTTCGGTCACTGTTACAATCATACCTGATTGCATTTCGCCTGTGGTATTGGTATCGTTGGTTCTTACCCAGGTACCATTGGATCCTGTACCCAGTGTTTGTACCAAATAAAGACCGTTTTGTGTGGCAGTTGATTGTCCATTGACCAAGACTCTGTTGTTAGCGGCCAGAATAACTCCGTCTACAGAACTAGGTGCTCCACCTGCCAATGTGATGTTTGTGGTCGTGACTACCCGTGCAGCTTGTTTGTAATCAATGTTTGATATCTGTTGCGCACGGATTCGTGTTAATGCCATTTTTCTACCCGATCAATATGTTATTTAGCTGGAAGATATGGCTGCCTTATTTTGGTTGTAGCGAGTTTACACTCGCCCAATAACCACTTCAATCACACCGTCTTGTCCATCAAAATCAGCAAGTGCTTTACCAATTACTGCACCCACTTGTGGGTTGGCTTCGGCTCTTGCACGACCATTGCTGGTAGCAACCATCATGTCGCCCTTGCAAACGACGCCGGTTACTTTAACTGGTACACGACCTTGTAGAGCGATTGCCACTACATACTCACCAGTCTGACCCGAGTTCATCAAGTAGCTGGGGTTTGTACTAACAACACCAGCTATTCTGCGGCAAGCGTCTTCTTCACACAAGGTGACTTCTTTGGCACCACCAAAGCACACAACAGTACCTGGTTCAATTGGCATGTCGGCTTCGTACATCTCAGCCAAGTCGGCGTATTGAGCACTTGTTGCCTTGGCAAATACTGTATTGAAGTATGTGGTTGAGCTACCAATATTACCTACACCGTTGGCATTGGAATTGACAATGTTGCCCAGTGTCACTGTGCCAGTTGATACAGACAAGTTGCCACCTGTAATATTACCAGTTACAGATAGTGAACCTAATGTACCTACTGATGTAATGTTAGTTTGAGCTGCTGTGGTCAAGGTGCCCACAATGCTTGTACCTGACAAGTTACCACCGGAGATATTACCAGTAACTATGACGGCGTTCGCAGTTATAACATTGGCATTGCTAATATTGCCACCAGTGCCATCACCCAGCACTATAGTGTTCGCAGTTATAACATTGGCATTGCTAATATTGCCACCAGTGCCATCACCGACGGTGATGTTGCCGGTCACCCCCAGTGCGCCTGTGATCGAAACACCAGAGCCGGCCACTACCACCACGTTGCTGGTACCAGCAACACTCATTGTGATATTGCCGTTGGTTGTAGACACTTTGGCATTAGATGTTCCACTTGCAATCTGTGTAGTATCTACGTTGTCAGCATCGATTGTGGCAGGTGTTGTACCGTCTGCTTGGAAGAATCCAATTTGGTTTGCACCAACATCTTTGATTACCAGTGTGCCCAAGTAAATTGAGTTACCAGCTAGATACAAGTCATTCCAGAATCTAGTAGTTGAACCCAAATCATATGTGACGTTGGCTGCAGGAATCAAGTTGCCTGTGATTTGTACATTGGCTGTAGACAATGTTTCTACTACAGCAGTTGCTCCACTATTGCTGATACTGGTCACTGATGTTGTGGTTGTAAACACTCTGGCATCAATTACGTCGCTAGCCCCTGGAGCTTCAGTAAATGTCAGTGTAGTTCCTGATACCGAGTAGGCTGTAGTTGGGATCTGTACAATGCCGTTGATCGCAACCACTGTGCCTGCTGTTGTTGAGGCAGTTGACAGAGTAAATGCAACAGTACTGCCATCGCCGTTGAATTCGTCGGCTGTAATAACTGTAAATTCGCTAGTAGCAGACACCCATGAATCGCTGTCGTAGAATTCCAACACATCCAAGCTGGTGTTGAATCGAACCATACCTGTCACTGCTGTACCAGGACGCTGTGCTGTGTTACCAACCGGAATCAGGATTGAATTTGTAGTTCCAATCTTGAGTGCTGCGTTTGTAGTTGGTGTTCCTGTACCAATCAGCACTGTGTCAGAACCAGCATCCACTACCAACAGATTGGCTTGTGTATCTCCAGAAACTATGAAGTTTACATCTGCACCGGCTGAGTTAATCAAGACCTGGCCGTTGGTGCCAGTGATTGTGTCTCCACTAATACGAATATTACCTAAACTAGCTATACCAGTAGTAGTGACGTTTCCACCAGTTACATTGCCAGTAACACTGACACTTGAACCTGTAATCACGCCACCCACAACTGATGCTGCTGTGGTTGTTCCTGTGACACTTGTACTTGAACCTGTAATCACGCCGCCTGCTACGCTTGCGGCTGTTACCCCGCCTGATACTGAAACACTGGTACCAGTAACACTGGTAACACTGAGATTGCCCAATGTGGCATTACCAGTAGCATTGAGCGTACCTGCAATATTGGCACCTGTAGTAGTGACCACTAACACATTGGTTCCATTGGGTGCTAGATTGACGTTACCCGAAGCTGCTGTGATCAGAGACAAGGGACCAGTGTCAACAATGTTGCCTGTGACGTTGAGATTTCCACCAGACACGTTGCCAGTAGCACTTATTAAGCCACCTGTTAAGACGTTGCCGCCTGTGACATTACCAGTAACACTGGCACTTGAACCTGTGATCACACCACCCACTGTTGATGCGGCTGTTACAGTACCAGTGACTGATGCACTTGATCCAGTAATTACACCGCCCACTGTTGATGCGGCTGTTACGGTACCAGTTACTGATACATTAGTACCTGTGTGATTTGTTGCAGATATATTGCCGCCAGTGATATTGCCTGTGGCACTTACCGTTCCGCTGGTTGCTAAATTACCGCCTGTGATAGTAGTAGCTGACGTAATTGTTCCAGTAGAAGAAATTAGTCCGCCTGTTAATAAATTACCGCCTGTGATGTTACCACTTGCACTAAAAGATGCTGCTGTAAATGAACCAGTTGTGGCAATATTGCCGCCTGTGATGTTGCCAGTAGCAGAAATTAAACCGCCTGTTAGGACGTTGCCACCAGTTACGTTACCAGTCAAACTGGCACTTGATCCAGTAATTACACCACCCACTGTTGAAGCAGCAGTTTGTGTTCCTGTGACACTGGTACTTGTACCTGTGATTACGCCACCCACAACTGATGCTGCTGTGGTTGTTCCTGTTACTGAGGTTGATGTACCAGTAATCACGCCACCCACAACTGATGCTGCTGTGGTTGTTCCTGTGACACTGGTATTTGTACCAAAGAAGTTTACGCCGGATACGTTGCCAGTAACACTGACACTTGATCCTGTAATTACGCCACCCACAACTGATGCGGCTGTGGTTGTTCCTGTGACACTTGTTGAAGTACCTGTAATAACTCCACCTACAACTGATGCGGCTGTGGTTGTTCCTGTGACACTGGTACTTGATCCAGTAATTACACCACCCACTGTTGAAGCAGCAGTTTGTGTTCCGGTGACACTTGTTGAAGTACCTGTAATAACACCGCCCACTGTTGATGCGGCTGTTACAGTACCTGTGACACTTAAACTTGTACCTGTGGCTGCACCAATGTTGGGTGTGGTTAAGTTTGCACCAGCTTTGACTGATATGTTACCAGCACCATCAAATGCCGTGGTGTTGTTGTCAACTTTGGCACTAAACGTTTGACCATTTAATGTCAAACCAGCTGCTGTGTTAGCTGTGTAAGTTTGGCTACTACTAAACTGAGCAAACTCTATGTTGCTGGTGCCAAATGTAATGGTACCAGATGGAGCATCAACAATCCAGGCTGATCCTGCGTTTACGTTACCACTGGTAACAAAGAAGTAATCGTTTATACTCAGTGCATTGGCACTGGCTGGTGCATAGCTGTTAGTGTCTGAGCTACGTGTGATTGCTGTGGCATTTGACCACACATACACACCATTTTGTACAGCATTGCCCTGGTCTTTGACCAAGATTCTTGCGCCTATAGTTTGAACGTTGGCTGTGTCGATGAGGTTAAAACTACCTGTAGTAGTTAGTGTAGCACCTACACCATTTCCTGCACCGTTGGGTTGATTGTATGTTATGGTACCGCCTGTGATGGTATCCAATGTTCCTGTGGTGGCCGCTGTTACAGCGTCGTGATAAGAGATTGAAGTAGTTACAGCATTGTCCACATACAATTTAGTGGCTGCGTCTTGATTCTGTACTGGTTGTGCCAGGTCATTGATATATCTGGTGTTTAGGTTTACGTTACCGGTTAGGTTGAATAAAACAGATGTACCTGTAACGGATATGCTTGTTCCAACAATCTTGCTAGTATTGAGATTGCCACCATTGACATTTCCCGAAGTGCTGATCTGTCCAGACCCAGCTAGTATGTTTCCACCAGTTACGTTGCCAGTGACACTGACACTTGAACCAGTGATCACGCCACCCACAACTGATGCTGCTGTGGTAGTACCTGTTACACTGGTACTTGAACCTGTGATCACGCCACCCACAACTGATGCTGCTGTGGTAGTACCTGTTACACTGGTACTTGAACCCGTGATCACACCACCAACAGTACTGGCGGCTGTTTGTGTGCCAGTTACTGATGAACTTGAACCTGTGATCACACCACCAACAGTACTGGCGGCTGTTTGTGTGCCTGTGACACTGGTATTTGTACCAAAGAAGTTTACACCAGATACGTTGCCAGTAACACTGACACTTGAACCGGTAATCACACCACCAACCACTGATGCTGCTGTGGTTGTACCTGTGACACTGGTATTTGTACCAAAGAAGTTTACACCAGATACGTTGCCAGTAACACTGACACTTGAACCGGTAATCACACCACCAACCACTGATGCTGCTGTGGTTGTTCCTGTGACACTGGTACTTGAACCAGTTATAACCCCGCCAACTACTGATGCTGCTGTGGTTGTTCCTGTGACACTGGTACTTGAACCAGTTATAACCCCGCCAACTACTGATGCTGCTGTGGTTGTTCCTGTGACGCTTGTCGAAGTACCTGTAATAACTCCACCCACAACTGATGCTGCGGTGGTTGTTCCTGTGACACTGGTATTTGTACCAAAGAAGTTTACGCCTGATACGTTGCCAGTGGCACTTATATTACCAGTAACGTCAACACCAGTTGCTGTGAATACAACTACGTTGCTGGTGCCAGACACACCAAAAGTGATGGGGGCATTGATTGCAGCATTGATGTTGCTGGTACCATTACTGATTGGGAATCCAGCTGATGCAGCAGCAACACCTGTGAGTTGGCTACCGTTACCAATAAAGAAACTAGCAGGATTGGCTATGATGTTGCCAGCAGCAGAAACTACACCGCCTGTTAATACATTACCACCTGTGACATTACCTGATACACTAGCACTTGTTCCGGTGATCACGCCACCCACAGTGCTGGCGGCTGTTTGTGTGCCTGTTACTGAAACACTGCTACCAGTGATCACGCCACCCACAGTACTGGCGGCTGTTTGTGTGCCTGTTACTGAAACACTGCTACCAGTGATCACGCCACCCACAGTACTGGCGGCTGTTTGTGTGCCTGTTACTGAAACACTGCTACCAGTGATCACGCCACCCACGGTGGAGGCAGCAGAAACAATTCCAGCTGTAGTAAGATTTCCGCCAGTTACATTACCAGTGGCACTGACCAGTCCAGCTGTACGTAAGTTACCACCTTGAACGTTTCCACTAGCCGATACAGTGACGCCTTGAACCAAAGCTGAGCTTATAAGATTACCACCAGACACATTACCGGTGGCTGAAATATTACCTAAAATGGTACCGCTGAATGTGACGTTGCCACTTACACTAAGATTTGCTGCTGTGATAGTGTTTGCACGTAGACTAGCATAACTAGATATGGTGACTACAGAATTGGTAATGGCATCGTTGGTAAAAACAGTGGCAAATTGGCCTGCGCTTTCGTCCCATATAAACGCTATATTTTCCGAAGAACCGCGTTCGCCAATAAAACCAATATCTAAAGTTGGAGATCCTGTTTGATCTTTGGCCAATAAGATTAAGGGATCTTCAACCACCAAGTCAATGGTGTCGATAGCTGTAACGTTACCTTGAACAGTAAGGTTACCTGCAATAATAAGATCCGAGCCGTATGTTAAATTATTAGAGATCTTCTGCGAAGTGATCGAATAATTCTGTAACTTGGCTGCTGCATTAATACCTACGTATACATTACCTGCAATTGCGTCTGTTATCTGATTGTTATTAATGCGAGTTATTGACATTTAGGTCTCCATTGCCAGGGGGCTATGGAGTTATTTACCAAAAGACAGAATATTACATCAGCAGGGTTTTAATTTAAAGAAATCTTATGTCAACAGTATCTGTTGTCAAGGGTGCTTCTACGAAAGTCAACACATTACCAGCCACACTGTAAGCCAATGTAGGTGTTTGTACCACACCGTTAGTGATTACCAATATTGCAGAAGATGTGGTACTTCTATCTAGCGCATAATTCAAGCTGGATCCGTCGGGAGTAATCAACTGCGAACTGATATCGCTGGCCACTAAATCCCATTCGGTACCATCATAAACTTCTATTCTTTCAGATTCTGTATTGTATCTAATGGTGCCTGTTGCAGCTGGGCTAGGTCTTTGTGCTGAGTTTCCTACCGGTATAACTAATCCACTTACAGTATCTATGATCACTGTGCTGTTGGCAGTGGGAAACAAAGTAATGTTTCCGGGGGTAACTGACGTAGATATTGTGGTATTGCTAAAAGTAAAGTTGCCAATGTTGCTGTTTGCTGCTATTGCGTCTGCATAAAATTTTGTAGCAGCATCAGAATTGGCTACAGGTTCAGACAGGTTGTTAATATTGACATTTCCTGCATCAATGTTTCCTCCTGCAGTAATGACCACATTACCAATGCGAAAAATTCCATCAACTTCAAAATCATCAGACGGAACACTGGTCTTGATGCCCACGCGATTGTTGATGACATCAAAATAGATAAGGTTGCCTTGTATGCTGAGGTCAGCACCTCGCTGTAGATTATCTTGTAGTATGTTGCCGGAAATTCGGTTGATTGCCATGGGGTATCCTTACTGAGATATTTATGGCGTCAAACCGAGCTGTGTATTACAGATATAGGTTCCCCAGCAGGTGGTGGCGATGTAAAAGTAATGTCAAAGCTACCGTCCACTGTGTAAGCAGAGGTAGAGTCTTGATAAATTGATCCCACAAAAACAATAATTTGGCTAGCAGTGGATTCTTGTTCGCTCATGGTAAAAACTGTGGTTGAACCATCTCCTGTGAACGAATCCACATCATAAACTACATTGCCGCCAGCACTGACGCTGATAAATTGTACTCCGTTAAAATATTCAATGAATCCTGTTTCGGTATTGAATCTCATGAGTCCAAACGCTGGGTTAGCAGGTCGGTTGGCTGACGTTCCAGTTGGCAAGCGCACACCAGAACTGCCCGAAGGTATCGTACGATTTTTTACGTAGTAGCCCATTAGATCGAAGTGTAGCTGACCACTGTGGTTATGGAATTGTTGGCGTTGGCATTAACTTGTACTGTATCTCCCACCCCCAACAAGAGTTTTTCTCCACCGGCATACAGTTGGTATGTGTCTAAAGCTGTGAGTTCGATGCTGGCCAACACAATGTTGGCGTTGCCAGCACTGCCACCGCTGGGCACAACATACACGTTTGCTGTGACATTACCGGCAGTATAGTTACACAAACTCATAAAAGTGATTGCAGTTTGTCCAGAGCTGACATAAACATTTGATGCTGCGGTAGTTACGTTACCTACGAAAATTGACATTTTTATTCCTTAAAATATAATAGCAAACACAATAGCTTTGCTCTTGCTGACTAATTCATCTTGGACACTGGGACTCTTGACATAAAGACCAGTACCACCTGTGCCTTCTGCGTTGTGATACACAGCTACCGAGTTGGCTACAGCAGTGGGAGCCGTAACAATATTGCCAAATACCTGATGTCCTTGCAAGGTAACTCGGACATTGGCCACATCAAATGTATAGTTGACATTGCCGCCAAAAGCACCTACACTGTTAAACTGTATGTCTTTGTTGGCACCACCCGGCGGCGTTGTGGTATTGCCTGCTGCAATATCTAAAAACGTCGCATTATCTGTACTGATTTGCCAGGTTCCACTATTGGTATTCCAACGCAGACTAGCGTAGGTATTGGGGCTTGATGCCTTTTGTGCCAGAATTCCCACGTTTGAATAAAGGCCGGTGTTGTTGGCAGCCAACGTGATAAAAGGATCTGTGATGTCCAGTTCCGTTGTATCAATATAGGTAATGTTACCTTGTACATCCAAGTTACCAAATACTTTTACAGTATGTGTGGTAATTTCAACGTTGTCTATACCGTTGACAGTGTTGATGTAGTAGGTACCATCTATTCGTTTGTGGGTAGCCATATGTCTATAGATCCTTTGTTGTATTTATTCGAGCTACAAAGTCCGCAATCGGCAGACTTTGTAAATTTGTTAGCCCGTTGAAGTCCGAGATATCAGCAGTGGTATCACCAGACACACGTATAAATTCCACCCCAGGAAAGTCACGAATTACTTGAGATAATTGCCTAATCCAGTTGCCAGTAAACGTGGGATTGGCATCTGCAGGCTTGTAAAACTCAGTTCCAGCATAGACATTATTGAACTTTCCCACCACGGTTGGACCCATATCAAATCCCAAGAGATAAATCCTGCGATTTAGGTCTTCACAAGCAATGCTGACAGCAATGGGACCTGAACTAAAACCGCGATATTTTTGCGGCACCATTTGAGCACCCGATCCCGGTGCAGGTCTGCGTGTGTAAAATCTGTTTTTGTTACTATACCCAGATTCCTGTATTACAGTGCTGATGGGACGATCAGTTGATACCAAAACTGTGGGTGTGTGTGTACGATACAGGCCATTGCACCCGTAGACCATGCCCAATGTCAGCAGTTGATCAACATCAATGCTGCTGCGGCTAACACCATTACCTAGTACAAAAGCGGCCATAAAAAATCCTCCCAGTATGTAGCTGAGAGGATTGAGGTAGTATAAAATTAGCTTGTGTAATTTTCTACAATTACAAAGTTCAACAAGTTCTGCTGTGTAGCAGTGTTTTGCTGACCTGTGGTACCCGACTTGATTGCAGTGCCTTCGTCTGTGAAGAAGTCAGCTGCATAACGCACGTTTTGTTGTACAAGATCTTGGGCAAATCCGCCTGGAGCAGCCCCACCAACTTCACCGCCTGTAAAATCATAAGCGTATTTGTTGGTCAACTTGCTGATCAACACTTCTGAACTGTCAGCATCTAATGCAAAACTGATGTTCATGTTGCCTTCTGTTAGTGCGCCTTGTGCTTCGTTAGCTAGTACGCAAACACCTTGCTCGCCCGAGCTGGCACCTTCAACTAGGTACTTTCTTGTGCCTTTTTGACGGATAATAAAACCGTCTTCTTCGCTTTGTCCTGCAATGAAAACTCTGCACTTGACAACAGGATAAGCTGCTGTAGCAACACCGCCGCCGTTGCCAACACCACCAACTACACCAGCGTACTGGTCAGCGTTGAATGTGGCAGGGTAAACTGGATTGGTCAACTGATTCCAAGCGTTGAAACCAATGTCAGTGGTTGTGGATTTTTTGATTTTTAGTGGACGACCCATTTTTTCTTTTCCTTTAAAAGTTAGGCGTTCTAGGCCTACGCGGTGGGATACCGCATAAAACGCAACCCGTGCGTCGTATGATTTATTTATAAAATAATTTGATATCACATGTACGCAGTAAATATCTGCATGGAAACAGAACTGTTAATAGCACAAGGCAACACTCATAGAGAACGTCATCAACCCGACTTGGCCCTGGCCTGTTATGCTCAGGCATTTGTACAGGATTATACATCCACTAGTGCATTCAACAACTATGGCAATGTCATGAGAGAAATGGGATTTCCAGATCGTGCTCAACCATTTTTAGAACATGCCATACGGTTAGATCCCGCAAACGAAACAGCACGTTTCAACCTAGCAGTGTGTTTACTGTTGCAAGGCAACTATCAACAGGGTTGGCCCGCCTACGAAGATCGGTGGACATTTGCCCATCTCAAAGGTACATTACCACAGTTGCCGCAGCCCAGATGGTCGGGCCAAGATCTCTCAGGCAAAACAATCTTGGTCATCGGAGAACAGGGATTAGGAGACACTATTCAATTTGCAAGATTTGTTCTCAATTTGCAGCAACTAGGAGCCACGGTTGTGATGGTAGTTGATCCTGCTATGATTGGTTTGTTTGGTCCAAGCACAATAGCCTACAACGATCCTTTACCGCCGTACGATTACTGGATTACTATCATGAGTATTCCAGGAATCCTGGGAATCACTTTAGAAAATTTATCTAGCCCGCTGAGCTATCTATCTCCTGATCAAGCTCTTGTAAGGCAATGGCAACAGCGACTGGGTACCAAGAAAAAACTTCGCGTGGGATTTAGTTGGTCAGGTAGAAAAGATACTTGGATACATCAACACAAATCAGTTCCGTTTAGTCAAATAGTCGAGTTGATAAAATACAACCCCGAATGCGAATGGATAAATCTACAGATCGATGCCAGCGACAAGGAATCCAAAATACTAACTGATTTGGGCTGTACTACATATCCTGGCACTATCACCTGCATGGCAGATTCAGCTGCGCTAATAACATGCATGGATGTGGTTGTCGGTGTTGATACTGCTGTGAGTCATTTGGCCGGTGCGTTAGGCCGCACCACGTGGATCATGTTGAATCAATACGGACAGGATTGGCGTTGGTTACTTAATCGTGCTGATAGCCCTTGGTATCCCACTGTGAGATTATTTCGCCAACCCACAATGGGCAACTGGGGACCTGTTGTGACTCAAATTTCCCGGCACCTAAATCTTTTTAAAATCTAGGCAGCAGTTTGCCAACTCTTCGAATAGGTATAGACCCAAGCTGGTCTGGTAGTGGTATTACTTTGGAATTCTCGGTTGCTGTTGGTACTGGCAGCTGATTCGGTGGCACGAAATTCCCACACATGATTGGTAAACGTATCTTGTGCACCACCTGCTACACCTGACCCTTGTATCACATAAGTGGCCTGCGGGCTTGCATAGTTTAAAAGATAGGGTGCCATCTCACGATCACCCAAGTCTGTTACAGTGGTGGCAGAATATGTGATGTTGAAACTGTTGTAGCTGTTAGAATTTTGTTGGCGCACAACCAACCAAGCACCAGTGATCACAATCCTACACAGCTCAGGGCCGTAAGTGATGCTGGTTTGAGGATCAGTATAGCTGGTTAGTTCGTTGCCAATCACAGCAATAGGCCATGCTTGGGCCCGTAGATGCAGAAGTTCGCCGCTCAAGGGCTGAGGATGACCCAGGCTGAGTCCAAAAGTGGCGCCATCATTGTAGCCTTGGCGACTAAAGGTCCATAGGCCAGGTGTAACAACAGTTAATCCGTTTGATGCTGTGAGTTCTGCAGAACCAGAATAGGGTGTGACAAATGTGGGCATGCTTTATTTATAGAGAACAAAAAGCCCCTGACGGGGCTTTATATATTATAACAGACGTCGGAGATCTTCTAAGGGATCTTGACTTTCTTTTAGAGATTTTTCTTGATCAAAGCGTTCACCATCGCGATAACCTGTCAACCACATGCGAGCATACTGCGGAAATTCTGCTTCAATCTTGTCCTGTGCTGCTTGAGCACGAGCAGGGTCGTTCTTTAATGCCTTGTATGCTTCGTTGCCCAAGCGGTAGGCCTTGGCCAAGTTGGGATCATTGTAGGGCACATCTGCTTCTGCAACACCAGACTTTCTTGGCAAGTAGCTCAACTGATCACTTATAAAATCTGGGTCGATCATGTAACCACGAACTTGTCGGGTGGTCATTCCGTCGCGTCTGAGATAATCGCCTATCATGGAAATTATTTCACCTTCCCGGGCTGGATCATATTCAATACCGTCGCGTGCCATTTTTTCACCAATGGCAAGATTTTCTGATTCGGCACCTTCGTCATACCGGTCGTACTTGGCTCGGATGGGGTCTAACGCTCGGCCTTCGCGACCTGCCTGAGCCAAAGCCTGCATACCCGCCTTACCGTACTTTTCATAACCTTTGGCAGCACGACTCATGCCGCCACCTTCCTCCAGACCCCGCTGTGAAGACATGTCTTTGATTTGAAATTCCATCTCACGCCACATCTTTTGTGCCAGGTCGGGAGTCACTCGGGCTCCGTCTTTGCTGAGATCATTTACAGCATAATATGTTTTGTGAGGTGCATAGTTGTAGACCTCAATCATTAGTTCTTGAACACCCAGGCCCGGAATCTTTTTACGCCAGAAGTAAATTGTGTTGATTTTCTTTGGGTCATCCGATCGGGGTTCTACTTGTTTGTCGGCCAACTTAAATCCACCTGCTGTAAACAATCGGTTGGCATCTTTGACTAAATCTTTACCAGTATAGTCTGCGTGGCCTGTGATTTTAGGGGCAGCTTCCGCCACACCTTGCTCTTTACGTTTTTTAATTTCAGCACGTAAGGCTTTGGCTGTTGCAGCGTGTTCTGGATCAATGTTAAACGAGTCGCTAAACTTGTATGCTTTCTGCAATTCTTCGTCGCTGAGTTTGCCGATAGCAGCGTGATTTATTTCTCGGCCGGCCTTATCGCCAAACAAGCCTTCCTCTACACCTTTCTTATCGTATGAAGCATCGAACGCTTTATTCAGTGCATCGCTAGCATTTTTAGTTGCTTTTTTTGCCGTTTCTGGTTTGACCATGATCTCTTTTTTACCAGCATCGGCATCGTCATCGTCGCGTGGCAATCCATGTCCGCCATGTGGGCTACGTCCACCACCATAATCCATTTCATTTAACTGTTTTTTAGCTGTGCCCGCAGCAGCAGCGTCGAACGTTTCTAATAGTGCTCGTAGAGTTTTTGCGTCTTGGTCGGGTACTAGCACAGGTTTGATCGTCATTGGGGAAATCCTTGGTTCGTTGTTTTATTTAGCTGTTACTAGAATGATCCTCTACCTCGCGATGCAATTCTTCGGCTGTCCAACCAGACTCAGACAAGATTTGTATAGCACTTATAAACAAACTAAACACGGTTGCTGTATAATCGAACCCTATTTCGTTGTTTTCTTTTTCGTATAGTTGTTCCAATGCTTGGTCGGCTGCTTTATTGCATACGTCAATATCAAAATGATACACAGTACCATCGGGCAATACTTCTACAACATCTGTTTCTTTCATTTTGTTTCCTTTAAGGATTTGCAGTTGGCACCATGCCAACGCTTGTACATTGCAATACTCGATTCTTTGCCGCAATGCTCGCATATTTTCTTTTGCTGTGACGGATGTGTGCCGGCTTCTAAGCGTTTACGATTAGCGTCTGGGCCGACCCAGGGATTTTTTCCTTCGGCAATCATGCGTTTATTGTGCTCTGGACCTACTAAGTTATGTGTACCGTTAGCAATTCTTTTAGCATTTACTTTTCCGTCTTTGTTAGGACTATTACCATTTTGCCAGTGATGGATACCTTGTTCGCTACGCCACTTGCTGGGATTGTTTGTCAGATTTATGTGTGTACCACGTTCCATTGCTACTTTAGCATTTTGTCCGTCTTTGTTTGGATTACGATCGCCTTGTAAATTGTGTATACCTTGTTCTACTCTGGTTTTTTGTCTAATTCTACTATTTTCCCTGGCAGCAGGATCTTTACGCATATAATGATTTTCGCCACTTATTTTAGCAGCTACTTCTGGATTCTTCATTGGGTTATTTTCGCTATCAAATCCAATCGGATCAGACGTTCCGTTCATACAGTTTGGTTTACCAAAGTGCTCTGCTAAGTATTCACCTTCGAGTTGTTTCAGATGCTTTTCGTTATCAGCAAATTCTAATATCTCTCTGGTTACTGATGTTCTATCTTTAATACTCGCAGGCCAGTAACCAGAACCAATGTAACCGTCGTTTAGGTTTTCGGTACTGTGACGGCCAACATAATACTTGCCGTTTTTATGAGTAGTTTTATAGATGATGTGATATTTCATAATGTATTTATAACATAATCACACGCATTACGCAATCTATTTGAGTCAACAAAAAACCTGCCGAAGCAGGTTTTTTGATATTGAAAAACAACTAAATGGATTAGCTGAATGACAAATTGGAAACTGCGATCTCGCCCACGTAGTCTCCGGCGTTGCCGAAACTGCTAGCCGTGTTCGTCAATTC
>Ga0222713_10001582_pt1 | contig 25408 bp, 18 predicted proteins | sample C33_649DmetaG_FD_165061 | JGI IMG/M metagenome (GOLD analysis project Ga0222713, IMG submission 165061) | Estuarine water microbial communities from San Francisco Bay, California, United States - C33_649D | ecosystem: Environmental > Aquatic > Marine > Unclassified | place: USA: California... | reverse complement strand
TTGCCATGGTCACCCGTGATCAGCAGAGTGACACCCGACGCGGCTGCCGCAGCCGCAATCGCACCAATCGCACGGTCTGTCGCTTCACAGGCTCGCACCGTGGCGGCGAAGTCACCCGTATGCCCGACCATGTCGGGGTTCGCGATATTGGCAACGATGAACCTCTCCGCGCCGTCCTCAAGGGCGGTGACCACCGCCGTCGCGATCGCCTCCGCCTGCATCGCAGGTGCCAGGTCGTACGTGGCGACGCGGTCGCTCGGAAGAAGCATGCGCCGCTCACCCGAGAACGCCTCTTCGACTCCGCCATTCAAGAAGTAGGTAACATGCGCGTACTTCTCTGTCTCTGCAACGTGCAACTGGCGCAGGCCCGCGGCGGCAACAAGTCCGGCGAGCGACGGCACCACAGCCGGCCCGAAGATTGGCTGCACCAGCGCTAGTCCATCTCCCTCTCCGTAGGAGGTCATCCCCCAACAGCGCACGGGAAGCGCGGCTGGACGGGCCATCTCAGCGAACTCTCGTGCCGCGAGTGCACGGATGAGCTGTCGTGCTCGATCGGCACGGAAGTTTGCATGGATCACCACATCGGTTGGAGCGAATCGCGTCGTTGCTGTATCGCGTAGTGCCACCCTCGTTGGGAGAACGAACTCATCGCTCTCCCCACGCGCGTACGCCTCTTCGAGGGCACGCTCTGGGCTACTGGCGAAACGATCGCCGGCGAGGACGATGGTCTCCAACGCGGCGGCGGTGCGCTCCCAGCGGGCGTCGCGATCCATGCCGTAGTAGCGCCCACCGATGGTTGCAATCTGAGCGGATGGCGCCGCCTGACTCATGCGCTGCTGGAACGATGCCAGCGCCGCGGCAGCAGAGCGTGGGGGTGTGTCGCGGCCATCGAGGAGGAGGTGTACAAGGATGCGCGGGACACCAGCCTCATGCGCGGCGCGCAGCACCTCGATCGCATGGCGGTCATTGGCGTGTACCCCACCACTCCCAAGCAGCGTGATGACCTGGAGGCCACTCTCCTGCGCAGCAGCCAGCGCACTACGGAGGCCACCCATCTGCGCAAACGAGCCGTCGGCAATCGCCGCATCGATGCGCGGAAGGTCTTGCGGTACGCGCTGCCCACTCCCAATGTTGAGATGCCCAACCTCGCTGTTCCCCATCTGGCCAGCGGGAAGCCCGACTGCTTCGCCGCTTGCTCCCAGTGTCGTGTGTGGGTGCTGCGCACAGAGCGCTCGCCAGTTCGGCATAGCGGCAGCAGCGATTGCGTCGCATGCGCCGCCGGCACTGACGCCGAATCCGTCGATGATGATCAACGCCAGTCGAGGTGTGGCGCCTGACATCACGCAGGCTCCGTGACGGCCAAGGCCGCGCGCACGATTGCAGCGAAGCGATCGGCGCTGAGAGATGCCCCGCCCACAAGAAGGCCATCGAGGCCCGTTCGCGCCGAACGCGTGCCGAACCACGCTGCCGACGAAGCGGCGTCAACGGAGCCGCCGTAGAGCACGGGGAGTTCTTCGCGACCGAGTGCATTCCGCAGGCCGCTGGCAACCGCCTCGGCAATCGCCAGTGAGGCCGGGTTGCCCGAGCCGATCGCCCAGACTGGTTCGTAGGCGATCACGAGCCCGGAGGCGAAGAGTTGTGCCGCGCTGCACCCGGCGCGTTCCGCTGCGGCGAAGGCAGCCGAGCATTGGGCTTGCACGTAGGTGACGCGCGCGGTGATCTCCGCGTTTGGGAGGTCATCGCCGAGGCAGAGCACAGGAGCCAACCCAGCCGCCACCACTCGAGCCAGCTTCCCTCCAACTACCTCATCAGTCTCGGCATGGTCGCGTCGACGTTCCGAGTGACCGACGAGCACGGCAGGGGCGATTCCAACGAGATGATCAGCGGGGATCTCGCCCGTGAACGCTCCCGCACTGTTGAGTGAGGCATCTTGCGCGGCAACCTCTACTCCGGCCTCGGGGTACTCGCGCCGGAGTAGCGAGGCGACTGGGACGAGGCCGAGCGCACTCGGGGCAAGAAGGAGGCGAAGATTCGCCGGTCGACCAGCCGCCTGGAGTGCGTCCCCCACCTCTTGCGCAATTGCCTTCGCGAGCGCGACCTCTTCGCTTGGCGGAAGGTTCGCCTTCCAGTTCGCAATAACCGTGATCTGCCGACTCTTCATGCGTGAATCATCGCAGAGGTTGCCCAGCTGAGTGGCCGCCTCCCTGTGCCGCACTGACACGGCGCTCAATCTCAGCGAGAGCCCGCTGCACCGTGGAGCGCGCCAGATCTAGCTCGGCGGCAAGCTCGGAGAGGGTTGCATCGGGGGCTCCCGATCGCGCGCGAGCGACCCGCGCGTGCACTCCATCTGACTGCAGAAGATCCTCCTCCAGCGCCGAGGTGCAGGCTCGTGCCTGTCGCATCCCGGCGTGCACCGCACGCGTGAGGTTCGCAGTCTCAGCATTCACGCTGCGATTCAAGCTTCCACGCATCTCTCGGCCCACCCCGCGAGCCTCCATCTCCGCGACTGCCGCAGTTGCACCGAGTCGCCGCAGCAGGTCGATCAGTACATCGCGGCCCTTCCAAACAAGCAGCCCCTTGCCGCGTCGTTCGCGACGGTGCCCGCCGAGCTGATCTCGTTCGGTTAGCCGAGCAAGATCGGTCGCCTCTGCCGAGGAGACGTTGATCTCAAGGTGCACACTTCCCGAGGCCAGTGAGAGAGATCCTCGCGCGAGGAGTCGACCGCGCAGGAGTGCCAGTCGACAGTGCTGCGCCGATCGCGCACCAGCCAAGTCAGCGGCACAACGCTCGGCCTGACTCCGTGGCGACCCAGCCCAGCCTCTCTCCGCTCCGCGCTGCGCGAGCTCCGTGCCGAGCTCATGGACCGCGCGTGCCAGCGAGACATCAACGCGACGACCTGAGTCGGCGAGGGCAGCGAGCTGGGCTTGAATGCAGCAGGTGCGCGCTGGTCGAATTGCCGCCAGCTCATGACGGATGGAGGCGACGAGGTCTGCCTCCCCCCGACTCATCGTGTGCGTCGAGGCTCGCGGAGTGGGAGACGGAGGAGCGCGCGCGAGAGCAGGTTCGGCTCATGCATGTGCGGCGTTCGCCGGGAAGCAATATCGCGAATGAAGAGCGGCGGTCGCTTACGGCCCTCCGCATCCGTGTCGTGGTGCAGCTTCGGCGTAATTGGAATGCCTCCCACCGCACCTACGCGACGGGAACTTGCAGAGGTGGCGAGGATGCCGTCAATGAGGCCCGACGCCCCATGTGCCTCGAGTGCTGCGAGATGGGCATCAAGATCCATCCCTTCCGTCTCCCCCTCTTGCTCATCAACGTTTGCCACCCACACCAGCGGCGCACGGCGTGCCTGTAGCGCCGCCAGAATCTCTGGCACAAGCAGATGCGGGATGACGCTCGTGTAGAGCGAACCGGGGCCGAGCACGATGAGGTCGGCTTGCTGAATCGCAGTGATCGCTGACGGTGTTGCCCGTGCCCCCTCCGGGGCGATCCGCATGCGATCAATGTGGCGAGTACGAGCCAGTTGCGCCTGACCCCGAACGGTCGCGCCATCTGTCGTGGTACCGATCAGCTCTAACGCGACGGTGGTACCCGGAATCACCTCTCCACGAACATTCAGGATGCGATGCACGCGCGCAACGCCACGCTCAAGGTCACCCCCCTCTTGGTGAATTGCCGCTGCAAGCAAGAGGTTGCCAATAGCGTGCCCGCGCGGTGCGCCAGGCTCAGCCGGTAGTCGGAAGCGCAGCAGATCGGCGGCGGTGGACTCTGCATCCGAGAGGGCCACGAGGCAGTTCCGCAAATCACCAACGGGAGGGATGCCGAGTTGCTCGCGCAGCACTCCTGACGATCCGCCGTCGTCTCCCATCGAAACGATCGCAGTGAGATGCGCTGTTTCAAGCTTTAGGCCACGAAGCGCGGTTCCAAGCCCAGTACCGCCGCCAAGCACCACCACTCGACGCCCACGCGCCAGCCTGCGACGGCGCTCCAGCAACTCAAGGAGCGACACCCCTGGTCGGTCGGTGCGATACGGCAGGATTGCCGCCCGTGCCAACCCAACGAGCCCTGCCCCAACCAGGAGGAGGCCGAAGGCGGCCGCAGCAACGGCGCGAACCATCGGATCAAGGTCTCGAAGGGCGACCACTTCTGCGATCTGCACGAGTGGGTCTGGGAGCTGCGCGCCAGTCGCAAGCGCACGGATCCCACTGAGTGCGCCGAGGGCGATTGTTCCCGCACCGAGGAAGGCCAAGAGCAGCCAACGCTTAACCCCAAGACCAGGCTTCAGCCAGCCGAGTCGACTCACCGCTTAGGTGCGCTCCACATCTCGGTGGTGCACGTGGACGGTGTGGGCGCCCGCCTGGGCCCGCAGCTTCTCAGCCAGCGACTCGCTGATCGCCACCGAGCGGTGGCGGCCGCCAGTGCAACCGATCGCGATGCTCAGTCGTCCACGACCGTCGCTGAGGTAGGTCTCAAGAGTGGCAGAGATAAACGCCGCGATTGCCGCCTCAACCGACACCCCGACCGGATCGTTCAGCACGTAGGTAGCGACCTCTTGATCACGACCATCCTTCGGTCGCAGTTCCGGGACCCAATGGGGATTCGCCACAGATCGCACGTCAAAGAGCAGATCTGAATCGAGCGGGATACCGTGCTTGAACCCGAAACTGGTGAGGTGCACTGAGATGGAGACATCCCCGCCCAGCGCTTCCTGTACCAAGCGATCACGCAACTCCCGTGCGGCAAGATCGCTCGTATCAATTACGGCATCAGCGCTCTCACGTGACGCGCTGAGGAGGGCGCGCTCCGCGCGAATGGCTCCAGCAACATCGCTCGGCGCATCAATTGCCCCACCGAGTGGGTGCCGATGTCGAGTCTCGCTAAATCGCCGAATCAGCACATCGTCGCGAGCATCAAGGTAGATCACTCGGCTCTGAAGCCCCAGCGCTGTACTTGCGTCACGAACCGCGTCAATAGCGGCGCGCGGATCGCCATCCCTGGCATCAATGACGAGACAGAGGCGCGCGAACCGCTCAGGCTGCAGCTGGATCTTCTCTAGGAGTGCGGGAATCAAATCATTCGGCATGTTGTCGATCGTGCGGAATCCGACATCTTCTAGCGATTTTGTTGCCGTGCTCTTCCCGGCACCCGACAGTCCGGTCAAGACCACAATCTTATGCGAGGCTGCAGGCGTGACCACTAGCGCCCCCCTGCTCGAACGAGCCAGATTGAGAGCTCGTAGAGGAGGTAGAGCACCACGCCAAGCACGATCGGGCTGATGAGATCTGTTCCCGGCGTGGCAAAGGCGCCCACAACTACGGCGAGAACGAGCGCATTTCGTCGCCAGCGACGGAGCTTGGCTGACGTGACGACGCCAACGCGCGCAAGAAAGACAAGCAAGATCGGGTACTCCGTCGCAAGCCCGAACACGAGCATGAGTGATCCGACAAATCCAAAGTAGCGATCAGCGGCAATCAGTGGGGTGAGGTCGTCGGTCGCAAAGGAGAGGAGGAAGCTCACCGCAAAGGGCAGCACCACCCACGCAACGGCAACGCCAACGACAAACAGGAGGAGCGCGAGCGGGATCCATGGCCGCGCCGCACGACGCTCCGAGTCAGTCAGGCCTGGACGAATAAATGCCCATGCCTGCCAGAGCCAGATCGGCATCGCCAGCGCCACACCGCCGATAAAGCTGAGTTGCATACGAATACCAAACGCATCACCGACACCGACAAAGAAGAGTGGTGTGTCACCAAGCGGTGCACGCAGGAGCGCGATGAGCGGATCGCACCAGGCGAAGGTGATAATGCCGCCCACAATCACCGCGGCTAGGGCGATGCCGACACGCCGGCGCAGCTCTTTAAGGTGTTGAACGAGCGGCGCTGGTTCGTCGCTTACCTGACGGGAGCGAGGCATAATCGGCTCGAACCGACGTTACGCCTTTCGCTTTGGGCGCGGTGCTGTGGCGCGCTTTACCGCCTTCTTTGCACGCGGCTTAGCCGGTGCAGTGGAGGTACCTGAAGTTGCATCCTTAAACTCCCGGAAGGAGTTACCCACGGCCTTGCCGATCTCTGGCAGCTTCCCTGGCCCGAAGACCAAGAGCACAACGGCGAGGATCAGGATCAGTTCAAATGGTCCGACGTTTGGCATTGGAAACCTCCTCGTAGTGGGCTGGCGCCCTTAGGGGGCGAGTATAGCGAGGCGACGCCCCCACTCCGCTGCTGCAGCGCCCAGCGCCTCTTCCACCCGCTCGTCCGCCACGCCGGCATCGCTGATCCCCCGCCCGACGTTCACGAGAAGCCCCCTACCGACCACGCCGCTGCCAGGGGCGGTCGTTGCGCCGCCATCAGCAGTAACTGCGTTTGCCTCACCCCCCTGCGCCCCAACTCCAGGAACCAGAAGTGGGAGGCCAGGGGCCGCCGCTCGCACCTGGCGAAGTGCCGCCGCATCGGTCGCACCTACCACCAGTCCAATTCGGCCAGCCACACCCTCTGCGCGACGCCCGGCGAGTCTCGCCACTCGCTCTGCCAGCGTCTCCTCTGGGTCCGTATCGCTGGCACCGACTCGAAGGCTCTGCAGCTCAGCAGATTCGGGATTTGATGTGCGGCAGAGAAGGTAGGTGAACCTGTCTGTGCGATCGAGAAGGGGGGCGAGCGCTCCGATCCCTAGATACGGATTTGCCGTCACCGCATCGGCGCCGAGCACATCGAAGAGGGCGACCCCTTGAGCCACAACCGTTGCCCCAATATCCCCCCGCTTGGCGTCAACGATGAGCGGAATCTCCGCTGGAATCTGCCGACGCACGTGCTCGGCCAGTCGCATCCCTTCACTACCGAGCGCCTCAAAGTAGGCAAGGTTCATCTTGAACGCAGCCGCATGTGGCATAGCGGCAGCAATCAACGTATCAATCCAGCGCTCAATACCGGCATGCGATTCACGAAATGTCACCGGAAGCGCTGAGGGGACCGGATCAATACCGACACAGAGGAGTGAGCCAGCTCGTGCCGTTGATGCGCCGAGCAGGTCGAGATATCGACTCATGGCGCTGGGCTTTCTGTGACTGGTGCCGTGTTTAGGATCCCCCATGCTGGCCGAACGTTTGGGTCAACAGGGTCGCGGAGGGGACTCACGATCACTGGTGGGTTTGGGATGCCAGATGGCGCAACGCTAAATGAGGCGAGGTTGAGACTCGCCTGACTCCCGTTTGCAGAGAGGTACGCCAGCTGCGCGCCGTTTGGCGACCAAGCCGGAGCCCACGACTTGCCCGTGCGCGTCATCTCCAGGACAACCTCACCCGTCACGGCGTTCATGATCACCACGTCAGTGCCGCGCGTTGAAATGCGTGTTGCAGCGATCCAGCGGCCATCGGGGCTGATTGCTGGTTGCACGAGCCCCTTCTCGCCGATGCGGGTCGTGCTCTTCTTGGCGATGTTGTACCGAATGATGCGCGATGACGACGATCCCTCAGAGAGTCCGTTCTGGACGTAGTAGAGCGCCGAGCCGTCGGGACTCCAGACAGGATCCTGGTGACCGAACGGGGCGACATGTGGAAGAGCCGGCGTTGAGATTGCGGACCCGTCACTGCTGAGAATACGAACCACGACATCCGTGCCGAGAGTACGACCACGGTAGTCCGTTGCAACCGCGATGCGTCCATCGCTGGCAAGTGCAGGACCGTACATGAAACCCGACCAATTCAGCGCTGGCCGAGAGCCGAGGATCAGGCCATCGAAGATCACCTCTTCGTTGCCGCCATATGCCGAAAGCCGAAGCAGGGTGGGAACCTTCATCTCGTACTTCTTTACGCTTCCGCTCCCAAGGAGACGGCCGCCCACCTCGGTGCGGTGTCGAACGGCATAGAGCCAGACGCCATCGGTGCTCCAGGCTAGCTCAGCGTCAGTGGTCGAGGTCGTTAACTGCCGGAGCCCTGTTCCGCTGACGCTCCAGATGGAGCCACCGCGACCGAAGGCAATCGTTCCGTCAACCGTGACCCCCGCCGTCACCTCAGGTCCACCATCAGGATTTTCTGATGAGGCTGGTGTGCTGAGCGAAAGGCCAACGAGGCTCCCCGCTGCCAGCAGGACGAGCAGGAGTGCGGCAATGATCGGAGCGGGATTCAGCGATGTGCGCTGGGCACCGTCGCGGCTCATCAGATCGCGATTCGTTGGGGGCTTCGCGCCATGGAACGGTTGCGGTGCCGCTCGACGTGTGCGCTGCAGAGGTCGAAGTGACCTCTTCTCACTCATATACCCTCCCCCAGCGCAGCCGGTCGCAGATCAACGACGTGGACCTCAATCCGTGCAGTCCCACGATAGGTCCGTTGGGCTGTTCGCACGACAAGATCAATGGAGCTCCCCGCCAGCTGATCCGCATCTGGACGACCGAAGGCCATCGCCTCCACTGCCGCGCCGTCCAACGAGAGGGTCAGGCGTGCGTGGCGGCCATCCCCCACCAGGCGCACCGCGGTGAGCGGGATGTCCCGCAGGAGGAAGGTGGGTTCGGGGTTCCCCATCCCCGTAGGCGCGAGGTGATCCGCGAGCGCGGCAAGGTCAATGGGAGAGCGGCTACCGGTCGGCGCGGCGAGATCCACCGTCAGCTCTGGTGTGCGCGCCTTCGCCTGACCGGCGCAGGTGGCGCTGAGCCTTGGAAGGAGACCCTCCCACGCCTCGATTGCAAACGAGCAGCCTCCAGCGCCGTCGTGTCCGCCATGGCGAATCAGCAGATCACTCGCCTCTTGCAGCGCCGCCGCGACACCGAACCCTTTCGGCGCGCGTACCGAGGCACGGAGCGGGGCGCCGCTACCGTCGTCATGCGCCACCAGCGCCGGTCGTCCCGTCTCTTCGCTCAGTCGACCAGCGATCAAACCGATAAGTCCCACCGACCATGGGCCGCGCACAGCGACGAGCCCGTCGCCCAGGAATGCTCGCGCATCATCGCGCGATGAGCCGACCACAAGGCCGAGCAGTGCTCTCGCCTCATCGATCGCAGCCTTCGTCAACTCTTTTCGTTCAAGGTTGATCCCCTCCAGCAGCGTCGCAAGTTCCGCCGCTTCGGCTGGGTCATCAGTCGTCAGGAGCGCCAGCGCTGGTGCGGCATCACCAATGCGTCCGGCGGCATTGATGCGTGGAGAAATTGTGAATCCCGACACTTCAGCGCGGTAGGGTCCTTCGGCCCCAGCGGCACGAAGAAGCGCGGCGATTCCAACCGGCATGGTGCCCGCCCCGTTCATCACCTTCAGCGCAGAGCGCACAATCACCCTGAACTCATTGGCAACTGGAACCATGTCGGCAATGCCACCAACCATTGCGAGCACGGAGAGCTCTGCCAAGAGTTCGCGACGCTGCGGATGATCGGCCAGAATCCCCTGCGCGATCTTGAAGGCAAGTCCGCTACCCGCCAAGTGTGGGAACGGGTAGATTGAATCGGGCCGATTCGGATTCACCAGCCAGGCCGCTTGCGCTGGCTCAGGTGGCACCGCATGGTGATCAATGATGCCGACAAGAATCCCCGCTTCGAGTGCTTCCGCTACACGTGTGCGATCGGCAGTGCCGCAGTCCACCGCGAGGATCAGCTCAACTCCGTCTTCCAGTGCGGCGGCGATCGCCCCTTCGGGGATGCCGTGACCATCGCCGTCGCGTTGCGGGATGTACCCCTCGGCGATCGCGCCGATCGCGCGGAGCGCGCGGATCATGATCGCCGCTCCGGTAAGTCCGTCCGCATCAAAATCGCCGACCACAAGGACAGGCTCCCCCTCCTCGCCTGCGGCACGTAGGCGCGCAATCAGCCCCGTTGCATCAGGGAGGAGGTGCGGATCATGCAGGGTGCGGTCGCTGCGATCTAGAAATTGGCGCGCGAGGATCGGGTCGGCTAAGCCGCGGCTATGGAGGAGTGTCGCGAGCGAAAGGTGCAGGTTCTTGGGGATGAGCAGGTCGGTAAAGAGTTGCAAGAGTTCTGGACTTACCGGAAGTTCGCCGTCGGCGGCAGGATGAAGGGTTGCGACCGGCTCCAGGCGCCAGGCCCGCGCTGGCACCTTACGCCGTGCGGGTTCGAGCCGCTGCCGCCTTGCGTGCCTGCGCGCGCTCCTCCCACCAGACGAGCAGTGGGCTGGCGTTAAAGATTGACGAATAGGTGCCCGAGAGGATGCCGACAAAGAGGGTCAGCACAAATGTGCGGATTGATCCCCCTGCAAAGACAAGCAGCGTCAGCAATGTGATCAGCACGGTTGCCGTCGTGTTGAACGAGCGACCAAGCGTCTGCACGATTGAGTGGTTGACGATGTCGCCAAATGGCGCGCCAGCATGGCGAACGAGGTTCTCGCGGATGCGGTCAAACACCACAATGGTGTCGTGCACCGAGAAGCCGATGATCGTGAGCATGGCGGTCACAAAGAGGGCATCAATCTCAATCCCTGCAACGGTGCCGGCGATGGCGAAGAAGCCGACCGTCACGATGACGTCGTGGAGAAGTGCCGCAAGGGCCGCCAGGCCGAACCGAAGGTTGCGGAAGCGATAGGTCATCCAGAGAAGAATGCCGATCGAGCCGAGCACGACGAGGAGGAGGGCCTGCTGTGTGAGGTCTTGGCTGATCACGGGGCCGACCGTAGAGACCGATCCCTCCTCAGCGATCGGTCCGATTGCAGCAACGACCGCTTCGCGGATGGCTTGGAGCTCGGCGCCAGCGTTTTCAATCTCATCTTGGCCAAGCTGTAGATCGAGCGGCTTCGTGCGCACGATCAAGAAGCCGGTTCCAGCCTCAGTAACGGTTGCCTCTTCGTGACCGGCGCTGGCAACCGCAGCCTGCACCACGAGAGGATCAGCTGGGGTTTCTGGGCGGAACTCCCAAATGGTGCCGCCCGTGTAGTCGATGGAGAACTTCAGTCCGATGGAGCCGCCCGAGAACGGGGTTGCCAGCGTAAAGAACAGTCCTGGAATCGTGATGAGGAGCGAGAAGAGGAAGAACCAACGCTTACGCGCAATGATCTTATCCATTGATTACCCCCCGACCGAGTGTATCTAGGTCACCCTTCGCCACGCCGTAGAGATATGGCGAGGAGAAGCGCTTCCGGGCGATGACAGAACGCAAGATCAGCCGCGTCACGGTAACGGCGGTAAACAGCGAGCAGAGCACGCCGATGATGAGGACAAGGGCGAAGCCCTTGATGGTTGACGAGCCGAAGTAGAAGAGGATGAACGCCGTAATCAAGCTGGAGACGTTTGAGTCAAGAATGGAGTTCCACGCTCGGCTGAATCCAGCCTCGACGGCAGGAACGATCCCCTTCCCAATGCGCAACTCCTCTTTGGTGCGCTCAAAGATCAAGATGTTCGCGTCCACCGCCATACCGATGGAGAGCACGAAGCCCGCAATGCCGGCGAGCGTCAACGTGACGGGGACAAGCCGGAAGATCGCCAAGACGATAATCACGTAGAAGATGAGGGCAACACTAGCCACGGCACCCGCAAGGCGATAGTGCAAGAGCATGAAGAGGAAGACGAGCAAGATGCCGACGGCGCCAGCGAAGAGCGCTTGGCCGAGGAACGAGGCGCCAAGGGTCGCCTTCACATCGGTGACGCCAATCTCTGCGATCGGGAACGGGAGGGAGCCGAACTTCAAGATGGTGACGAGGTTCGCCGCTTCGTCTACTGCGAAGCCGGCCGCACCAGGACCCGAGATCTGTGCCTCGCCGCCCGTGATGGCGCTCTGAATGTACGGGGCTGACTTCACAGCACCGTCGAGAACGATCGCAAAGTAGGAGCCGATGTTTGCCTTCGTCCAGGTGGCAAAGAGCTCTGAACCCTCCGACTTCAACTTGAACGAGACGACCCTTCGTCCGGACTCATCAATTTGTACGGCCGATGATTCAATCTGGTCGCCGGAGAAGAGCGGCTTCAGGGTGGTGTCGCTGAGCGTCTCACCCTCACCAGGTACCGGCTTTACGCCGTCGGTAGGCTGGCCCGTCGCGGTGTTAAAGAAGCCGTAGACCTCGCGCGGAAGCGGCACAAGATCAAGTCGACCGGTTGTGCCAAGCAGGGCGCGGATGGAGTCAGGATTCGTGACGCCCGGCAACTCGACGACGATCCGATCGGTCCCCTGCGTCTGTACGAGCGGCTCAGAGACGCCAGTGCTGTTGACGCGGCGCTCGATGATGTCGCGGATGGTGGCGAGATCGGCAGCGGTGGCGCTGACGCCGTCGACGGGCTGCACCTGATATTCCACGCGGAGTCCGCCACGAAGGTCGAGGCCAAGCTTGGTCTCAATCGGACGTGTGCCGCCAGCTGTGCCGCTTGCAGGAAGGCTGAGATTTGGGAGTAGGTCAATAGCCAGCGCCAGAAGCGCTGTAGCCAAGATCAGGTATGGGGTGAACTTACGCATTGCGGAGAATCCTAGCAGGGGGGCGCGTCAGCCCCGTTCAGCCGCGATCTGCGCCGAGGGCCGTCAGGATCCGTGCGGCGAGAGCCTGATCTACCCCTGGAACCTCGGTGAGCGCTTCAACGGGCGCCGCGGCGATCCCCGCGGCTGAACCGAACCTGCGCAGGAGCGCCTTCCGCTTCGTTGGGCCGAGCCCGCGGATGCCATCGAGCCGGCTCGCTGTCGCCGCCCGGCTTCGCAACGTGCGGTGATACCCGATGGCAAAGCGATGGGCCTCGTCGCGCAGTCGCTGCAAGAGGCGTAGCCCAGGATCGGCGGCGGGGAGGAGGATCGGCACGGAGGCGTCGCGCATCCAAAGCTCTTCGCGCTCCTTGGCGAGACCGACGAGCGGAATCGTCAAGCCGGCGGCATCAAGCACAGCAGCCGCAGCAGAAACCTGCCCGCGACCGCCGTCAATCACCAGCAGATCTGGAAGGCTCCATGCGCGTGACTCCGCCTCACCGTTTCGCTGCGTCCCATCCACCACGGAGCGAGCGAAGCGGCGCGTGAGCGCTTCGGCGTGTGCCGCGAAGTCGTCCTGCCCGGTCACGCCCTTGATGCGGAAGCGGCGGTACTCCTTCGGCGCCAGCTGACCCTCTTGCGCAACAGTCAGCGACGAGACGGTGAATGCCCCCTGAATAGTGCTCACATCAACGCACTCAATCCGCGACGGCGACGCGTCAAGGCTGAGGGCCACGGCGAGCGAGGAGAGCGCAGCGTCGGCACGCTCACGGTCGGCGTCCTCTTCGGCCTCACGGCGAATCAGCCACTCCTCTGCGTTGCGTTCGGCCAGCCGAACGATACGTGCCCGGTCTCCTCGCTGCGGCACCCGCATCTCAACACGACCCTCTCGGCGCGCCGAGAGGAATTCAAGGATCTCTGGGTCACTCAGCTCTGTCGCGGTCGCGATCGACGGTGGGATCTCCCCTGCGCGCGCGTAGTAGCTCGCGGCAAACCCTGCCAGAAGCTCTGCATCACCGGAATCCCCAGCCTCCACTCGGTGCACATCGCGTCCAACCAGCGCTGAATCGCGGATTTGGAAGCAGGCGATGGCGACGTGGCGCCCGTGCCGAGCGATCCCCAGCACATCTTCATCCGCTCGCCCTGAGGTCGGCACCTTCTGCTCGTCAAACGTTGTCTCTAGGGAGAGCACCGCATCACGAATACGCGCGGCATCTTCAAACGCTTCGCGCTCGGCGGCAGACTCCATTCGTGCTTGAAGCATGGTGATAGCGGCGCGGGAACGACCGCCGAGGAAGAGTTGTACCCCGTCGATCTCACGCTGGTAGTCGGCGAGTGGAATGTTTCCAAGGCACGGTCCTTGGCAGCGCTTCAAGTCGAAGAGCAGACAGGGGCGCTCGAGTGCACGCTCCATCGGCTTGATCGCAATTTCGCAGGTACGAAATTGAAAGAGACGCTTGATCGCCTCCATGGCAGCATTTACCGAACCCGGTGTGGTGTATGGCCCGAAATAGCGCGAGCCATCGCGCACGAGGCGGCGCGTGCGCTCCACGCGAGGATACGGATCGGCAGTGACACGAATGTAGGGGTAGCTGCGATCGTCGCGAAGACGGATGTTGTACTTGGGGAGATGCCGCCGCACGAGTGTGGCCTCAAGCAGGAGCGCCTCTTTCGTGGAATCGGTGACTGTCCAGTCGAGAGTGGCAACCTCTGCGATCGCGTCGCGAATGCGATGCGCACCCGGCTCCCCTCCCGCCTGCCAGTAGCTGCGAACACGCTGGGTAAGGTGTGTCGCCTTGCCGACGTAGATAATCTTCCCTGCGCTATCCGAGAAGAGATAGACGCCTGGAGCGTCGGGGAGCACCTTCAGCGCTGCTGCGATTGCGTCGGGGACACTCGGCGCCGGAAGTCGCTCAGGCGCCATCGCGCGCCCCAGTGCGACCGCGAAGTGCCTCTCGGCGATTCAAGATGCGCAGGATTTCGTCGAGCGCTTCGCGGAGTTCAATCACCGCCTCGCCAGAGGCGATGTCGGCGAGTCCGTCGCCTGGCCCGAGTGCAGCACGAACTGCCACGACGCCCTTTCGTAAGGCGACGCCGTGCGCGTCGCGGAGCTGTGTTGTCCAGGCGCGGTAAGGGAGGAATCTGGCGCGGGCACGCTCATCAACGAGCTCATCAAGGATGCGCTCGAGCAGTTGGGCGGCGCGTAGTCCGGCCTGGTCGAGTGCTGGATCGGCGTGTCGAGGGAGGAGCGGCTCAGCCATCCCTACTCCAGCGAGTGGATCGGCTCGCCCTTCAACGCAAGGGCGAGATAGCGACCGGTATGGCTGCGCTTCACCTTTGCAACCTGCTCAGGTGTCCCCTCTGCAATAAGTTCCCCACCGCGGCTCCCGCCATCTGGCCCAAGGTCAATCACCCAGTCCGCAGTCTTGATCACATCAAGGTTGTGCTCGATCACGATGACGCTGTTGCCGCCATCCACAAGGCGATGCAGCACATGCAGGAGTCGATCAACATCCGCGAAGTGCAGCCCGGTGGTTGGCTCATCGAGGATGTACATCGTGCGGCCGGTTGATCGACGGGCGAGCTCCGTAGCCAGCTTGATGCGCTGCGCCTCACCACCCGAGAGGGTTGTCGCCGCTTGGCCGAGGCGGAGATACCCGAGCCCGACCTCACTCAACGTCTTCAGGCGATTGCGGATCGCTGGCACCGCAGAGAAGCGTTCGAGGGCATCCTCCACCTGCAGCTCTAGGACATCGGCGATCGTCATCCCCTTCCAGGTGACCTCGAGCGCCTCGCGGTTGTAGCGCTTCCCCTGGCACGTTTCACACGGCACATACACATCGGGGAGGAACTGCATTTCGATCTGCAGGATGCCGTCGCCAGAGCAGGTCTCGCAGCGACCACCCTTGACGTTGAAAGAGAAGCGCCCAGCCGAGTAGCCACGGAGTCGCGCCTCTTGTGTAGCGGCAAAAAGCTCACGGATCGGTGTGAAGAGGCCGACGTACGTTGCGGGGTTCGAGCGCGGGGTGCGGCCGATCGGGCTCTGGTCGATCTCAATCACCTTGTCGATCTCGTCGAGGCCGGTGATGCGGTCGTGCGCCCCTGGGCGCTCCTTCGCTCCATGCAACCGGCGCGCGAGTGCCTTCTGCAGAATATCGGTAACGAGCGTGCTCTTGCCACTTCCAGAGACCCCAGTCACGGCAACAAACTCGCCGAGCGGGAAGGCGACATCAAGCTCGCGAAGATTATGCTCGCGCGCCCCCTTGACGGTGATCGCCTTGCCACTCCCCTTGCGGCGCGTCTTTGGGACTGCAACGGCGCGATCACCGCGCAGGTATGCGCCGGTGACAGAGTCCTTCGCTGCAAGCAGGTCCTTGAATGAGCCGTTTGAGATCAAGCGGCCGCCCATCTCCCCCGCGCCCGGCCCAATGTCGACGACCCAGTCGGCGGTGCGGATCGTCTCTTCGTCATGCTCCACGACGAGCACCGTATTGCCGAGGTCGCGAAGTCGGATGAGGGTGGCAATGAGTCGAGCGTTGTCGCGCTGATGTAGACCAATGGATGGCTCATCGAGGATGTAGAGAACACCTACGAGCCGTGAGCCGATCTGCGTTGCCAGGCGAATGCGCTGCGCCTCGCCGCCGGAGAGTGTCGTAGCCGAGCGATCGACCGTGAGATAGTCAAGACCAACGTCGACGAGGAAGCCGGCACGCTCGCTGATCTCCTTGATGACCGCCTTGGCGATCGTTCGTTCGCGTTCACCGAGTGCCTTAGAGAGTGAGTTGATCCATGGCACCAGTTCGCCGATCGGCATGGAGGCCACTTCGGCAATGTTCCGTCCGTCCACACGGACGGCGAGGATCTCGGGCTTCAGGCGGCGGCCCTTGCAGTCCGGGCAGGGCCTGCTGACCATGTAGCGCTCGATCTCCACGCGCACCAGCTCAGAGTCTGTCTCTTTGTGTCGACGCTCAAGATTCGCGATGATTCCTTCGAACGCAGCCTTATAGGTGTTGGTGTAGCTCGAATTCTCGTAGGTCACCGTGTAGCGATCCTCGCGCTCAGCGTGCAGCAGGTAGTCGAGTGCACCTTTTGGCAGGTCGCCCAGTGGCGTCTTCGGGTTCCACTTGTTCGCCTTCATCGCTGCGGTGACGACCTTCAGGTACCAGCTCCCCTCTGGCGAGCGGGACCACGGGATCAGGCCGCCATTGAGCACCGACTTCTCTGGATCGATGACGCGCTCCTCGTCAACCTCAAGTCGGAAGCCAAGCCCAGTGCAGGTTTCGCACGCGCCATGTGGGGAGTTGAAGCTGAACGAACGCGGCTGCAGGTCGTCGACCACCGTTCCGTCGTAGGCGCACCCGAGCTTCTCGCTGAAGAGTCGCTCCTCAAAGGCTGGCTTCTCCTTCTCGGCAGGTGCTGGGGCAACGATCGCGAGCCCCTCGCCCAGTTTGATCGCCGTCTCCACAGAGTCGGCGAGCCGGCTTCGATCAGGGATCGGAAGTGGCTTCCCCTTCTCGTCAACGGGATGCTGGACAACAAAGCGATCGACGATGACCTCAATGGAGTGGCGCTTCTTCTTGTCGAGCTTCGGTAGATCGTCGGCGCTAAGGTCGTACTGCACTCCGTCCACGCGCACACGGCTGAACCCCGACTTGCGGGCCGCCTCATACATGCGCTCCCCCTCACTCTTTCGATCGCGCAGGAGTGGACCGAGCACGAGGATTCGTGTGCCGTCGGGGAGCTTCAGGATCTCTTCGACGATCTGGTCGAGCGAGACGCGACTGATTGGGCGGTCACACTTTGGGCAGTGTGGAGTTCCGGCACGCGCGTAGAGGAGTCGGAAGTGGTCCCAGATCTCGGTGATCGTGCCGACGGTCGAACGCGGATTGCGGGAGGAGCCCTTCTGATCAATGGAGATGGCTGGCGAGAGCCCGTCAATAGAGTCAACGTCGGGCTTCTCCATCTGCCCGAGGAACTGACGTGCGTAGGCAGAGAGGCTCTCGACGTAGCGACGCTGACCTTCGGCGTAGATCGTGTCAAAGGCGAGGCTCGACTTGCCTGAGCCGGAGATGCCGGTGACGACGACGAGCTGGTCGCGTGGAATGTCGAGGTCGATCCCCTTCAGGTTGTGCTCACGGGCGCCGCGAACGGAGATTTTGTTCTGTCCCACGACTACCCCCTTCGCTTCGGCCGCTCGCCGCGGCGCTTGATCACATTCGGCGTCACGCTCGGATCCCAGGTGCGGCGACGTACGGGCGCCTCAGCCGCTGGAGGCTGACCTGCATCGGGGATCGTACCCGTCTCCTCCTCATGCTCGTCACGGAGCCCTGGGAGCCAGTCGGCAGCGGTATCCAACGCCGGGGCAACGAGCGTGTGCGCCGCAGCGCCGATCCCCTGTGGAGCCGTCTTTGCGGGAGCGCCGCGTCGGCTTCCACCCTGCGCCTCACGGGCTGCACGCTCTGCCGCGCGCTCGATCGCCGTCGCCGCATCCTCTTCAAGCACCGCTGTGCGCAGCATGCGGATCTCGTCACGAATGGCCGCCGCGCGCTCAAACTCGAGGGCCTTGGAGGCGATCTTCATCTGCGCCTCGAGCTGCGTCACAAGCTTCTCAATCTCGCTGCGACCAACTTCGCTCAGGGCGCCGCCGCGCTTTCCGCCGGCGTAGGTGTCGGCCTTCTCGGCCACGCTCTTGAGCCGATCATTCAGGTCACGGATCGGCTTTGAGATGGTGGTGGCGGTAATGCCGTGGTCGATGTTCCACTGCTCCTGGATCGCGCGGCGTCGATCCGTCTCAGAGATCGCGATCTTCATCGAGTCGGTCATCTTGTCTGCATAGAAGACGACCTCGCCACCCGTGTTTCGCGCGGCACGTCCCACAGTTTGGATCAGTGCCCACGCTGAACGCAGGAAACCCTCCTTGTCGGCGTCCAGAATTGCCACCAGCGTCACCTCAGGGAGGTCGATGCCTTCGCGAAGAAGGTTGATCCCCACGATCACGTCAAAGACGCCGAGGCGCAGGTCGCGCAGGATCTCGATGCGCTCCAGCGTATCGATCTCGCTGTGGAGGTAGCGCACGCGAATCCCCGCCTCTTCGAGATACGACGAGAGCTCTTCGGCCATGCGCTTGGTGAGCGTGGTGACGATCACGCGCTCCTTCTTCTTCACGCGACCCTGAATGCGCTCGAGGAGATCGTCGATCTGCCCCTTCGTCGGGAGCACGGTGATGTGGGGATCCACAACTCCTGTTGGGCGGATCAGCTGTTGCACCACCTTATCTGCACGCTCTCGTTCGTAGCTCCCTGGCGTTGCTGAAACGTAGATCGCCTGGCGCACGCTCGTCTCGAACTCCTCAAAGGTCAGCGGTCGATTGTCGAGCGCACTTGGGAGACGGAAACCAAAGTCAACAAGGATCTCTTTTCGAGACCGGTCGTTCTTGTACATGCCCACGACCTGCGGGATGCTCATATGGCTCTCATCAACAACGAGAAGCCAATCGGCTGGGAAGTAGTCGAGCAGCGTCCATGGCCGGGACCCAGGCTCGCGGCGCGAGAGGTGACGCGAATAGTTCTCGATCCCTGAGCAGAAGCCAACCTCGCGCATCATCTCGAGGTCAAAGGTGGTGCGCTGACGCAGACGGGCCGCTTCAAGCACCTTACCCGTCGCCTCTAGCTCACGACAACGCCCCTCCATCTCGACCTCAATGTCACGGATCGCTTCGGCCAGCTTGTCTGCCGGCGTCACATAGTGGGTGGCTGGATAGATGGTCATCTCGTTGCGCTCTGCAAGGATCTCCCCCGTCAGCGGATCAACCTCGGCGATGCGCTCCACCTCGTCGCCGAAGAACTCCACGCGCAGGATCGTCTCTTCGCCGGCGGGCTGTACCTCGAGCGTGTCGCCGCGCACACGGAACTTGGCGCGACCGAGGGTGGCGTCGTTGCGCTGGTACTGCAGGTCGACGAGGTGGCGCAGGATGGCATCGCGACGATACTTCCCTGACTTGCGCACCTTGAGGACGGTGGCGCCGTAGTCGACTGGTGCGCCGAGGCCATAGATGCACGAGACCGAGGCGACGATGATCGTGTCGCGACGCTCGAAGAGCGCCTTGGTGGCTGCGTGCCGGAGTTGATCAATCTCATCATTGCGGCTTGAGTCTTTCTCGATATAGGTATCTGAGCGCGGCAGGTAGGCCTCCGGTTGGTAGTAGTCGAAGTAGGAGACGAAGTATTCGACGGCGTTCTCGGGGAAGAACTCCTTCAGCTCGGCATAGAGCTGGGCGGCCAGTGTCTTGTTGTGCGCGAGGACGAGTGTTGGTCGCTGAACCTGCTGGATGACGTTGGCAATCGTGAAGGTCTTCCCTGTACCAGTTGCCCCGAGGAGGACCTGGTGATGGAGGCCGCTGTTCAGCCCCTGCACCAGCTCCCTGATGGCGGTTGGCTGATCACCGGTCGGGACAAAGTCGGAGCGCAGGGCGAAGGGGCGCCCTGCAGTTGGGGTTAGTTCAGCCGTGGACTCAGTCGATGGATTCACCCTGCAAGCATAGGCGGCGCAGCGCCTGGCTCGCGGCGTGCACGGTCTCAGGCAGCGACCCACTCCCGTCAATTGGGATCGCCCCGATCCCCTGCATCTCCGCGGTGATCCCTACCTGTGCGGCGTTGCGCAACTCGAAATCCTCCTTACTGCCACCACGGGAGAGGAACCGGTCGCGACGGACTGCCTCGTCAACGTGAAGGAAGAGCGCGCCGTCGAGCTCTTCAGCCAGGCCAGAGCGACCTAGGGCTATGGCCTCAACGAGCAAGAGGCGTACCCCCCGTGCCTGCGCATCTCGGCTCACCTCACTGATCGCTGCGCGCACGACCGGCCACTGCAACGCTTCAAGGCGGGACATCACTGCTGAATTAGCAAATGCCCGCGCCGCGAGAACTTTGGTGTCGAAGCCCCCATCTGCACGACGCGCATCAGGGACGACGTCAAGGATCGCATCGCGAAGCGCCGCGTCAGTTGCACGCGCTGAGCGCAGCAGTGCATCTGCATCGACGTGCTCCACGGCGCCACCAATCGCCTCCTGCAACTCGGTGCTCGCTACGAGTGCTGCAGCGAGGCTGCTCTTCCCTGAGGCGATAAGGCCACCGAACCCAACGCGGAAGAGTCGACCACTCACTTCGCCACCTCACCCTCGAGAGCGAGCCACGCCTCTTCAGCCTGCTGGAGTGCCGCCGTTACATCAGCCAACTCACTCGCCACCTTCGCCAGCTCGGTGTACGAAGCGATCACCTTTGGATCAAGCATCGCAAGTTCAAGATGACCCTTGCGCAGCCCGTGCCGCTCCAGGTCAGACTCAATGGCAGCGCGACGTCGACGCGCTTGCTCCTTACTGAGACGCTCCGGCTTTGGCGCTGCACTCTTCTTTGCAGCGGGCACCGAAACCTTCGGCTGAGGCTTGGTGAGAGCAGTCTGTTGCGTAGCAAGTGCGCTCCGCGCACCAAGACGCCCCGCCACCAGGGCGTCGGCGCTCTTCGTGGTCCAACCGCCGGCGACCGCCTCTCGCCATGCAGCGTAGCCGCCATCAAAGGCGGCAACGACGCCGTCCTCCACAACCCAGAGCGAGGTGCAGATCTTCTCGAGGAGTCGGCGATCGTGACTGACGACAAGGAGGGTGCGCTCACCATCAAGCAGGAATCGCTCGAGTGATTCGCACGCATCAATATCGAGGTGGTTTGTCGGCTCGTCGAGCAGGAGCAGGTTCGCAGGCATAAGGCCAAGAATCGCCAACTCCAGCCGACTGCGCTCACCACCGGAGAGCACCGCAACCTCTTTCCCTACCGCATCACCGCGGAAGAGGAACTTTGCAAGGTGCGCCCGCGCCTCTGAAACCTCTACAGGCACAGCGGTGCGCAACGCCTCAAGCACCGTTGCTCCGTGCAACCCCGCGGCACGAACCTGGGCGAGATAGCCGGGAACGACACCACCGGAAATCTCTACGTTTCCATCAAGTACTGGCAAGAGGCCTGCAATGGTCTTGAGCAGAGTGGATTTTCCCGCACCGTTCGGACCAACGATGCCCACGCGTTCGCCGCGGCGAAGTGCAAGGCTGCGGGCACGGGTGATCTCAACCTGCGCCGGCTCGCGGTAACCGATCGATGCTTCGCTCAACCGCAGCGGCTCAGCTGGACCTCGGCCCGCACCTTCGGCTGCAATCGATAGGGTGGCCGCCTTCCGCTCACGAACAACAGGCTCAATGGCGGCCAGACGGCGCTCATGCTCGTGCATCTTTGCGTACTTGCGATGGCTTCGATAGGTCTGGATGAGTTCTCGCTCGCGTGCAATCTCTTTCTCACGGCGATCAGCGTCGCGCTCGTCACCCTCGTCCGCGGCACCGCGCTGTTTCGCATAGGCGCTGTAGTCGCCACGGAACCGTGTGACGTGATGCGCGCGAACCTCCCAGACGCGATCGATGACAGCGTCAAGGAAGGCGCGATCGTGGCTTGCCACGATGAGTGCGCCGTTGCGTGCACGCAGCGCACCTTCGAGCCACTCGATCGCCTGAATGTCGAGATGGTTCGTCGGCTCGTCGAGGAGCAGCAGGTCTGGGTCGGCGATCACCAACCGCGCAAGGGCGACGCGGGTCTGCTCCCCTCCGGAGAGGCGTGCGGGGGCCTCGCTGTGCCGTGCCGTCGGGAAGCCGAGCCCTCGGAGCGCCGCACCAATCCGATCCTCCAGGGCATATCCATCTGCGGCATCAAACTTCATCCGTGCTTCGGCGTATTCGGGTGAGGCGGCGCGTCCATCGAGCTCCATTTCACGAAGCGCGGCAGCGAGGGAGACGATCTCGGCGGCACCGCCGATGACAGCGTCCGTGAGTGTTGCGGCGTTCAGGAGTTCGGGGTCCTGCGCCGACTCTTGCGCAAGCAGATTGATGCGCAGCCCCTTCGCATGTTGCACGCGACCCTGGTCGGGAGACTCAAGCCCAGCGACCATCTTGAGCAGGGTCGTCTTCCCTGCCCCGTTCGGGCCCACGAGACCGATGCGCTCCCCAGCGGCAACGCTGAGCGTCACCTCATCAAGGATGACGGCGGCACCGATCTCGCGACGAACATCGCTCAGCGTGATGATGCTCATGCCGCCTCCCCCTGGCGCGCCGAACGTCGACGTGCTGCAGCACGCTCGCTGCGCGTTGCACCAACCGTCTCTGGGGTCACTCGCTCACTCCAGCGGGGTCCGCGCACGGCGCGCGACGCTGCGGCCCGGGCCGTGCCCCGCGGCGGACGCTGGCAGGTACGGCAGACATGGGTGCCGCGACCGCCTACGACCGAACGCTGAATTGCCGCACCACAACGGTGGCACGGCTCACCAGTGCGCTGATAAACATCAAGACGTTCCTGCATCTCGCCATCACCATCTGGTGCGGTGTAGTCGTTGATCGAGGAGCCGCGAGCCGCCACCGCCTCACTCAGCACGCTTACGATCGCAAGGTGAAGAGCCTCAATCTGCGCTGGGCGCAACCTGTTCGCAGGGGTAAGCGGATGGATTTTCGAGCGCCAGAGCGCCTCATCGGCGTAGATGTTGCCGATCCCAACGATGCAGCGCTGATCGAGAAGGAGGCTCTTGATCCGTGTTGCACGGTGCGCAATTAGTGATCGCAGGGCATCTGCGGTGAACGCGGCTGCGAGCGGCTCAACGCCATGGTCGGCGAGGAGCGGTGGTGAGTGTGGGTCGAGGCTCGAAGCGGCCTCACCGTCCACTCGCTCGGCGACGAGCGCTACACGCCCGAACGCACGAACATCTCGGAAGCGAATCTCGCGACCATCGCCCAGCGCGAGCGAGAGGCGTACATACGGGTCTGTCGCTCCCCCGGCCGGCAGCACCAGCAGCTGCCCCGTCATGCGCAAATGCACGAGCAGCAGAATCCCACCAGAGAGTTCCACGATGATCCACTTTGCACGGCGACGCGCGCCGAGGATACGTCGACCACGAACCGCCTCAGTGAACGAGAGGGCATCAGGGGTTGAGAGGTTTCGCTCGCGGAAGACGTGTGCACCTGTAATCGTCGCGCCGCTGACGAGTCGCGCAAGATCGCGGACGACCGTCTCCACCTCTGGAAGCTCAGGCACGAGCGGACCACGGCTTCATCTCGTCCCATCGCGGGCCACTCTTCACCTCAACGGTAAGTGGCACATCAAGTGCAAGCGCCCCCTCCATCGTCTCCACGAGAATTGGCACGAGGCGATCTACCTCACTATTCGGCACCTCCAGCAGCAGTTCGTCGTGCACCTGCAGCACGAGTCGCGCCTTGAGCCCCGCCTCTGCAAGTCGTGGCGCTAGGCGGATCATGGCGATTTTGATCACATCGGCTGCTGTTCCTTGAATGGGATGGTTGATGGCTGCGCGCTCCCCTGCTGCGCGAAGCGCAGGATTCCCCGCTCGAAGTTCAGGGATTGGTCGCCGACGTCCGAGCTGCGTCGTGACGGAGCCGTTCGTTCGCGCCTCCTCCTTGATCGTGTCGATGTAGCGACGGATCCCCGGATAGCGCTCGAAGTAGCCGGCGATGAACGACTTCGCGGCATCGCGAGAGATGCCGGCGCGCGTGGCCAAACCGAAGTCGCCCATGCCGTAGGCGATGCCGAAGTTGACCATCTTCGCCATAGCGCGCTCATCGGCATCCACGTCGGCGGCTGGCTTCCCGAGCACGCGGGCGGCGGTCGCACGGTGAATATCCTCTCCGGCGGCGAAGGCGGCGATCAGGTGTTCGTCGCGGGTGACGTGCGCCAAGATGCGCAACTCGATCTGGCTGTAGTCCGCCGCCACCAGGGTGTTCCCCTTCTCGGCAATGAAGGTGTTGCGGATCTTGCGGCCGAGGGCGGTGCGAATCGGGATGTTCTGCAGGTTTGGATCGGTGGAGCTGAGTCGCCCCGTTGCCGCCACCGCCTGCTGGAAGGTGGTGTGCACGCGGCCGTCAGCCTCAACGAGCTTTGGCAGCGCCTCCACGTAGGTGCTCTGCAGCTTCGACACGGTGCGCCACTCCATGGCGATCCCAACGATCGGATGCTCCCCCTGGATCTCCTCCAGCACGCTTGCATCGGTCGACCAGGCACCCGTCTTCGTCTTCTTCCCCTTCGGAAGGTTGAGCTCCACAAAGAGGAGTTCGCCGAGCTGCTTCGGCGAACCGAGCGCAACGGGGTGACCGACGGCGCGCTCCGACTCCCGCTCGAGGCGCGCGATCTCTGCGGTGAATGCTGTGCTCAGCTCGCTCAGCGCCGATTGATCCACGGCGACCCCGGCGATCTCCATGCGCGCAAGTACCTCAACGAGGGGGAGCTCAATCTCGCGATAGAGGCGGAGGGTGCCGGCCTCGCGCAACTCTTCGGCGAGGGGGCCGCGTGACGCACGAGTGACGAGCGCGGCGAGGACCGCCTCCTGCAGCGGCTCCAGTCGGTCAGGAAGATCGGCGCCGAGTCGTGCGGAGGCGACCTCCACCAGCCCAGGGTTACGCATCGTGACGTTCGCGATCCAGGTGCCGAGCGCTACATCATCAATAAGGAGCGGCGAGGCATCTGGTCGAATGCTCACCATGGCGCCGATCAAGCCCTTCACGCCGAGTCCAGCGATCTCGCGCTTTGAGCTCGCTAGGGATTCGAGGAGCGCATGCACCACGGCGCCATCGTCGGCGGCGAGAATGGTGCCCGCATCATCGACGATGGCGATCGCGAGTTCGGCCTCTGGGCCACGTCGATCTGCCCCCACACCGCCAATGGCGAGGTGCCCCTCTGTCGCAAGGCCACGGAACGCATCTCGTGCCTCGTCTGCAGCGCGCAGGACACGAATCCCCGCGGCGGCAAGCTCACCACGCTTCACCTGTTCGATCTTGGCGTGTACGTCGGACTCATCTGTGGCGCTGCTCTCCGCCTGCGTCGATCGCCCAGCAGCGGCATTCCCCGCCGTCACCGCATCAAAGTTGAATCCAAGTTGCAGATCGCTCGAAACGGCAACCTTCGGTGCAGCCTTCGCAACAGGCGCGGCGGCTCCACGAAGTGACGCGCCCGCCGCAGCG
>Ga0222713_10001581_pt1 | contig 25411 bp, 26 predicted proteins | sample C33_649DmetaG_FD_165061 | JGI IMG/M metagenome (GOLD analysis project Ga0222713, IMG submission 165061) | Estuarine water microbial communities from San Francisco Bay, California, United States - C33_649D | ecosystem: Environmental > Aquatic > Marine > Unclassified | place: USA: California... | reverse complement strand
CTCTTTGGCCAAGGCAGGAGCGAGTAGCTCTATTTTCAAGGGATAATCAACCATGAGTTTTTTCCAGAACTTCAAAGCAAAGAGAGCTGCCAAGAAAGCTAAGAAGCTCTTTGATAGCGAGCTTGCCGAATATAACTCAGAGAGTGAGTTGTTAAACAAGGCACTTGAGATCTTTAGCGATGCTTCAAAAGGCGAGGAGCCATCAGATCAAGGTCTGGTGCAAAAAGCTGGCGAGTTAGTTCTTTGGACTGGATCTGCTGTTTATCACGAAGCTGGAAGAACTCTATCGAAATATGTTGGCGGCTCAACTGGCTTCTCAGTTCCAGTAGTTGCTGGAATTAGAGTAAGAGTTGGATCATTTCGTGGTCAGATGGTGCCAGGTGAGGAGATGCAATTAGATAAAGATCAAGGTTTTGTAAAACTCACCAACCAAAGACTTATCTTCTCAGGCTCAATTGCCACAACAGAGTGGGCTTTTTCTAAATTACTATCAGCTGTTAGAACTGAGGATGGCAACGACTTTCTTCTAGGAGTTTCAAATAGAAAGAAAACTTCAGGTCTGCGCTTTTCAAGAGTTGATGGCCCCTATTTTGCAAGGCTCTTTGCCATGGCTCTCTACTGCTATGAGGAAGGCCTTCCTGCCACAATAAAAACGATTAAAGATGAGATCAAAGCGCTAGAGAGTAAGAAGCCTGCGTTAGTAATACCGTCTCAAGTAAAAGAGCTTAATTAAGGCCCTTTCCTAACTACCCCTTGTATTATCTAGTCTATGGATGAAAACAATCTGATTAATTCTTGGAATCAACAACGCGCTATTAGAGTCAAATCTCAATTAGCTCCCACAGTTCTTCTCTCAGCAGTATTGGCGCTCTGTGCAACAGGGGCTATTACTAGCGATAGCGATCAATATCTAAAGCTCTTTCTAGTTGGTCTTGTTGCCTCAGGGGGAGTCTTCTCAGTAACAGCGATGGTGGCAGCAGTTAGAGATAGCCTTGCATTAATTGATTCACTAAAGGCCCTTAAATCACTTACCCCCTTAGGCCAGTCAATAATCAAAACCGGCTCTCAACTAAAGGCCCTAGCAATTGCCTTTATGGCGATGAGCACCTTTAACTTTGTTGCGCTCCTGCTCTATTTATATAGCTAGGCCTTGTTTTATCTTGCTCTTTAAGCAGTCAAGGCTAAAATAACTCTTGACTTGACTCCCATTGAAAGGCGACAAAATAAAATGGCTTTCACCCTTCCACCACTTCCTTACTCCTATGACGCCCTAGAGCCTCATATCGATGAGGCAACCATGAAGCTTCATCATGGCAAACATCATCAGGCCTATGTTGATAAATTAAATGCAGCCATTGCGGCAAGTGAATGGGAATCAAAGAGCATCGATGAAATTATGGTCTCACTTGACAAAGTGCCAGATAAAATTAAAGCAGCGGTTCGAAACAATGGCGGTGGCCATTACAACCACTCCCTCTTCTGGCAGTGGATGAGCCCAAATGGTGGCGGCGAGCCAAGCGGAGCTCTACTAGATGCGATAAACAAGAAGTTTGGATCCTTTGACAAATTCAAGGAAGAGTTTGAAGCAGCAGGGATGGCTCGCTTCGGCTCTGGCTGGGTCTGGTTAATTCAAGATGGCGGCGAGCTTTCAATTACCACCACCCCATATCAAGATTGCCCAGTAAGTGAGGGAAAGAAAGTTCTGCTCGGAAATGATCTCTGGGAGCACGCTTATTACCTTAAATACCAGAATAGAAGACCGGAATATCTTAAAGCCTGGTGGAGCGTAGTTAATTGGGCAAAGGTTTCTCAGAGCTTCTAGATTAGAGAAGAAAAAGTAAGAGTAAAGCGCTTTTTCCTTCCTCTTACTGGAGCCATTCTTTGGAAAAAGTAGTATGACAAGGATGGCAATTGCTATCTCTGCCCTCTTATTTGGACCCTCCTGCTATCCCCCCTCACTTGAACTCTTTCGATCTGCGGCCCTTGACGCCTCTTCGGGTAGGAAATAGTATCGAGGCGGTATACAAGTTGGAATACGAGTGGAGATCTAGGTGTATCAGTTGCAGGAACTCAGCCAGCGGGCCATCCGAGATCAATATTTGATTGCCCAGGCTCAGCGAGAGATCGCTGCAGTGGTAGGCAGCGAGAACATAAGCACTGACGCCGGTTTATTGCGCGAACAATCTGCAGACTGGTCTTGGATCTCTCAATACCTTAAGTATAAATCTCTGCCAATCCCCACAGCCGATCTATATGTGCGCCCGGGAACAGCTGAGGAAGTTGCAGAAGTCTTACGAATCGCTTGCGAATACCAAATCCCAATAGTTCCTCGCGGTGGAGGTTCAGGAACACAAGGCGGGACATTTGCGATCTACGGTGGTATCGCCATGGATTTACGAAGACTCAATAGGGTTTTACATGTCGATGAAAAGAGCATGGTTGTAACTGCTGAAGCTGGGATTGAAGGACCTGAATTAGAGAAAATTCTCAATGCTCGAGGCCTGACTATGCCACACTATCCAGGCTCATTTCATTTTGGTGCTACGCTCGGCGGTTATTTAGCAGCTCGAGGATCAGGCGTTGTTTCAACAAAGTATGGAAAAGCAGAAGATTTGGTATTGCAAATTGAAGTTGCCGTCCCGCCTGGAAAACTTATTGAAACTATTAAAGTTCCAAGCCATGCCGCAGGTCCTGGCATCATTCAAACAATTGTGGGCTCTGAAGGAACACTAGGTATTATCACGAAAGCTTCGATGCGAATCGAAAGAATTCCAGAGTCGATGGAATTTTTATCCTATGGCTTTAAGAGTATTTCTGAAGGAATTGAAGCAGCGCGACAAATCATGGTCAATCGGTGGCGACCTGCAGTAATCCGTCTCTATGACGAAGCAGATAGTGCGAAACTTTCAAAGTGGCTCAATCTTGGTGTTGAAGGAGTTCTTCTGGTCATTATGTGCGATGGGACCAAGGAGCTCACCACTCTTGAATCATCGGAAATCTCTAAATTATGCGAATCATTTGGTGGAAAGTCTTATGGCCCTGAAATCGGCAAGATGTGGTGGGATGGAAAGTATGAACCCTTTAAACACGGCAATATCCCTGCTCCACCGCAGATTTTTGGAACTACAGATACATGTGCTCGATTTGAAGATCTTGAGAGAATTTATTGGGCAAAGAAGAAGGTAATCGAAGAGGGATTTTCCCAATATAAAGCGCGATATACAGCGCATTTCTCCCACTGGTTTCCTTGGGGCGGCATGATCTATGACCGTTTCTATATCGACAATGGTCCAGAAGACCCTTCAGAAGCGATTGCTCTCCATGATCAAGTCTGGGATGCAGCAATTAAAGCAAGTCTGGACCATGGTGGTTCATTAAATGAGCACCATGGAGTCGGACTAAAACTCGGACGCTTCATGCGAGCACAGCATGGCGCCGCTTTCGATTTACTCCTTGGAGTAAAAGACGCATGGGATCCAGACGGAATCCTCAACCCAGGCAAACTGGGGTTTGGTCCGCCAAAGAGCAGGCGTCGCTAAGAAACCAACGATTCTTTTTGAAAGGAGAATCATGCATCTATCAATGCATAACTGGATGCGCGCCGAGCCGCTCAAAGTAACTGTTGCTCGTCTCGCAAAGTATGGATACAAGAGCATAGAAATAAGTGGTGAACCAGAACAATACGGGCTCAATGGAAGTAAAGACACCAAGAAATTACTCGACGATTACGGAATGAAGTGCTGGGGTTCTGTGACCTTGATGTTGGGTGAGCGAAATCTTGTTGCCGCAGATCCCAAGAAACGTGCTGACTCTGTTAAGTACACTAAAGATTGCATCACAATGGTGAAGGAACTTAATGGTCAAGAAATGACCATCGTCCCTGCAACAGTTGGAAAAATTGTTCCTGACTCGACTCCTGAGCAAGAGTGGAAGTGGGCAGTTGAAAGCATGCGAGAGATTTACGAACACTCTGAAAAGGCTGGCGTGAGAATAGCAATCGAACCGCTCAATCGCTTTGAAACCTACTTTATCAATCGCGCCGAGCAAGCCCTAGCTCTTGCAGAAGCCACAGGTCCAAATGCTGGCGTCTGCCTCGATGCTTTCCACATCAACATCGAAGAAGCTGATTTATATGAAGCAATTCGCTCGACCAAAGGCAAACTCTTCGACTTCCATGTGGCCGATAACAACCGTATGCCAGCAGGTCATGGCGATTATGACTGGGAAAAGGTGGTCTCTACCCTTTCGGGTATTGGTTACGACGGAGCTCTCACCGCAGAGTTCGTTGCACCGATCGATCGCACCCCTGCTAACCACTATAAGAATGCGCTCGAAACTAACTTCGACAATGTCGATATCTCTCCAGAACAACTCAAGTTCATCATCGATCACGGTTCAAGCATCCTGACCGAATCTTTCTATGACTGGTTGGTTGAAGAGAACGCAAAGACTCTCCTTCCATTGATCTAATCACAGACGAGAGCAACTGTTGTGGCGAAGTCCGTACTTATCATAGCGACCTTAGATACTAAGGGTCCCGAAGCTGCCTATATCCGCGATGGATTAAACAGACTCGGGATAAGAACTACAGTTATTGATACCGGCATACTGGGTGAACCTTTGGGAATCGTGCCGGATATCAGCCATGAAGAACTTGCAGCTTTTGGAGGCCTTTCGCTACAAGAGCTGCAAAATTCTGGAACTCGTGGTCGCGCTGTAGAACGGATGAGAAGTTTTGTCGTAAGGAAAGTCAAGGAGTTATCCGATGCAGATACCGTTCTCGGCGCTATAGGAATTGGCGGCGCCGAAGGTTCGGTTATGTCAGCTGCAGCCTTAATGGAGCTCCCGATTGGAATTCCAAAACTAGTTCTATCCCCGATTGCTTCGGGACGACATGAGTTTGGACCACTAGTCGGCACAAGCGACATGCTAGTTATGCACACAATCATAGATATCTTGGGGCTTAACCATATTTCCAAGACGATTTACGATAATGCAGTTGCAGCGATGGCTGGATTAGTTTCACACGGTCAAAAATTGACTCACCCACCAGAAGGTAGCAAGTACATCGCTGTTACGATGTTGGGCAACACCACAACTTCAGTCATGGCCATGCAGAAGGTCCTTGAGAACTCTGGTTATGAGGTAATAACATTTCATGCAAATGGTGTTGGTGGCGCTGCCATGGAAGAACTCGCTGAGGCCGGACAGTTTGTCGGGGTAATTGACTTCACACCCTCAGAGATTGTTGGTCTTTTGGTAGGAGGAATTCACAACGCAGGTCCGAATCGGATGAAACGTGTAGGGCCGCTTGGCATTCCACAGATTCTCGTCCCTGCCTGCGTTGATTTCTCTGTGCATCACACAACTTCCCTATCAGATGAAGTTAAAAAAAGACCAATCTACGATCACAATCCAGAATTTGCGTTAGCTCGTTGCACCAAGGATGAAATGTCTCGAATCGGCGAGTATTTTGCTGAGTGTGCAAATACCGCAAGAGGTCCGGTTGCAGTTGTCATTCCAACCGAAGGATTCTCGATTCCTAATACACCTGGGGGAGTGTTCTGGGATCGAGAGGCCGATGCTCTCTTTGAAAGTTCCATGAAAGCTAAGCTAGATACACGTATCCCAGTGCGTAGATTTGCTTTGCATGCCAACTCTCCTGAATTTGGTGTAACGGTTGCAGAAGAGTTTCTATCCCTTGTTAAATCCAAAGTCGCATAGCACATGTCAAGAAAATAACCGCAGAGCTTAAAGGAGAGATCATGACTAGTTACATTACCCCACCGCGCAAAGTGCCCCATATAACTACCGGTGATGAAGAGTTTCGCAGCAAGTTCCGCTCTTGGAATATAGGTGATCTTTCATATGTAGATATAAGTGAATACCTAAGCGTCAAAGATGTGGTGCTAGTTCCGATGGCAAGCACCGAGCAACATGGCCCCCATCTGCCCCTCTATACCGACACCATCACTGCAATCGAGGTTTCGGCTCGAGTATCAGAGCAGATTGGAATTCTTCACACTCCTCCAATCTGGACTGGCTATTCACCGCAACACATGTATGGCGCTGGACAAGGCCGGGGAACAATCACAGTGCGAGCCGAGACGCTAAACGCATTGATGTATGACATCGCCCGCTCCCTGATTCACCATGGATTTAATCGCATCGTCTTTGTTAACGGACATGGGTCAAACATCAAAGTTGTGGATCCCGTACTGCGCAAACTCCGCTACGAGACTGATGCACTAATTGGTTTTGTAAAGCCATATATGGAACGTTATACAGGAATCCTGGCTGGACTGATGGAAAATCCACCAGAGGAGACGCCCGGATGGCACTCCAGTGAACTCGAGACCTCCCAAGATATGGCTTGGAATGAGAACTTAGTTCGGATGGAACGAGCTGTAAATACTCGAGCCCATACCCCAGCATTTCTCCCAAAGACATTCTCCAAAAATGACGGTATGCCAGATGTGGAGTTTGAGGGATATCAGTACTTCCAATTCCCAATGGATCATCATGAATTTGTTGAGAACGGCATCATCGGCAATCCCTTGCGCGCGACCAAAGCAAAAGGTGAAGAAGCCTTCCATCGTTATAGCACCCATGTTGCAAAAGGTGTCCTTGAGTTGATGAAGGTGCCAGTCAAGGTCAAGAATCGGGAGTTTATCAATCGAGTTTGATTGGAAGCCAAATATGACAGCAAAGAAGAGCGCCCTGAAGCCGTTGCCAAAGCATTCTGATTCACTACGTGAGGATGCCTACGAATGGATAATTGCTGCAATAAGTTCCTTTCGCATACCAACAAACTCTCAGATCTCGGAAAATAGTTTGGCTATGGAACTTGGCATTAGCAGAACACCAGTACGAGAAGCGCTGATGCGCCTTGAATCTGAGGGAATCATTCGGCGCGGTGCGGCCGGGCGATTTGTCGTGGCAATGCTCACCAATAAGGATGTGGATGAAGCGATGGATCTGATGATTCTCTGCGATCAATATCTTTTTGAACGCGCCGCTATGAATATGAGTAATTCATCGGCCAGGGCGCTTCAAGAGTCATCAAAGAAGATGATAGAGGCGGCCAAATATGATGATCTTGATAAATGGATTGAGAACGACAATATCTTCCATGAAACAATCATGCGGGCTGCAGATAACGAGACTATTGCCGAGGTCTCTCGCCTGACTCGGCGACGTATCCAAAGGTTTTGGGCACGTTCGATATTAGGGACTAGAGACTTGGAACATTGTTCCAGAGAACATTTTGAGATTGCCAATTTCATTATAGATCGGGATTTGCCAGCAATTAGAAGCACCGTTGAAAAACACTTAGCTCATGTGCGTGCTAATGTACTTGAGATTGTGAACTCCATGTCTCCATTTTTTGGGCTGAAAGGTAGGTAGTAGGTAATGATAGAAAAACTCCATGTCGCAATGATTGGCTATGGCTTTATGGGCAAAGTGCATTCACAAGCCTGGCGAAATGTAAACCACTTTTTTCCAGATTCACCGCCGATTGAGATGTCATTGATTTGTGGTCGTAGCAAGGATGCGCTTGAAAGCGCTCGAGTCACCTATGGTTGGAAAGAGTCCGAGACTGACTGGAAGAAAGCGATTTCCCGTGATGACATCGACATCGTTGATATTTGTACAGCTGGAGACTTACATGAGGAAATTGCAATCGCTGCGCTAAAGGCAGGAAAACACGTAATCTGTGAAAAACCATTAGCAAATAGCGTCGTTGAGGCCAGAGCAATGGCTCAAGTGGCAAACGAAGCCGCACAGAAATCAGTGCGTTCGATGGTGGCATTTAATTATCGTTGTGTTCCGGCATTAGCTATGGCTAAAGAGTTTGTGGAAAGCGGAAAGCTGGGGACAATTTTCCATGTTCGCGCAAACTATCTTCAGGATTGGATTATTGATCCAGAATTTCCTTTAGTCTGGCGTCTTGATCAAAAAACTGCTGGTTCGGGCGCACTTGGTGATATCGCCGCGCATATTATTGATGCTGCTTATTTCATAACTGGTTCAAAAATCACCTCTGTCAGCGGGCAATTAAAGACTTTCATCAAAGAACGACCATTGCCAGGTTCCTATACCGGTCTTACAGCAGGAGCCTCATCTGGCCGCGGCACGGTAACTGTTGATGACACCGCTGTATTTACTGCAAACTTTGAAAATGGTGCGATTGGAAGTTTTGAAGCAACTCGTTTTGCTGCTGGAAGAAAGAATGCGATGTCAATAGAGATAAATGGCTCCAAAGGCAGTATCTATTTTAACTTTGAGGATATGAACGAATTGCTCTATCACGACCATACCTTGTCTTCATCGGTTGCGGGTTTTAGAAAAATTCTTGCCACAGATAGCGCACAACCATATCTCGCTGCTTGGTGGCCACCTGGGCATATCATCGGCTATGAACACACCTTTATTCATGAGATTTACAATTTCATTCTCGCAATCAAAAAGGGAGAAAACCCATCACCATCATTTGATGATGGACTCTATGTACAAACAGTCCTAGATGCAGTAGCAACTAGTGCAGGTAATAAATCACAACTAACTGAGGTCAAGTAGAAGGAGCTAGCAATGCCACGTCCAATAACGCTGTTCACCGGTCAATGGGCAGATCTACCATTTGAAGAGATGTGCCGTCTCGCCTCGTCATGGGGTTACGATGGACTTGAAATAGCCTGTTGGGGTGATCACTTCGAAGTTGATCGAGCCATTAAGGAGCCAGGTTATGTCGAAGGTCGCCATGCGATTCTAAAAAAGTACAACTTGAAGGTCTTTGCAATTTCCAACCACCTCGTCGGTCAAGCTGTCTGCGATCACCCCATAGATGAGCGCCACAGAGGAATCTTGCCTTCCCGTTTATGGGGAGATGGAGACCCTGAAGGAGTGCGCCAGCGCTGCGCAGAGGAAATGAAGAACACAGCACGTGCTGCCGCAAAACTTGGAGTTAAAGTCGTTGTTGGCTTCACAGGTTCTTCAATTTGGCACACGGTAGCGATGTTTCCTCCAGTGCCCACCGCCATGATTGATGCAGGCTATAAGGATTTTGCAGATCGTTGGAACCCAATCCTTGATGTCTTCGATGAAGTGGGAGTGAAGTTTGCCCATGAAGTTCATCCATCTGAAATTGCATACGATTACTGGACCACAGTGCGCACTTTGGAAGCAATCAAACATCGCCCTGCATTTGGTTTGAATTTCGACCCTAGCCACTTTATTTGGCAGGATCTTGATCCCGTTGGATTCCTCTGGGATTTCAAAGATCGCATTTATCACGTTGATTGCAAAGAGTCGAAGAAACAACTCAACGGAAGAAATGGTCGACTAGGTTCACATCTTCCTTGGGCGGATCCTCGGCGTGGTTGGGACTTTGTATCTGTGGGACACGGAGATGTGCCATGGGAGTTGTGTTTCCGAATGTTAAATGCAATTGGATATGACGGACCAATATCGGTTGAATGGGAAGATGCTGGAATGGACCGACTCATTGGTGGTCCGGAATCACTCGAGTTTATTCGCAGAATGTGTGCAATCGAGCCTCCGAAGGCAGCATTTGATGCAGCATTTTCATCTGGGAACTAAGAGTGAGAGCGGAGTTTAAGTTCGGCAGAGTTTGATTAGCGCAGGTCAAGTTTTGCTCTAGGGATAATCTCTCGGATCGAAGCTTCGCTAATCTCTCCAATCCTGCGAATTTTTACCTCCCCACCTTCGAGTAATAACCAAGTGGATTTGAGTTGTGACCAACTCTCCGTAGCAGCGCTAAGTAAATGGGAGACCTTCTCAGTACTCTCATTTGTTAGCGCTGTGATATCAGTTATTACCTCTCGACCCAATTCTCCATTAGCCATGACCGGTGAGAATCCTAAGGGTCCAACTTTTCGGCAGAGAGCTTTAACTATCGAGTTGGTAGCCTCTGTGAACATAAGACGATCTGGCAAAATGCGAGAACCGAAAGAGTATCTAAGGTGGGATTGAGTTTCGCGCTCAATTATAAGTGCTCCGGGCCAAAATTTCTTTATGACTCTAATCTGTTCCGAGGTCAAAGAACCACAATATTGCTCTACCTGTTTGTAATTGGCCACTAGCGTAACTAGCGGGATTGCTGCATCAAAACCCTTGATCTCTCTTATCTGACTCATAGCAGAACCTGATCGACCATCACCTAAATAGGCATAACCCTGTGCCACTGGAGCAATAATTATTTGACCTTGCGATAGCGCTGCAGAAAGTTGAGCAATTACTTTCCTTTTTCCGTAACTGCTTTCTAAGTCTTTTCCTGTGACAGTCTGCATCAAACCAAGTGTATCTGCAAGGTTCTAGCAGGTTTCAAATTGATAGTAGGATAAGGTGTGGCCTCAGCTGACGTTGAAACATCCTTAGAGAAGACAAGAGTTGTACTGCTCATTGGTGGAGCCAATAGCGATAACCATCGCTCTTGTCGGCAATTCAATGACGTCTTGGCAGCTCTCACCGATAGAAATTTTGATGTTGGAGCTATTGGTATAACGCTCGAAGGTTCCTGGGTTCTATTTGAGGATTTGAATGCAATTTCGCAGGCCAGCAGAATAGAATCCTTCGAACTTTCTGACGCGAGCGTGAAGGAAATAAAGGGTGCGACAACTACTGATTTTCCACCTCGCGCCTTAATCTCCTATGACATCGTCTTCTCTCTTATTTTGGGAGTACCCGGAGCAGATGGCCGAATTGCGGGACTGCTTGAGAGTATTGGGGTGCGATTGGTGGCATCTGACTCTCTTGGCTCTGCAATCGCTTCTGATAAATCCACAATCAAGTTGCTCCTAAAGGCCGAAGATGTTGCTACTCCAAGGCATGTGGTGATTCCTGACAAAGCTTGGCGACGCGATGCCCTCTCCAATGTTGTTAGAGCTGCCTCACTCAAACTTCCTCTTATCATCAAGCCATGCCGTAGCACTAACGGGTTGGGTATCTCCATAGTTAGATTTCCACGCGAGATGAAGGATGCGATTGCAATAGCCCGTAGATTCGATGGCCGTTTCTTGGCAGAGGAATACCATGAAGGTGGCAGATATCTTGAATGTGGCATCTTAGAGGATTCCGAGCGACGCAATTTCATCAGCGCAATTGTTGAGACGAAAGTTGTTGACGATGGGATATTTAATTATCTAACTCGGGTTGCACCAGATAGGTTTTCTCAAGAGGTGGTCAGTGATCTACCAGAGGAGATCATCAATAAAATAAAGGAGATAACAGAGAAAGTTTTTGAAGCCAGCAAGACTTCTGGATATCTACAAGTTGAATTCCTGCTAACAAGAGAGAACGAACTTCTCTTTATTGAAGCTAATCCATCTCCTTATCTCGGCAAGGATGGCTCCTTTGTGCGTGGTTGGCTAGCGGCAGGCTTAGAGTATGAGGACATCATTTACGCGCCAGTTATGGAAGCGATTCGAAGGCCCCTGGGGTTGGTCTAGTTCTTTTAAGCGCTATTGACCGTTTAATTCTTGGCCTTAAAAGCGTTATGACCTGCAAGAAATACCTTTTCAAATCCGCCTGCGCTCCAAGCGCTGCGACCGACAAATAGCCCATGGCAATGATCCAAGGCTGCATAGAGAGCAGCATTATCTGGGTTGACCGAGCCGCCATAGAGTATCGGCGTTTTATTCAGGCCTAGCCTGGCTAATTCTTCAGAGATAATTCCAAGAGCTGTAGCGACATATGAGGGATTAGCTGGCTTTCCTCTTACACCGATAGAAAAGACGGGCTCGTAGGCAACTATTACTGGAGTTTGAATTCTAGCTAGCGCCTGCAATTGATTGCGCAAGAATTTTCTCAAAGCTGCTTTATCTTTAAGGGCTCGAGATTCTCCAATACAAAATAGTATGCGCAAGTTGCAAGCGCTTGCTAATTTTAATTGTGATGAAATTGTGCGATCGCCATCAAAGAGAGCGCGCCGCTCGGCATGTCCGATAAGGACAAGATCTGAGCCCAAAGACTTTACAAGCTTTGCTGAGACCTCTCCGGTTACATCACTACCAGTGGTAGCTGAGATAGCTTGATTACCTATCCAGAGCCGAGAACCCTTAGCTTTGCTGCGCAGCATCGTCATTAGAGGCATCGCAGGCAAAAGAAAAATTCGAGAGTCAGAGTAATTATTTGAGATCTTGAGCGCAGACTTAGTGATAGAAAGATGTGCTGCTAGCGATAAATCTCGTTTGGTGTTAGAGCCAAAGTAAAACAAAATGCCACCCCGATGCTTTAACCCCGGACCACGACTCCGTTTTCATCAAATAGCGAAATGCTCTCGCTCTCGATTGTGGTCCAAACTTCTTTTGAAATCTCTCGCCCTAATGAGTGGCCAACGCGAGCCTTTAGCGTTAATCCAGCGTAATCAAGCTCAAGAAGATATTGGCCGCCAATGCCTAGTGATTTACGCAGAACGCGAGCTCGTTTTCCTCCCGAAACTTCTTTGGTTGAGACCGAGATGGACTCAGCCCGAACTCCCAAGGCTGCAACATCGCTGGCCCGAGCTCCCACGCGCAGGGTTTGGCTCATTAGTACTGGCGCCGCAACCGTCGAATCGGTCTTGGTTAGATGTTTCTTTTCAACGAAATTCATCCCTGGGTTACCAATAAACCAACCAGCAAATTGGCTCGCGGGTTTGGAATAAATCTCTGCCGGAGGTGCGCACTGGGTGATAACGCCATCTTGCATCAAGGCAATCTGATCGGCCAAGGTCATCGCTTCAGTTTGATCATGGGTTACATACACAATGGTCTGAGAAAGCCGTCCAAAAACTTCCTTCAAAGAGCGCTTCAACTCTAGTTTTGCATTGATATCGATATTGGTTATTGGTTCATCAAATAAAATGATGTTGGGCTCGCGGGCAACAGCTCGCCCTACTGCAATCTTCTGTCTCGTGCCATTATCAAGATCCTCAACCATTTTATTTAAAGAATCTGTTATCCCAAGAATCTCAGCAACATTATGGACGCGATCATTTACGACTTTCTTATCAAGGCCCTCAGATAAGAGTGGAAGTTCAAGATTTCTCTTCACGCTAGTACCACGGTAGATAACCGGATATTGAAAGACCATTCCAAGGTTGCGGCGCCGCGTCGAAACTCTAGTGACCTCTTGGTCATCAAAGAAGATTCTTCCGGAAGAGGGTTTCTCAAGGCCAGCAATCATCCTCATCAAAGTTGTTTTTCCGCATCCGGAGGGGCCAAGTAAAACTGTTACTGATGATTTAGGGATGGTGAATGTGATGTTGTTGACTGCGATTAATGAATCGAAGTTCTTAGTCAGATTCTCTAACCTGATATCAAACAAGGGATACCCCATTTCCAAGGAATGTTCCAGATTGCTTATCAAATACCTTGATTGTTGAGGGTTTGACTGAGATTGTCAGGGCCTTTGAATTGAGCATCTGAATTGCTTCGGTATCAGTTCTGGAAACTACCACTTTAAGGGTGACTCCAGATATGTCCAGATAAGCAACAATCTCAGAACCTAGGTTCTCAAGTAGAAGTACCTTCGCACTTAGTACGAGCGCGCCGGAGACTTTTCCCAGCGAAATAGACTCTGGCCTCACTCCTAGCACTGCGGAGTTAGCGTTACCTTTGATCTCGGTCTTGAGTGAGAGTATCGAGGATTCAAAAACTGTGTTCTTAAGAGTTCCAGAGATGAAATTGGCCTCTGGGAAACCAAGAGTATCCATGGTGGAGATGTGGGAAGGCTGATCGTAAACATCTGAAAGTGCGCCTTGCTGCACGATTTCGCCATTAGCCAAAACTAGGACTGATTTTGCAAGTTGAAGAGCTTCAAGTGCGTCAGATGTGACGTATACGAAGGTAGAACCTAATTGTTCTTGTGACAATCTCAAATCGTCAATTAGACGCTCTCGTAACTTGAAGTCCAGTCCTACTAAAGGATCATCTAATAGGTAGACATCAGTAGGTTTTGCCAGACCTCGAGCGATAGCGACGCGCTGTTTCTGCCCGCCAGATAACTGTGCTGGTTTCTTTTCTAAGAGATCTGAAATCTTGAGTAGCTCTGCCACGCGCGAGACAGCCTCCGCCTTTGTCTCATCCGTTGCCTTCTGTAGTTCAAGTGGATATTCAATATTTTCCCGCACCGAGAAGTGCGGCACCAAGGCAAAAGTTTGTGGGATGTAGCCGATATCGCGCGAGCCAGGAGGTGAATTTGTGACATCCTCTCCGCGCACGGTGATGGTGCCAGAGTCAGCTTCCTCAAGCCCCATCAGTAATCGCACCAAGACAGACTTACCATTTCCTGGTTTGCCACAAATAACTGCAAAATCATTGGCAGGAATAGAGAAACTTAGGTTTGTAAGAACCGACTTCTCACCATACTTCTTGGATAGGTTCTTTACTTCTAGCGATCCTTTTGTCATATCGCGCTCTAACCCACCCTACCGAGATTAACTAGGAAGGGGGTAATGGCAATCGAGATTACAAAGATGACGGCAACGATAACGAGATAGATCAGGATCCGTCCCAGCGACTTTCCAATGCCCCATTCGGGCTTGATGTTTCCAATCGCTACCTGAAGCGGAACGGCGATACATAAGACAACGAAACCGAGTGTATAAACAGCATAGCTAAGACCTTGTGCCAGAAGAGCTAGCGCGAAAGTGAGAACTAAAATCCAGGCGAACTGGATTCGCGCACCAAAAGGTTGTTTAGTTCTCATTAGACCTCACCGCGAACTGTGCCGAAAGTAAGACCGACGAGAAGATATCTCTGGAAGAAGTAAATTACTAGAGCTAGTGGAAGCACATACAACGTTCCGATAGAGGCGACAAATGACCAGTCCACCTGTCCACCTTTGGTAATAGAGGTGAACAAGCCAACTGGAATGCCATAAGTCTTCAAGCCGCCAAGTTGGAAATTAAATAAGAATTCGTTCCAGACAAAGATAATATTAAATACGAAGGCTGCAACTAGCCCGGATTTTACTTGCGGTAGGACGAGCTTGAACATAATGTGCGGGCGGCGAGCGCCATAAACTAGCCCAGTCTCATCAAACTTTGTCGATACACCATCTATGAATCCCTTTAGGATCCAGACCGAGAAGGGGATTGAGAACATCGCATAAAAGAGGATGAGACCCAGAAAAGAATCCTTGAGTTGCAAGATATTGAAGAGCTGGAAAAAGGGGATAACAAAAGCTGCTGCCGGAACAAATCGGGTTGAGAGTAAGAGAAACATCAAGAAGTCGGTTCCAGCTGGTTTGAACCGTGAGAACGAGTAAGCAGCAAGAAAAGAGACGAAGATGGCAAGAAATACTGCTATCGAGGAGTAGATGATGCTGTTTATGAAATAGTCAAGAGTATTGGAGAAAGTTAGCGCATCAATAAGGTTTTGAAAGGTTGGGACAAAGAGAATCTTAGGAGGAATATCTAACACGGTATTCTTTGGCTTTAACGCAGTGGCTATAATCCAAGCGATTGGCAAGAAGAACAAAATAGCTGTAGTCCAACATGTAAAAGTAAGTGTTATTTTACTGGCGCGTTCGTTACTTGGTTTCATAGCAAGTTTCTTACTCATACAGTTTGCTCCGCTTTTTTCTTTGCATTGAGTATGTAGAGATAAATCGCTGTTAGCGCAATCGCAATAAAGAGCAATAAGACTGAGACCGCTGAGGAATATCCCAACTTGAAAGATTTGAAGGCGAAGCGATAGAGCGAGAGGGCAATTAACTCCGTAGTGTCGCCTGGTCCACCATTTGTCATAATGTAGGTAAGGTCCATGGTCTTAAAGGCATCGATAGAACGTAAGAGAATTCCTAGCATGAGGATAAATTTTGCATGTGGCCAGATCACTGAGGTAATCAAACGTCTAATTGGAAGACGATCTATTGCGGCCGCTTCAAGTTCAGCTTTTGGAACCGAGCCAAGGGCAGCCAAGGTCATAAGCGCCATAAATGGAGTCCACATCCAAGTATCGACCACAATCAAGGTTGGAAAAGCTAGGCTGGAGTTAGTTAGAAAGTCGGTGCGCTCAAATCCCCAGGTGGTCAGGAAATAATTTATGACGCCAAATGTAGGGTCCAACATCAGCTTCCAGAAGAGCGCGGTTGCAATTGGAGTTACAACCATGGGGGTAAAGAACAAGGTCAGGGCGATTCGCCGCCCCGGCATCTTGTCATTTTTCCAAAAGAAAACTCCAATAAGGATTCCTAAGAGAGTCTGAGCAATAACGGCAAGAATTAGGAAGATAAAGGTGCGAGAGACGGAGGCCGCGATCTGCTCGTTCTTGGCGAAATCTACATAGTTGGTTAGCCCGATAAATGAAGGCGGTTTATAAGAGGTAAGGGTGTAATCATAGAAACTCAAGCCCAGCATCCAGAGAGTTGGAAGCACATTAAAGAGAGCAAAGAATGCCAAGACTGGTAGGAGGAGTAACCAACTAAGGCTTCGGTCGTTTGCCTTCTTTTTTGCTGGGCGGTCCTTGATGGCTTCTTCAAATTTAGCTGCAGGTAGCTTCAAGTAACTCTCGTTTCAGTTTAGTTCAAAACAACCAATTGATTTCTTAATGTGGCTGAGCCAACCCAACATCGGTGAAGATGTTGGGTTGGCTACTTTTTTCCAGATTAGATCTTCAGAGAATCTACATTGTCTGGTGGCGGGGTCTCCGTCCGACCAGCTTTGAAGAGAATCTGCTGTTGCTTTGCAGCTGCGTATTCGAGCGCCTCTTTGGCAGTCTTAACCTGTCCAGTTGCATAGCCGTTAAATGCTGCTTGTTGAATAGCGAGCATCTCTGCATATTCTGGGAGGTGCCAGAAGTCTTGTGAACGACCTTCTTCCAACATATAAAGGAATGGCTTCACATAGTGTGCAACCTCCAAGTACTCGGGATTGGCTGCGCCTTCTGCGCTCCAAGGTAATCCACCATTTTCCTTGATGAATTTGTCTTGGGTCTCCTTGGTGTACCACCACTTAAGTACATCAACGGCGACTCGCATGTGATCATCATCGTTGAATGCATTGATCACCCATGGCTGTCCACCCATCGCGCCAATTAACTGACCATTCCACTTTGGAAGTGGAATCGAGATGACTTTATCGGCAGGCACTTTGTCAGATGACATGAACTTTCCTACCGCTAGCCATTGCCATGCTGAGAATACCTTGCCCTGGACGAAGAGGTCGATCATGTCGCCGATACCAAATGCAGCGAAGTTCGCTGGTTGGTACTTCTTTAGGCCGACAAATTGCTCCATTGCCTTTTCGTTCTCAGGTGAATTGAGAATTCCGTAAACATCATTTGTCTCAGGATTCCAAATTTTGCCACCAGTTGAATAAGCAAATGGATAATAAGCGCAGCTGAAGAAGTCATACTCCTTGGAGTACATCAGCGCAGTTCCATACATACCTTTAGCTGGGCGATGGAAGAACTCAATAATTTCAACCAAAGCGTCAAATTCGATATTGCTTAGCTCGTCATAGGTTGTTGGCAGATCTTTTCCAGTCTTGGCCTTAAAGGCTGCTTGTTCTTTTGGATCTTCCAACATGTCTTTTCGCATGAAAACGCCTTGGGTATCTGGCATTTGAGGGAAGCCCCAACGGGTACCGGAACCATCTGGATAAACCTGATAGGTGTTGGTTACCAGTGAAGAGAACGGTGCGATATCAAGTTCTGGATTAGCTGCGAAAACATCATCAGCTTTAACAATCCAACCTGGTTCGGAGAGAGCGCCAAGCCACTGTGAGTCAACGATTAGCAAGTTGAACTCTTGTGACTGTGATGCAAGTGTTGGAGCTACCTTCTGGAACAACTCACCGAAAGGTGCTTCAGCGAAGGTAATGTCATTTACCGTGTATCCAAAGTTGTCCATCGCATACTTTTGGAAGTCTGCCCATTGCGTCGCTGGTGCGGCGCTTGGAGGCCAACCTCCAATTCGCGAGTAAGCGAAGTCAATTGTTTTTCCTTGCATGTTCTCCGCATTACTTCCGTAAAGCGGGCTGTCTTTTGCTATAGAACTGGAATCATCACCACTGCCACAGGCAGAGATCAGTCCAGAAAAAGCGACGGCAGCGCCAGCGGTGGCACCACCCTTGAGCAAAAGGCGACGATCAATTGTCTTATCTAGAATACTTGACAAGTGAACTCCTTTTTATGTTGATACAGAGACTCCAATCTGGAGACCCACGCAGAATTCAACCCAAGCAAGAAGGCTCCGTCAAGAGTCTGGATGTAAAGTTCTTGTTGCATTCGTGCAACATCGCTAAATCTGCCCTCGAGGGGTAACATTTGAATTGTCACAAATTGTGATATCTCAAATAGTGAAATGTATGGTTGATGCGAATAGTTGTTGGTTGCGATAGCAATGGCCTTGCCTTGAAGAAGGCGCTGCTAGAAATACTGCGGAATGATCCCCGCACGACGGAGATAGAGGACCTTGGTGTTCATGCCAGCGATGATGCGACGGTCTATCCTGAAGTTGGCTTTGCTCTTGCCCAGGATATCGCTGAAAAGAGAGCAGATCGCGGGCTGCTGATCTGTGGCACAGGTATAGGTATGGCAATATCTGCCAACAAGGTATCGGGAATTCGAGCAGCGACTACTCATGATCCTTATTCCCTGGAGCGCGCAATTCTGAGCAATAATTGCCAAGTTATTTGTATGGGAGCCAAAGTCATCACCGTTGAGAATGCAACAAAACTAATCGAGCAATGGCTCGGCTATGAGTTTGACACCCGGAGCGCTTCGCAAGTTAAAGTGGAGCGTATTAATAGCCTTGAAGCGGAGCACCGAAAGTAAAGTTGGCGATTGAATTACGATTTACTAGGAGGAGTTAGTGGCTAGAGGCAAGATTGTCTTTCCGATCGCAGATGGCGTCGAGGATCTGGAGTACTGGGTTACCAGGATGCGTTTAGAGGAAGAGGGCTATGAAGTTCTAAGCGCCGGTCTGACAAAAGCAGATGTGGTTGGGAAAAATGGTTTAGTAATCCCAGTTGACTCACTTCTAAGTGAGATAGATTCAAGCCAGCTGCGCGGACTTGTCCTTGCCGGCGGATGGGCTCCGGATAAGTTGCGTCGATATTCAGTTGTTAATGATTTGATTTCAGCTCTCAACAAAGAGGGCAAAGTAATTGGCGCCATTTGCCATGGTGGGCTGATGGCGATCTCTGCAAAAATTGTTGCCGGTAAGCGCGCAACTGGCTCGCTGGGAATAAAGGATGACTTGATAAACGCTGGCGCAATATGGGTCGATGAGTCGGCATTTACTGAAGGAAACCTGGTTTGGGGGCGGGTGGTTGCAGATATTCCAAACTTCTGTAGAGAACTAATTCTTGCCTTATCCCAGTCGAGAAGTTAGTCGCTCGAGATTCCCTCTGCGAAAGCCTCAAGCACAATTGCTAGTGATGTAGCACCTGCATCTTGATGGCCCGCTGCGCGATCACCAAGACGCGCTGCCCGACCTTTCTTGGGGACGAGATCCTTAGTAGAGACTGCGCTAGAAAGTGCAATTTCACCGCTTGAAGTTAGCGCATCTTTAAGCGAACCACCTTCGGTTGCCAACTTCTTGATGTGTTCTGCTGCAGGAATAAGTGCATCAAGTATCGTCTTATCGCCTAACTCAGCGTTGCCCAAACTCTTGATTGCTTGAGCCATAGCGCCATATATCTCGGCCCAATCTGAAATCGAATTGAGGCTACTCCTGCCTTGCACCGCACGGGCAGCTGCGGCAAAAGCTGCTTCATAGAGCGGTCCGATTGTTGCTCCAACTTCCTCCGCATATGCCTCAGCTGCAACTTGGAAGACCTCCTGCGGTAGAACGCTCTCTGGCAACTTCTTAACCGCTCTTGCAACCGAGCGCATTCCGATCGTCATAGAGACTCCGTGATCGCCATCGCCAACAGCTCCATCAAGTTCACATAAGTAATCCTTACTTGACTCAATCTTTATCGCCACATGCTCCAGCGTTTGTGCGACTTTTTTTCCGGTTACATCAGACATCACCATCTCCTCTCGCTTCTCTACTGCCTTAATTAGCCAATTAGAAACTTAGCGCGATTGGTTAAGCTTAGTTCTTGCTGTACATACAGGTCTTTACCGAAGAATTCTTGATTAAGTCGTGCATCTCGGTATCCAAGCGCATCAGGCTAATTGATGTGCCAGCCATTTCAAGGGCTGTGACTTGCTCACCGACATGCTTGAAACGGATATTTATCTTGTTAGCATCGCAAATTTGAGCAACTCGTCGATAGACCACATATAGCTCTTCAGCCGGTGAACCACCGAGGCCATTTACTAGAAGAGCAATATCGGAACCAACGTAATCTAAGTCGGCAAGGATCGCCTCCACCATTTCATCCACGATTGAGTCAATAGAGCGAATCTTTACTCGTTTGATCCCTGGTTCACCATGAATCCCAAGTCCAATTTCCATCTCATCATCGGGCAGTTCAAAGGTTGGTTTTCCATTGGCAGGAACTATGCAGGAGGTTAAACCCACTCCCACGGTTCGAGTGTTGGCATTTGCTTTCTTGGTAACAGCCACAACATCTTCCAGTGAGGCGAGCTGCTCTGCCTTTGCGCCAGCAACATGCCAAACTAAAAATAGTCCTCCGATTCCTCTTCGTTTTTCAGCCTCTGATTTGGGTGAAGAGAGAACATCATCATTAAGAACGACGGTATCAACCTTTATTCCCATCGCGCGACATTGCTCTTGCGCACTATCAAAGTTGATACAGTCACCTTGGTAGTTTCCATAGGTGTACATAACCCCGGCGCCAGAATTAACTGCCAGGGTTGCTTCGACTATTGGTTTTGCTGGCGGAGATGCAAATATGTTTCCGAAGGCAGCGCCATCTGCCATGCCCTTGCCAACATAGCCAGCAAAAGCTGGCAGGTGGCCTGAGCCACCACCAACGACAATTCCAACTTTGCCCGCAATAGGAGATTCAATACGCGCAATGGAGCGCTTGCCAACTGCTTTAACTATATGGTCATTAGCGCGAACATATCCTTCAAACATCTCGTCTACAACTTCGAACGGGTCATTTATCAGCTTCTTCATAGCAGCAGCCCCTTCAAATTTGGAATTGGTAGGAGAGTAGGTTAGAGGTGTGATTTATCGGGGTCAAGAGCGTGAGAATCGAAAATAATCAAAGGAGCGGTAACGGGGCGATATCTCTAAATCTGAATATCAATCAAGCATTGGCAGGGTTGGTGTTCGTCGCATAAAGTCGCAAACACTCTCATAATCGACAATGCCGGCATCCGAGCCAAGCCCCGATGCCACAAGGGAACCGCAAGCGCTACCTAATTCGCAAGAATCTTGTAGCGACAAATTTCTAGAAAGTCCTGCGATAAAGCCCGCGCTCCAAGCATCCCCACAACCTGTTGTATCAACTACCTCTACTTTAAATGCTGGCACTCGTATCCGAGAACCATCGCCACCAATAAGCAAACTACCCCGTGCGCCCATCTTGAGAACGACGTGTTTGGCTCCCGCCTTAATAAAGAAGTCACACATCTGCTCAGGTTCTGTCATACCTGTGATCATCTGGGCTTCTTCTAAATTTGGCATAAAGAAATCTAAATATGGCATGCAGGGCAAGATCTTTTCCGCCATCTTCTCCTGCTTGACTCCCAAAATATCCATTGTTGTAGTGGCGCCAGCTGCTTTGGCATGCCTTAGTGTTTCGACCGTATCGTTGCCATCAAATTTTGACATGAGATAAAAACCAGCAACGTGGACAAAGTCTGCCGCTGCAAAAAGTTGGGTGGGTATATCGGCAAAAGTTAAGTGGGCGTTTGCGCCCATGACATGTAGCGCAGGGCGTTCTCCATTGGGACGGATAGGCAACATCGTCCCCGAGGTCTGGACCCCCTCTTTAGTGACCATATATTTGGTCTCGATTCCGTAACGATCAAGAATTCCAATCAAGATGCTTCCCATCTCATCATTTCCTACCGCGCCGACAGCAATAACCTGACAGCCGAGTTTTGCAAGGTCGACCGAAGTGCCTGCTGCGGTGCCCGCGGCAGTAATTCGAATCTCTTCAATTAAAGCGATGCCTTGGCCATCGGGGATTTTGGAGACGTAACGCCCGAGAACATCAAGGATATGTACTCCAATTGAGATTACCGTTGCCAAAGTTTCTCCTTTGAATGCTCCAACTGCATTACAGATTATCCTAGAGATCCAGGAATGAGAATAAGGTAATGGGGAAGAAAAAGAGCCCTTAACCAATTAATCGATCTCACTTCACCCACCGCCAATGACGCTTTGAGGCATCTTGATAGATTCTGTATCGAAGCGATACGAATCTGATCTTCTCGCTTAACTTAGGCGACCGAGGCCGGCATTAAAGGGCAGAAGTCGGACATGCTTAGGCTCTAACTCTTGAAGAGAATTTACGCCAAGTAGTTTCATGGTACGAACCATCTCACTTTGAAGAATCTGCAGAGCTCTCTCTACGCCCTGCTGCCCACCAGACATAAGGCCGTAGAGATAGGCGCGACCGATATATGCAAAATCTGCCCCCAGCGCTAGCGCTGCCAGAACATCAGCTCCGTGCATAATCCCAGTATCAATATGGATCTCAAGATTATCTTTGAGCTCTTTCTTGACTTCAGCCAAGATGTGTAGTGGAACGGGAGCACGATCTAATTGGCGACCGCCATGATTAGAGAGAATAATTGCATCAGCTCCATACTTTGCAGCAAGTTTTGCATCTTCCAAGGTTTGGATTCCTTTAATCGATAATGTTCCAGCCCACTGCTCGCGTATCCACTCAAGATCATCAAAGGTGATTGTGGGATCGAACATAAAGTCGAGAAGCTCTGCAACGGTGCCCTCCCAATTCGACATAGATGCAAAGGTGATTGCCGGTGTTGTTAGAAAGTTAATCCACCATTCAGGCCTAGGCGCAGCATCAATCAAAGTTTTAAGCGTTAACCTTGGCGGAACAGTGAGACCATTTCGGGCATCACGTAGCCGTGCACCTGCAGCGGGGACATCTACAGTTAGCATCAGATGCTTTACTCCAGCATCTTGGGCCCGTTTTACCAGCGCCATGCTCGCTTCCCGATCTTTCCACATGTATAACTGGAACCAATTAACTCCTCTGGGTGCGGCCTTAACAACATCCTCGATGGTTGTAGTTCCCAAGGTTGAGAGCGTAAAAGGGATACCAAATTTTTCCGCAGCGCGCGCGCCAGCAATTTCACCTTCCGTATGCATCATTCGAGTAAATCCAGTTGGCGAAATTCCAAATGGCATAGCAAATTTTTCTCCCAATATCTCACATGAGGTGTCAACATTTTTCACGTCATGCAGAATGTTTGGTCTAAATTCCAGATCAAGGTAGGAACGTCGGGCCCGCTCCAAGGTGACCTCAGATTCTGCGCTGCCATCTGTGTAATCAAAGGGGCCTTTAGGAGTGCGACGCTTAGCGATTCTGCGCAAATCCCAAATTGTTAGCGCCTTTGCAAGTCGATGCTTTCGGGTCGGCAGCGCAGGCAAGGTAAAGCGCAGCAGGGGTGCCAGCTCACTAATTTTCGGAAATTGTCGCCGCACATTCTTCATCAATCTATGCTCCTTGCTCCAGATGCAAATCCTATTGGATTTTGCCACAAAAAAAGCGTTGGTGATAAGCAAGATATGACCATAGAGCCTGTTGCAGTTTAGTTAATAGGGAAAAGGTTTTGGGAGCTTCTAGATTTGAGAAAAGAAGTAAGAGCTAAGCGCTCTTTGCTCTCTCATCTAACGGTTGTCTAAACCTCTTTTAGTGTTGGTATTTCATTGCTAGTCTCAGAATGTGAAGCGAACTTTGGCCATCGTATTGGTCGCCGTTTTAGCATCAGGGCTAAACCCTTCAACTTCAAGCGCTGCTGTTAAGGAAGGGGCTGCATGTAAGAAACAAGGTCAGGTAAGTAATAAGGCTGGTAAGGAATACACCTGTATTAAAAAAGGCAAGAAGCTAGTTTGGAGTAAAGGCTTAACCATTAAGACAGCAGCGCCAGCTACAACACCAACACCATCACCAACTTCAGCAACAGAGGAGAAGGTAGATTCTTTAAGTTTGGATTCTAGGGTTTCAAAAGATTCTCTGCTTTCAGCTGCTTCGATTTGTAAAACTATAGATAAGACACCTGATTATGGCCCAAATGGAACCTTCACCTCTCGAAATGGTTTTCCTCGTCCTAAAGAGGGTACTTATCCATCTGGGAAAGCAAAGGTTCTTGTAATTCCTTTCACCTACACAACTTGGCCATTCCTAACTAAATTACCAGCCATCACCAATAGAACAGTGACAGATCTTGAAGCATTACAAAAGGTAAATAAAGAAGTTGAGGATCTAGCAAAGAGTCTCTCTGCTGGCAAGTTTGAGCTAGAGATCTCAATCCTTCCAGAGAGTGAATGGCTAACTCTTGATCCAGAGCTAAGTTTTGATTCAACGCCAATGACAGATAACTTCGGACCAATTAAGAAAATGATCCAAAAAAATGATGGCAAGATAGATTTTGAAAAATATGACTCTTATGTCTTTGTCTCAACTCTTGGCGCCCCAATTCCACCTGTCGCTCAAGCAACTTACTCAACTGAGGTTAAAACCAGTAAGGGTCAAGCAAATAAGCTGGTTCTAATGACTCAGGGTTGGCAGAGCTCAGCTTTGTATTTCCATGAGTTAGGCCATTCCATGTTTGGCCTTGAAGATCTCTATCTCTTTAGTGAAAATAAAGCTGAGTGGTTGCCATCGGAGTTAGCTCCCATATTGGCTTGGGATCTAATGGCCTCATCTCAACTTGAAGTTCTCTCTAACTGGAATCGCCTACTTATGGGATGGATTTCTGACTCAGAGATTCGATGCCTGACTAATCAAAGCCAATCCACGCACTATCTCTCTGACTTCACAAAGAAAGGCCAACCCCAACTACTTCTTATCAACCTTGCTCCAGGGGTCAGTTTGGCTGCTGAATCAAGGATCTGGGGAGAGAGTCAAAGACTTCTTCTCTATGTCATTGATACCAACTTAAGCCATGGCCGAGGTCCAGTTAGGTCTCTAAATTCACTTCTAAAAGCCGGTGAATCAAAAGAGTTATTTGATTGGAAGTTCAATGTTCTAGAGACCAGTAAAGAAGGTCTATTACTTGAGGTTAGTAAAGGATCTGGCAAGGCCTATGTAGCTCCAGTAATTCCACAGAATAACCAGGGACCTAGAGAGCCAGATTCACCTATTGGTTTAACTGGTGGAGAATTGATAAGAAAGAGCGCAACCACCGCTGAGATTCGTTGGAATCCCTCAAATCATCAGTCTTATCGAGTCTATGTCACAGCAACTGATGATTATCAAAAAGTTTACTTTGAATCAGACAAGATTGATTCAACTGCAAATCCTCTAGTAGTCCAGATAACTGGCCTCGTATGTGGCGTT
>Ga0222713_10001580_pt1 | contig 25419 bp, 18 predicted proteins | sample C33_649DmetaG_FD_165061 | JGI IMG/M metagenome (GOLD analysis project Ga0222713, IMG submission 165061) | Estuarine water microbial communities from San Francisco Bay, California, United States - C33_649D | ecosystem: Environmental > Aquatic > Marine > Unclassified | place: USA: California... | reverse complement strand
AAGTGCTCTCGAAAATAAGCATCTTGGGCGGGTCAAAAAAGTAGGTTATTCCTTGCTTTTACAACATTTACGGGTAATCTAATTAATCTTGCCGAGCCGAGGTTCGCAGGTTTTAGGCGTATGCCTGTAAGCGTCTTTGATAACCAGATAGTGATGGATAGAAAAACCTTTGAGTCACCTAATTTTAGGATTAGGTGAGTCTTTTATTTTTTAAATTAAGAAACACAACCAGCTTTCAAACTTCAAAAATTTGAAAGATTGAGTTATGGAATTAAACATGAGAGTTTGATCCTGGCTCAGAATGAACGCTGGCGGCGTGCCTTACACATGCAAGTCGGATGTGTCGCAAGACACATGGCAGACGGGTGAGTAACACGTGGGAAACTTACCTCTTAGTGGGGAATAACGCTCCGAAAGGAGCGGTAATACCGCATGAGACCTATCGCTGGGATGCGATAGATGAAAGCTGGGGATCGTAAGACCTAGCGCTGAGAGAGAGTCCTGCGTCTGATTAGTTAGTTGGTGAGGTAACGGCTCACCAAGACTTCGATCAGTAGCCGGCCTGAGAGGGCGATCGGCCACACTGGAACTGAGACACGGTCCAGACTCCTACGGGAGGCAGCAGTGGGGAATCTTGCGCAATGGGCGAAAGCCTGACGCAGCAACGCCGCGTGGGTGATGAAGGTCTTCGGATTGTAAAACCCTGTCGTTAGGGACGAAGGCATGAATCCTAATACGGTTCATGTTTGACGGTACCTAGAAAGGAAGCCCCGGCTAACTCTGTGCCAGCAGCCGCGGTAATACAGAGGGGGCAAGCGTTATTCGGAATTATTGGGCGTAAAGGGTGCGTAGGCGGTTTTTTAAGTCAGATGTGTAATCCCCGAGCTCAACTTGGGAACTGCATCTGAAACTGGAAGACTAGAGTGCTGGAGAGGATGGTGGAATTCCACGTGTAGCGGTGAAATGCGTAGAGATGTGGAGGAACACCAGTGGCGAAGGCGGCCATCTGGACAGTAACTGACGCTGAAGCACGAAAGTGTGGGTAGCAAACAGGATTAGATACCCTGGTAGTCCACACCGTAAACGATGAACACTTGGTGTAGTGGGCGTTGACCCCCACTGTGCCGTAGCTAACGCGATAAGTGTTCCGCCTGGGGAGTACGGTCGCAAGGCTGAAACTCAAAGGAATTGACGGGGGCCCGCACAAGCGGTGGAGCATGTGGTTCAATTCGACGCAACGCGAAGAACCTTACCTGGGCTTGAACTGTAATGGACCGTGGCAGAGATGTCACTTTTCGCAAGAACTGTTATAGAGGTGCTGCATGGCTGTCGTCAGCTCGTGTCGTGAGATGTTGGGTTAAGTCCCGCAACGAGCGCAACCCTTACCTATAGTTGCCAGCGAGTAATGTCGGGAACTCTATAGGGACTGCCCGGGTTAACCGGGAGGAAGGTGGGGATGATGTCAAGTCCTCATGGCCCTTATGTCCAGGGCTACACACGTGCTACAATGGCCGACACAAACCGCTGCAGAATCGTAAGATGAAGCTAATCGGAGAAAATCGGCCTCAGTTCGGATTGAGGTCTGCAACTCGACCTCATGAAGTTGGAATCGCTAGTAATCGTATATCAGAACGATACGGTGAATACGTTCCCGGGCCTTGTACACACCGCCCGTCACATCACGAAAGCCGGAAGCACTTGAAGAGGCTGTGGTAACCGCAAGGAGCTAGGTCTCAATGGTGAATTTGGTGATTGGGGTGAAGTCGTAACAAGGTAGCTGTAGGAGAACCTGCGGCTGGATCACCTCCTTTCTAAGGAGAGCCTATTTTATATAGGCATATGGTCAACTTTCTATCCGCTCTACTTCGGTAGGGCAACTATCTGGTTTTCAAAGCCGCTTATGTGGATCTTTGAATCATGTTTGAGACAACATATATATATTGGTGTTCCATAGCGTTTGGGCCCGTAGCTCAGCTGGGAGAGCGCCTGGTTTGCATCCAGGAGGTCGTCGGTTCGATCCCGGTCGGGTCCACCACACACTCCTGTGAACTATCCAGGGCCTATAGCTCAGTTGGTTAGAGCAATCGCTTGATAAGCGATAGGTCGGTGGTTCGAGTCCACCTAGGCCCACCAAAAAAATATGTTGATCGTTGAGTTGAGTTGAAAAGCGTTGGCTTTTGACCTCAGCTCAAATCATGAGACTGAGAAGGTTCTTTGACAACTCAATAGGAAAATAAATAAGGGTGATCTGAAATGCTTTAGAGCATTTGAGAAGCTAAGGCGAGTTTACTTCGATGATGTGAAAAGTCATCGAGGAGCTGAGTGAATACAAAACACTTAATTACAATGAAATGCATTTTGTCTTTAATTGATGAAATGTCAAGTTACTAAGGGTTAACGGCGGATGCCTTGGCTGATGGCTGCGATGAAGGACGTGGTAAGCTGCGAAAAGTCTCGGGGAGTTGCACGCGAATTTTGATCCGAGAATGTCCGAATGGGGAAACCCACTTTAGTGAAAGCTAAAGTATCTAGGTGCTGAATACATAGGCACCTTGAAGCGAACCTAGGGAAGTGAACCATCTCAGTACCTAGAGGAAAAGAAAACAATAGTGATTCCGGCAGTAGCGGCGAGCGAAATCGGAACAGCCCAAACCATTAACGTGTAAGCGGCAGGCGTTGCGTTAGTGGTGTCGTGGGACCTACCGTTGGAACTGCCTTCCAACATAGAGTTACAAAATGATGTGTTAGTCGAACAGTCTGGAAAGTCTGGCGAAACAGGGTGATAGCCCCGTAAGCGAAAACACATTGTCTCTAGTAGCGTTCCCAAGTACAGCGGGACACGAGAAATCTTGCTGGAATTCACCGCGACCATGCGGTAAGGCTAAATAAGACCATCAGACCGATAGTGAACCAGTACCGTGAGGGAAAGGCGAAAAGAACCCCGATGAGGGGAGTGAAATAGAACCTGAAACCGTTAATCTACAAGCAGTGGAAGCTCTATGGTTTACCAGAGCAACCGCGTGCCTTTTGCATAATGAGCCGGCTAGTTATTTTCAGTGGCAAGGCGAAGTCGATAAGACGAAGCCGCAGGGAAACCGAGTCTGAATAGGGCGCCAGTCGCTGGAAATAGACGCGAAACGGGATGATCTATCCTTGACCAGGATGAAGTTCGGGTAACACCGAATGGAGGTCCGAACCAGTGTGGGTTGAAAACCGCTTGGATGAGTTGAGGATAGGGGTGAAAGGCCAATCAAATTCCGTGATAGCTCGTTCTCCCCGAAATAGCTTTAGGGCTAGCGTCGGATGATTCGTCGTGGAGGTAGAGAACTGAATGGACTAGGGGGCTTACCAGCTTACTGAATCCAACCAATCTTCGAATACCACGCCGACCAGTCCGGCAGTCAGACTGCGGGTGATAAGATCCGTAGTCGAGAGGGAAAGAACCCAGATCGCCAGCTAAGGTCCCAAAATCGATACTAAGTGGAAAAGGTTGTGAATGTGCTTAGACAGCCAGGAGGTTAGCTTAGAAGCAGCTATCCTTTAAAGAAAGCGTAATAGCTCACTGGTCAAGCGGGTTCGCGCCGACAATTCAACGGGGCTAAGTATCGTACCGAAGCTGCGAACGAAAGTGGTAGGGGAGCATTCCCTAAGTCTGTGAAGGTTAACCGCGAGGATAGCTGGAGACATGGGAAGAGACTCTGTCGGCATAAGTAGCGTAAAGACGGGCGAGAACCCCGTCCACCGTAAGACTAAGGTTTCCAACGCAAGGTCAATCCGCGTTGGGTTAGTCGGACCCTAAGCCGAGGCCGAAAGGCGTAGGCGATGGAAGGCTGGTTAATATTCCAGCACTATGAATAGTTCGTTACCAGCAATGCGGGGACACAGAAAGGTAATCATGTACGGCTATGGAATGTCGTGCGCAAGGCTTCAAGGACGTGACCTAGGTAAGTCCGGGTCACACAAGTCTAAGTTGTCTAACGAAAAATGATGATCCTACGCTGTCGAGAAAAGCCGCTAGCGAGAACTATTTGTATCCGTACCGCAAACCGACACAGGTAGTCGAGGAGAAAATCCTAAGGTGTTTGAGTGATGTCTGTTGAAGGAACTCGGCAAATTAACCCCGTAACTTCGGGAGAAGGGGTACCCCGGTAGGGTTCATAGCCCGAGGGGGTGACACAAAATTGTCCCAGGCGACTGTTTAACAAAAACACAGGTCTCTGCAAACTCCTAAGAGGAGGTATAGGGGCTGACGCCTGCCCGGTGCCGGAAGGTCAAGAGGAGCGGTTAGCCGTAAGGCAAAGCTGCGAATTTAAGCCCCGGTGAACGGCGGCCGTAACTATAACGGTCCTAAGGTAGCGAAATTCCTTGTCGGGTAAGTTCCGACCTGCACGAATGGCGTAACGATCTGGGAACTGTCTCCAACAGACGCTCAGCGAACTTGTAGCACCGGTGAAGATGCCGGTTACCCGCACTTAGACGAAAAGACCCCGTGCACCTTTACTACACCTTGATATTGAGGTTGGCATTGAACCGTGCAGGATAGGTGGGAGACTTTGATACCGGATCGTTAGGTTCGGTGGAGTCGTCGGTGAGATACCACCCTGTGCAATGCTGATCTCTAACTCGCATCCATTATCTGGATGGAAGACAATGTCAGGCGGGTAGTTTGACTGGGGCGGTCGCCTCCCAAAGAGTAACGGAGGCGTACAAAGGTTCCCTCAGGTTGTTTGGAAATCAACCGCAGAGCGCAATAGTATAAGGGAGCTTGACTGCGAGACATACAAGTCGAGCAGGTACGAAAGTAGGTTATAGTGATCCGGTGGTCCCGTATGGAAGGGCCATCGCTCAACGGATAAAAGGTACGCCGGGGATAACAGGCTGATCTTGCCCAAGAGTTCATATCGACGGCAAGGTTTGGCACCTCGATGTCGACTCATCGCATCCTGGGGCTGAAGCAGGTCCCAAGGGTTCGGCTGTTCGCCGATCAATAGCGGTACGTGAGTTGGGTTCAGAACGTCGCGAGACAGTTCGGTCTCTATCTAGTGTGGGCGTAGGAAATTTGAGAGGACCTGTCCTTAGTACGAGAGGACCGGGATGGACGAACCTCTGGTGTTCCAGTTGTGTTTCCAAATGCAATGCTGGGTAGCTATGTTCGGAAGTGAGAAGCGCTGAAAGCATCTAAGCGCGAAACACCCCTCAAGATTAGATTTCCCCATAGGCTCGTGGAAGACTACCACGTTGATAGGTCGCATGTGTACGCACAGTGATGTGCTTAGCTAAGCGATACTAATGGCCAATTGGCTTGACGTTTCATCAATTAACGACAAGACCATTTCATGTCTTCGGACATTAAAGTAACAAGTGCACTCTGCTCTTTTTAAATTCACCTTAGCTTTCCCAATTTCAATTTTGGGTCACCCATTTTCCTATTTCGTCGTGACTTTACCCTAGGGGTCACACCCGTTCCCATACCGAACACGGCAGTTAAGCCCTAGAGGGCCGATGATACTTCCCCAGACAGGGGCGGAAAAGTAGGTCGTTGCGACGTTTCATCACGAAGCCCCTTGCCAAGTTGGCAAGGGGCTTTTTGTTGTGAGTGTGTTTTAAGAGGCCTTATCGTTAAACTGAGAATTATTCATCCTGAGAGTTTATGTCGCTCGCCATTCATTTACCCGATCAATCCATTAAAGAGTTACCCGAAGGGGCCACGGGGGAAACGCTGGCCGCTAGCATTGGACCTAGGCTGGCGCAGGCCGCCCTAGCCATTAAAGTGGAAGGGCGCTTGATGGATCTTTCTACTCCGTTAGCGACCGGCACGCACGTTGAAATTATTACCAATAAATCACCCGAGAGTTTAGAACTTTTACGCCATTCAACGGCGCATCTCTTAGCCCATGCCGTGAAACGATTGTTCCCGCAAACCCAAGTGGGAATTGGCCCCGTCATTGAAGACGGATTTTATTACGACTTCAAAGTCGATCGTCCGTTTACGGCCGATGATCTTATTCTGATCGAAGCCGAAATGAAAAAGATCGTGAAGGAAGATATTAGGGTTACCCGTGAGGTGCTCTCGCGACCTGAAGCGATGGAGCGATTCAAACAGATGGGTGAGCATTTCAAAGTGGATATCCTTGCCGAGATTCCAGTGGACGAAGCGATTTCGGGTTATCACCAAGGCGATTTCTACGACCTTTGTCGCGGTCCCCACATTCCTCGAACGGGTAAGGCCGGCGCTTTTAAATTAACCCATGTCGCGGGCGCCTATTGGAAGGGCGACGAGAAAAATCCGATGCTCTCGCGTATTTATGGAACCGCTTTTCATACTCCTAAGGAACTCGAAGACTACTTAGCCTTAATTGAAGAAGCCAAGCGTCGCGATCATCGAAAACTAGGGAAAGAACTCGATCTTTTTTCTTTCCATCCCGAAGCACCTGCGTCCCCGTTTTTTCATCCCAAAGGGACCACCGTCTATAACGAACTCGTAAAGTACATGCGCGAACTGTATTTCAAATACGGCTACCAAGAAGTCATCACGCCCCAGATTCTTGATACGAATCTGTGGAGAACCTCCGGTCATATGGATAACTATTCAGATAATATGTATTTCACGGAAGCCGAAGAACGTGATTTTGCCGTGAAGCCCATGAATTGCCCGACCCACTGTCTGATGTTTGCGAGTACGAAACATAGCTATCGTGAACTTCCCAAGCGTATTGCTGATTTTGGTCGCCTGCATCGCCTCGAGCGCAGTGGCGTGACCCACGGCCTCACGCGGGTTCGAAGTTTCTGCCAAGACGATGCCCACATTTTCTGTACGGAAGCCCAAATTAAACAAGAGAGCGTGGCGTTTCTTGATTTACTCAAAGAAGTCTATGCCACCTTTGGTTTTCACGAAGTTAAAGTAGCGCTCTCGACGCGTCCGGCCAAACGCTTAGGTGCTGATGAGACCTGGGATCAAGCGGAGAAAGCGTTAGCAGATGCACTCATCGATCGCGGCTATGAATTCACCATGAATCCTGGAGAAGGGGCTTTTTATGGACCTAAAATTGAATTTCAAGTTTTCGATGCCCTGAAGCGTCCGTGGCAACTCGGAACCCTTCAACTCGATTTTTTACTTCCTCAGCGTTTTCATTTGAAATATATTCAGTCTGACGGTACCGAAGCCCATCCCGTGATGTTGCATCGAGCAATTCTTGGAAGTCTCGAGCGATTCTTTGGAATTCTCGTTGAACATTGCGGCGGCGCTTTCCCCGTTTGGTTGGCTCCCGTACAAATGATTCTTTTACCCATCACCGATCGAGCCAATGCGATGGCCGAGAAGATTGCGGCTCAAGCTCATGCCCTTGGGATTCGAGCGGAATTAGATCTTCGGAATGAAAAAGTGAATGCCAAAATCCGAGATGCTCAACTACAAAAAATTCCCTACATGGTCGTTTTGGGGGACCGAGAAGTCGAGACAGGGCAGGTGGCTTTAAGACACCGAACCCAAGGAGACTTGGGCCAAAAGCCCCTAGAAGCCCTCTTGGCCGAGATATCCCAAGAAATTAGGGCCCGAGCCTAGCCGCCCCCCTGTAAATTAGGGCTTTGTGCTTCGAAAAAGCCTTGATAAACTTAACTTTCTGCTTTTTGGAGGAATCTATCCCACCAACTGAAACCCGTATTAATGAAGGCATCCGTGCCCCCGAAGTCCGAGTGATCGGACAAGACGGGGAACAACTTGGTGTCATGGCCCCCGAGAAGGCTCGAGTCATCGCTGAGGAACGCGGATTAGATTTGGTTGAGATTGCACCCAATGCAACCCCTCCGGTCTGCCGCATCATGGATTACGGAAAATTTAAGTTTCAGGAAGCGAAACGGGAACATGCCGCTCGCGCCAAACAGAAAAACATTGTGGTTAAAGAAGTCAAATTCCGACCTCGCACCGATGACCACGATTTTGATTTCAAAGTTCGTCACATTATTAAATTTTTAGAAGAAGGAGACAAAGTCAAAGTCGTCGTCATGTTCCGCGGACGCGAGACCCAGCATCGTGATATTGGTTACCAAATCATTCAAGATGTGATTGCTCGAGTGGCTGAATACGGAGACGTCGAAAAAGGAACCAGCATCGAAGGTCGTGATATGCACGCCATTCTCAATGCCAAACCCAAGACTGCGTCCAAACCCAAAAAACCGAAAACCGAAACCCCTGCAACCCCTGCGCCTAGCGCTGAATAACAAGGATCACCCATGAGTTACAAGATCAAAACCCACAAAGGTGCCGCCAAGCGCTTCAAGAAAACCGGCAAGGGAAAATTTAAACGCGGATGCTCGCATCAGCGCCATCTTTTGACCAGCAAGTCTCCCAAGCGTAAACGTCAACTGGATATGGGTTCTTCCGTGAGTAAAGCGGATCAAGCCACCGTCAATAAGTTGTTACCCTACGCGTAAACTTTTAACCGGCATCTGAGGATGCCCCCAACTGGGCTTTTAAAGTTCATTTGAACTGCCCCGAGGAAAGGAAAACATGACACGAGTTAAACGAGGACCGAAACGAGCGCAACGTCGTCGACGCATGCTCAAATTTGCCAAAGGCTACTACGGGGCTAAATCCCGTTTGTATCGTTCGGCTAAAGAAGCCATTGAAAAAGCTTTAGCGTACGGTTACCGTGATCGCAAAGTCCGAAAAAGAGATTTTCGTAAGCTTTGGATTGTACGCATTGGTGCGGCCTGTAAACAACAAGGCACATCCTACTCCCGTTTCATGGGGGGTTTGAAGAAAGCCAACATTGACCTGGATCGCAAGGTTTTAGCCGATCTCGCGGTGCATCAACCGGAGGCGTTTAGTCAATTAGTGGAAACTTCCAAGAAGCACTAAGCGGCGAGATGCATTCTTCATACAAAGGCCGCATTTAGCGGCCTTTGTTTTTGTTAGAGTTAAGGAAACCATGAGCCTTCGATTCGACCTTCTTCCCCCTACCATTGCCGAGGCGCATCAGCACTTTGAGGCTTGGGTAAGTGCCGCTCAAGATGTGAATGACATCAATCGTCTGAAAGGTGTTTTCATAGGTCGGAAAGCCAGCCATCTCACCCTGCTGACGGACTTACTCAAGCAAACACCCAAAGAGTCGAAAGCGGATTTGGGAGCGCTCATTAATCATTTGAAAATGACTTGGGAAACAGCTTTGTCACTGCGTCTCGAGCAGTTAGTTTCCGCCTCCGCCTCTTCGTCCGTGGATCTCACCCTGACACCTCCGGTATTACCCCAAGGGGCCGTCCATCCCATTCAGCGTCTTGAAGTCCACATTGTCTCGGTCTTTCGCACGTTGGGTTACCACGTTGAGGAGGGTCCCGAAGTGGAAACCGAAGAACATAATTTTGATGGGCTCAATATTGCCCCTAACCACCCCGCTCGGCGCAGCAGCGACACCTTCTATTTTGAAGCCCATCCGCATTTATTACTCCGTACGCACACCAGCCCCGTTCAGGTCAGAGTTCTCAAGCGACTAAGCCAAAAAAATAGTCAAGGGGTCTCCCTCCTCGAATCCCTCGGTGGTATTCGTTTTCTTTCTCCGGGCCGAGTCTATCGCAAAGATGAAATCGACCCCACCCATTCCCCCATGTTTCACCAAGTCGAAGGCATGCTGATTGGAAAAAATATTGGTTTGCAACATCTCAAAGGAACTCTGAGTTATGCCATGAAGGCGCTTCTCGGGGCCGATACTGAGGTCCGCTTTCGTCCCGGCTATTTTCCCTTCGTAGAACCCGGTTGCGAAGTCGACGTCAAATGCCCTTTGTGCAAGGGTCAGGGATGTCGCGTATGTAAATCCAGTGGTTGGATTGAAATCCTCGGGGCCGGCTTGGTTCACCCTCACGTTTTAAGCCATGCCGGTATCGATTCTACTGCTTGGTCTGGTTTTGCTTTTGGTATGGGCATTGAACGTATCGCCATGATCATTAGCGAATGTCCGGATCTTAGACTGTTCTTTGAGAACGATCTTCGATTCCTTCAGTCCATGCGAGAGGTACGATGATGCGCGTACCCTTAAGTATTCTCCAAAAAGAAATCTCAGGGCGGATCCTCAGTCTTGACCAAGTGCAACAGTATTTACCGATGCTAGGTTTCCCGATTGAACATATCGAATCCCTCTCGGGGGATACCCTTCTAGAGATTGAAATCACCGCCAATCGAAGCGATGTCCTCTCGATTCGAGGCATCGCTCGAGATTTAGCGGCTAAATTAGGGACCACGCTCGGTCCTCTCCCTGGTTCATCCGTGACCGAGGGTGCTTCGGCACTCTCTATTCGGCTTGAAAGCCCCTTATGTTCTTTTTATGCCGCGTCGATCGTGGACTTAGGGTCGAGCCCTTATATTCCCTACGATACGACTAAGTTTTTAGAGCTCATGGGTTCTTCCAGCAAAGCCCTGGCTTCGGTGGATGCGTCGAATGAACTTTTATATCGTTTTGGTCAACCTACGCATGCGTTTGATCTAGATACCTTGCAAGGATCGATCACCGTTCGCTTAGCAAAGTCGGGCGAAGTCTTTGTGGGTCTTGATGGAATCTCGAGAACCCTTACCGCCCAAGATTTGGTGATTGCGGATGAAGCAGGCCCCATTGCTCTAGCAGGAGTTTTGGGAGGTGAGCGAACCAAAGTAACGGCTCAAACCCGTCGAATATTAGTTGAAAGTGCACTCTTTGATGCAGTATCGGTTCGCACGACGGCGCACCGACTCAATCTTCATACGGAAGCGTCCAATCGCTTTGGTCGAGGCGTAGACCCCTCGCAAGTGGTCCCCATTCGTAATCTCTTATCGCAAACCATTGCACAATGGACCGAGGGTAAAGTCATCGCTGCATGGAACGTCGGCTTGCTTCCTCTTGTTGCTTCCCCTATTCACCTCTCTTTATCCCTGTTAGAACGTATGGCCGGCCGACCGATATCAGGACCCGATGCCATGGCGCATCTTGAGCGTCTCGGTGCCCGTGTGCTTATGGATGAGCATGCCCTGAATGTTATCCCCCCCTCTTGGCGCCATGATCTGACTCAGGCTGAAGATCTCGTCGAAGAAGTTCTCAGACTCGAAGGCTATGATCGCATTGATTCCGTATTACCTTCGGTGCAAGCCGACCCTCTTCCGATGCCCTTTGAATTTACTCAGCGTATTCAATGGAGTGAGCGATTAGCGCATCTAGGATTCTTTCAGACTCTCACCTTTGGTTTCCAAGGTCCTTCGGATGAAACAGCTTCAGCGTCTGATCCATCAGGGCGTCGTCTCTCGAATCCCCTAGGAGAAGAGTACTCTTTAATGCGATCGAGTCTATTGCCGGCGCTTAAAAAAGCTGCCCTTCAGAATTTGAGAAACGGCCAAGCTGAAGTTCGCTTATTCGAAATTGCCCCTGTTTATCAGTCGTATCCCGAAGGACCTCATTCAGTTTTAACCCTTGCCCTCATCTGGGGAGGACGAGCAGGCGGCGAGGATGTGCTGACGCCTGCGCAAACCATTACCCCTTTACATCTCATGGGGTTAGCGCAGACACTTCAGCTTCCTACGATTCACATCGTTGATTTAGGAGAAGGGCTCTTGGGCTTTGAACTACCTCTTCCATCAAAACCATCTGCCGTAGCTCCCCTGATTCCTCATTTTGTTCCCTATAGTCGGCATCCCATGGTTCAACGCGACCTCTCACTCTTGGTGTCCCAAGGGCAAACGTACGGGCCGATTGAATCGGCCTTCAAGAAAGTACTCCCAGGCGTCTGTAAGAGCCTGCGATGCGTCGAGGTCTATCGCGGGAAGGGTGTCCCCGAGGGCCAGGAAGCTTGGCTTTTGCGCTTTCAATTTCAGGCGGATCGTAGTCTTACGACCGAAGAAGTGGATGAATGGATGAAGACTGTCGTAGATCTTCTTCCCAGTATGCAAATTACACTAAGATAAGTTTGAACCGAGAGGAATCCCCGATGGATGTTGTCCAACAGATTGAGCAAAAAATTAAAAACTTACTTCAGGATCGCCGAGACCTGAGAGCCCAAGTGGCTAACTTTAATCAGCAGCGTGCCTCAGAATCTCAAGCGCTCACAAATCTTGAACAACGAGTCACCCAACTCCAAGAACATCACGATAAATTGAAAGCCAACGAAACTCATTTACAATCCGTGATCGAAGCCCTTGAGCAAGAACGCGAACAGACTAAGGGTCAGTTACAACAATTGCTCCGAGCCTTCGAAGAACTTTCTTAAGCATATTTGGGGCTACGGATGACTTATCGAAATGTACGCTTGGAGATTGCGGGGCAGACCCTCGAGTGCCAAACTGAACTTTCAGAAAGTGAGCTCCAAGAGGCCGTAGCCTTGGTCGAACACAGCTTAGTAGCGATGGAGAGTCGAGCTAAGGTATTATATGGAGATACCAAGAAGGAGGCGGACCATGGGGTTCGTTTCATCCTTGGAACCCTCAACCTGGCTTATCAACTGATTCGTCAAGAAAAGGAAGCTCTCAAACATCGTACGGATTTGGAACAGAAACTACTCAAATTGTTAGAAGATGTTCCAGATGACACCCCCCCTTCTTTACCCCTTTAACGGCTAAGACCGGGGTCATCTTAAATGCTCTTTCCCTGCAAGGCACGTGTGTATGGCCAAGCGCTTGTTCCATAACTATGATTGGGCAATCTGCCCCCACCCTTGTGCGTTCCGCGCGTCGGCATGCCTCAAAGTGGGTTTTGACTGCCCCCCTACAACCTAGGGAACTCGGCAAGCCTCCACGACTACGCGGGGAATTTTAAATCCTTCAAGATCTGAGAGCTCCTCATTCATTCCCTAGGAGTTCATTATGAATACCAATACCTTATTAATCGGTCTCTTGGTCCTGGCAGTTATTGCCTTGGCCCTCTTGAATCAAAAAAAGAATGTTTCGAGTTCATTAAGCGAAGAAGCAAAAGCTAAGCTTCGACAAGATCTCGAGCAAGAACTGAAAGCCAAGGCGGACCGTCAAGTCGCCGAGGCGGCTAAAGAAGCCGAACTACTTCGGGAGAAAGTGCGTCTCGAAGTGGAGGCCATGAAGAAAGATGCCGAACTCAAGTCGAAAGATCTTGCCCTGGCCGCTCGGGCTGAAATCGAAAAGCAACTCAGCGAACGACAAAATACCCTTGCAGCTCAAGAAAAGCGAGCGCTTCAAAAAGAAGAAACCCTCGATAAAAAAACGCAGAGTCTAGAGCAGAAAGAAAAAGAAATAGAAATTGAGCGTGAGAAGCGCCAAAAAGAAAATGAACGTCTCGAAGCGCTAAAGCAAGAAGCGAAGCAATTAGTCGAACAACAACAGAAGAAACTCGAATCCATTGCCAATCTGACTCGTGATGATGCTCGTAAAGAACTCATGGAACAGCTTGAGCACGATGCCAAGATGGATGCTTCCAAAATTGTTCGCCGTATTGAAGAAGAAGCCACCGAAGAAGCTCAGAAGAAAGCCCGCTGGGCCATTGGGGCCGCCATTCAGCGTATTGCCAGTGACGTTGTCACGGAAACCGCCGTGGGCTCCATTCAATTAGCCAGCGATGACCTCAAAGGCCGCATCATTGGCAAAGAAGGCCGCAATATTCGAGCCTTAGAAAAAGCGACGGGTTGCGATTTAATCGTGGATGAAACACCCGAAACGATCGTCGTATCGTCTTTTGATCCGATTCGTCGTGAAGTGGCTCGACAGGCTGTTGAACTCTTACTAGCCGATGGACGTATTCATCCTGCGCGTATTGAAGAAGTCGTCGAAAAAGTTAAAGTGGATCTTGATATTAAACTTAAAGAAATTGGTGAAGCCGCCGCCATTGAACTTGGATTTCCTGATGTTCACCCCAAACTTCATAAACTTCTCGGTCGTCTCAACTACCGACATTCCTATGGTCAAAACGTCCTCGAGCACACCAAAGAAGTTGCCCATATTGCGGAATATATGGCCGGCGAAATGGGCGCTGATCCCATCCTTGCACGTCGTGCCGGACTCTTCCATGACATTGGTAAAGCCGTCGACCGCGAAGTGGAAGGTACTCATATCGAACTTGGCATGCAATTACTCCAACGCTACGGGGAAAAAGAAGGGGTTATTCATGCCATGAGTTGCCATCATGGTGATTTTGAACCCCGCACCGTGGAAGCGATGTTGATCACCGCGGCGGACGCGCTTTCCGCAGCTCGTCCTGGTGCTCGTCGCGAAATGCTATCGACCTACGTCAAGCGACTGGAGCAACTCGAAGTCATTGCCAATTCGTATCAAGGCGTTCAAAAAAGCTTTGCGCTCCAAGCGGGTCGTGAAATTCGCATCATGGTTGACGCAGGGAAGGTGAACGATGATCAGGCTTTCTGGATTGCTAAAGACGTGTCCAAACGCATCGAAAATGAAATGCAATTCCCGGGTCAGATTAAAGTCACCGTCATGCGTGAAACGCGTGCCGTTGAATTCGCTCGGTAGGATGGTCCATGCTCGTTTATGAAGTCACGGTTTGCCTGCAATATGCGGATGAAGAAGCATTTCGTGGCTTCATGACGGAGGCTCATATTCCCGATATTGTTGCCACGGGTTGTTTTGACCAAGTCTCTTTTCAGCGTCTCGGTGAAAAGCATTTTCGGACCCAGTATCAAGCCCTGCATCAAGAGGATCTCGATCGTTACCTGACCCAGCACGCCCCCCAATTTCGTGAAGACTTCCTCAAGCACTTTCCCGGTGAGACGGAAGTTGAACGTCAGGTATGGACGATTGAGCAGAGCTGGTCTTAGGCCAGGAACTGCTTGAGTGCCCCCAAAGCTTCAGGGAGTTTAGACGGCTCGGTGCCCCCTCCTTGGGCTAAATCTTTTTTTCCGCCTCCCTTACCCTTTAAAAAGGGTGTCATGATCTTCAGGAGATCTCCTGCATGATGAGGCAATTCGGAGCTGACACTAATCACTAGCGCCAGTTGGTTTGAACTCAGTATCGAGGTGAGTAATAAAATACCTTTTGGATGGCGTTGGCGGAAACGATCCATTAACTGCCGTAAATCTTGTCCATCTACCCCCTCTATTTGGCGACAGATCAAAGCACCGCCTTGAATCGGTGTAAGAATCTCTTCGGTTTCTTGATCGGAGGCCGCCTGTAATTTAGTTTTTTTGAGTTTTTCCTCAAGCGCTTGAATCTTTTGATCTTTTTGGGCGATGACTGAACTTAATTGATCTTTCGAGACATTAGTACTTCGGGCCAGTTGGGTCAGGACTCGATCATGATCTTGAAGATATTTCAGAGCCATGATCCCGGCGACCGCTTCTACTCTTCGAATTCCACTTGCGACCGAGGATTCTTGAGTAATTTTGATTAGACCAATTTCACCCGTATTGGCGACATGCGTTCCTCCACAAAGTTCAACCGAGTAGTCTCCCAGTGTAAGAACGCGAACCCGTTCTCCGTATTTTTCTCCAAATAAAGCGATGGCCCCTTGTTGAAGCGCTTTTTCAATCGGAAGCTCTTCAATATGGGCAGGAAGTCCTTTCAGACTCTGCTCATTCATAGACGATTCAATGAGTTCGATTTGTTCTCGGTCCAAAGGTGCGTAATGAGTGAAATCAAATCTCAAACGATCCTCATCTACAACGCTCCCCGCCTGTTTTACGTGAGGCCCCAAGACCTCTCGGAGCGCAGCATGAAGAAGATGCGTCGCGGTATGATGAGCGCGAATACGAGCCCGACGCTCGGCATGAACCTGAAGATGAATATCCTCGCCAATCTTCAGTGTTCCTTCAATTTGAACTTGATGAACGATGCGCTTATCGGCAGGGCTTTGAGTATCAATGATGGTCCCATAGCCCCCCTCAAATCGAAGGGTTCCGGTATCCCCCACTTGACCTCCCCCTTGCGCGTAGAAAGGGGTTCGATCGACCAGCAGGAATCCTTTTCCCGTCAGACTCGAAACACTCTGTCCTTTGGGATCTAGCAACGCCAAAACCCTGGCTGGGCCTTGCAGTACCTCATAACCCGTAAAGGTCGTGGGGGCGACGTTCATCAGAGCAGAGAGATCTTGCTTCGATGTCACCGTCGTCTTAGCTCCGACCTTACTCTTTGCTCGTTGTTCCGCAAGTTCTTTTTGGAAACCTTCGAGATCGGGTTGGACGTGGCGCTCCCGACACCAATCCTCAACAAGATCAAGAGGGAAACCATAGGTGTCGTAGAGTTTAAAAATGTCGGTTCCGGAGAGGATGTTCTGAGTGAGCTTGGCCGAGTCAAGAATTTTTAGACCGGCTTGTAACGTTTGCTCAAATTGTTTCGACTCCCTAGTCAAAACCCCCTCAATATTGTTGATCTCGGTAGCAAGTTCGGGGTAGGCATCTTGCATACTGAGAAGGACTGAGGGGGGCAGTTGTGCAAAGAATCCAGAAGGCATGCCTAGTCGTTTTCCAAAACGAAGCGCGCGACGAATAATTTTTCGCAACACGTAGCCGCGACCTTCGTTTGAGGGAATCACGCCATCAGCAATCATGAACGTTGCGGCGCGAATATGATCAGCAATGACCTGACTTGCGATTTTAGCCGTAGGCTCCTGATGCTCAGAAGCGGGTAGGGTCGACATGGACCAAATCGCCTTAAAAATCGGCTCAAATAAGTCGATCTCGTAATTGGAATCTTTGTGTTGAAGTACGGACGCTACGCGCTCAAGCCCCATACCGGTATCGATACTGGGTTTCGGAAGCGGCGTGAGTACCCCTTGATCATTTCGGTTGTATTGCATAAAGACGAGGTTCCAAATTTCCATGACGCGATCCCCCTCGCCATTCGGAAGCGCATCGCCAGGATAAGAAGCTCCGCGATCATAATGAATTTCTGAGCAAGGACCGCAAGGACCGGTGTCCCCCATCTGCCAAAAATTATCTTTTTTACCAAACTTTAAAATACGCTCAGGTAGGACTCCGACTTGAATCCACAGGGCAATCGCCTCCTCGTCGGCCGGGATCCCGTCCTCGCCACCGAAAACCGTTACCCACAGATCTTTAGGTGGAAGGCCGAGTTTACCTTCCTGGACATTTCCGGTCAGAAAATCCCAGGCCAGATGAATGGCTTCCCGTTTAAAGTAATCGCCAAAACTAAAATTACCGAGCATCTCAAAAAAAGTATGATGGCGAGCGGTAAAGCCTACCTGATCGAGGTCATTGTGCTTTCCGCCTGCTCGTAAACATTTTTGGCTACTGGTGGCCCGGCGATAGGGCCGCTCTTCACGGCCTATAAAGACGTCTTTGAATTGGATCATACCCGAATTGGTCCACAAGACTGTGGGGTCGTTGGCGGGACCGATGACCGGGCTAGAACTCACCTGTCGGTGGTCATGAGCCACAAAATAATTTAGAAATTTCTGTCGGATCTCAGAGGTTTTCATTGCTTTATTAACTTTATAACCTAATGACGAAAATGCCGAATACCGGTCGTAAAAAGCCAAACTCCTAAGCGCTGAGCTGCCGCGATCACCTCAGCATCTCGAAGGGAACCCCCAGGGTGAATAAACGACCGGACCCCACGAGAAGCGGCCCACTCTACTCCATCGGGAAAAGGAAAAAAGGCGTCGCTGCCCAGCACACTTCCTTCGGCACGGGGGCCTGCTTTTTCACAGGCGATACGAACCGCCTCGATGCGACTCATCTGACCCGCACCGATCCCTACGGTTTGGCCATTCTTCACTAAGACAATGGCATTCGACTTCACGGATTTCGCCACGGTTTGAGCAAGGTTTAAATCTTCGTCTGACGGCCTCGGGCTTTTGCCCTCTACCTTGATCACCCAGTCGGCAGTTACCACCTCACTTCGGTCGAGGTCTTGAACTAAATAGCCACCACTGACGGAGCGAATATCTAAACTCTCAGCACTCGACCACGGCAATTGAATTTGCATCAAGCGTAGGGATGTTTTCGATTGAAAAATTGCCAGAGCTTCGGGTGAAAAACTTGGAGCCATAATCACTTCCCAGAAGTTCTCGATCATCTTTTGGGCTAAAGTTCCAGTCACCGGTTGATTAAAAGCGACAATCCCCCCAAAACTTGAGATGGAATCGCAAGCTAGCGCTCGGTCAAAAGCAGTATCAACATCAGGCCCGAGTGAAACTCCACAAGGATTGTTGTGTTTAACAATGACGCACGCCGGCGTTTGAAAGGATTCGATTAATCGACCGCAGGCTTCCATATCAAGTAAGTTATTGAAGGAAAGCTCTTTCCCTTGAAGTTGGTGAGTTTGGGCCAAGCCGTGGGTGGACCCGGAGATCGGCTGGTAATAGGCGCCCTCTTGGTGAGGATTTTCTCCGTAGCGAAGACTCTGATGTTGAATGAGATTTAATTGAAGCTTTGAAGGAAGCGATAAGGAGGGAGTAGTTGTCGCCGAAGAAGCGATCCAGTCGGCAATCACGCGATCATAGTGAGCGGTATGGTTGAAAGCTTCCTGGGCACACTGTCTTCGCTGCGTCTCACCCCATTGATCTTGTTCCAGGGCTTTCAAAAAAAGTTCGTATTGAGAAGGCTGAGTCAATACCGTAACCGAGGCATGATTTTTCGCCGCACTTCGAATCATACTAGGCCCGCCAATATCGATTTGCTCAATGGCTTCCTCGAATCGAACTCCAGGTTTTTGAATGGTCGCCTCGAAGGGATAGAGATTCACGACCACTAAATCGATGGCTTCAATACCGAGTCGTTGGGCGTCCTCGGCGTGTTGTTTTTTCTGACGATCAAAAAGGAGGCCTCCATGGACTTTGGGATGTAAGGTTTTGACCCGTCCCTCAAAGCATTCGGGATAGCCCGTAAACGATGAAACCTCAGTAACGGGAAGGGGATGTGCCTTGAGAACTTGAAGGGTGCCTCCCGTGGCGAGGAGCGTCCAACCTTTTTGGATAAGTGATTGCGCAAGCGGAATGATCCCCGTCTTGTCGTAGACCGAGATTAACGCTGTTGGCATGACTCCCCCTATTTTCATTTTGATTTGACTCCGTGATTCGGGATAGTCCCCAATCCAAGGGGAAATAACGTAGACCCTCAGATTGAGAACTTGATCCTAGGTTTCAGAGGCCTCATTCTATTTATGCGGAGTAGGGATAATGCCGAAGATTGCCATCAATGGTCAGACCCTTGAGGTTCCAGTAGGAACCTTGGTGCTCGATGCCTGTAAGCAAGTGGGCATCGATATCCCTCATTATTGTTATCATCCCGCCCTGACACCCGTTGCAACGTGTCGGATGTGCATGGTCGAAATCAAAGGCATGCCTAAATTGGCGACGTCGTGTACTACGACGGTAGGGTTAGCGCCCAAAGACCAACCCGACGGTCTTGCCATGGAAATTTTTACTGATACCCCTCAGGTGGCTGATGCACGGGCCGGTGTCATGGAATTCTTACTAATGAATCATCCCCTAGACTGTCCGATCTGTGATCAAGCAGGGGAGTGCAAGCTACAAGATTACAGTTATGCCTACGGCAGCGGTGATTCCCGCATGCACGAAGCTAAAAGACGTTACCGCTATGAAGACCTTGGCGGAAAGATTGTTATTGATAAGAACCGATGTATTCACTGCACCCGTTGTATTCGCTTCACCCAAGAAATTTCGGGCGGTTCTGAACTTACGGTCGCCCAGCGTGGGGCAAATCTAGAAGTTACGACGTACTCTGGTAAATCGCTCGATTCCAATCCTTATGCAGCGAATGTCGTCGATATCTGTCCCGTGGGAGCCCTCACCAGCCGCGACTTTAGATTTAAAAAACGAGTTTGGTATCTCACGTCGACCCCTTCGATTTGTCGTGAAAGTGCGTTAGCGGCCCCGGTATGGATTGACCATGAAGGGAACCAGATTTATCGAATGCGTCCGCGTCCTATCGAGGGGCAAAAAGATACTCATTTTATTTCCGATCGTGAGCGCTATTCCTACAAACACTACAATTTACAGGATCGACCCACCCAAATGATCCTGCGTCGAAATGGAGGGGCCAGTGACCTCTTTACCCAAGCCCTTCAAGCCCCGACAGCCGTCGTCGTTCAGGGTACCGTTGGGTGCGATGCGGCTCAGAAGATTGCGGAGTGCGCCTCTTCGCCCGAGCATCGTTACGGAAGCGGCGATCGTCGTCTTCCCATCGATTTGGCTCATCTCCAACAGGAAACGGATGGCGTCATAAACCGAAAAGGATTGGAACAAAGAGGTTATCGCTTTGGTCAACTTGCGACGCTGAAAAAACAATTAGAAGAAGGCTCTATCAAGACCGTTATTCTGGTCCATGATGAGCGTATTTCCAGTGATGCTGAAGTGGCTCTTTTAAAAGAGATTCTTCAATTGGCTTCCACGTCGATCGTCTTTGAAGTCCTTCAATCAGAATTAGGCCAATTAGCGACTCTATGGATTCCTATGACTTCTTACGTAGAAGAAAGTGATTTTGTGATTAATCTACGCGGTGAAATCTGTCGCTACCAAAAAGCCCTGAAAGCACCCGATGGCTGTAGCACCATCATCCAATGGTTGCAGATTCTCCGCACTTCTACTTTAGCCACGACCTCCTCTTGATATGCTCCTGATTGCCTACGACGGGGAATGCAGTTTGTGTATTCGTCGGGCCGATTGGTTGAAGCGCCAGGATACTCAAGCGCAATTAATGTTGTTTCCGCTACAGCACCCGGAACTAGTCCGTATGGCTCCAGAGTTGGCCGGACGAAAGCTTCACGGTCAAGTGCATGGTATGGATCTCACCACGCGTGAAGTGTTTATTGCCGAGGAACTTCTTCGTCCCCTGTTGAGAGCGCTCCCTCGATGGGCTTGGCTGACCCCATTTCTTTTGATTCCGGGCTTACGCTCATGGATCGGTCGTTGGTTTCTCTCGAAGACTTAAAAAACTATTGACCTCTTGCATTGGGATTCTTTTCTGCCATTTCGGACCACAGCCGCTGAAGACTTTTGAGTCGTTCGGGAAAGGCAAGATTGAGTTGCATCAATATTTCTTCATCCTCAGGGTCAAAGCCGAGAGGATCCTCTAAGACCGCACTAGAGAATTCGGGAAAGATATCGGCAAGCCAATGACGGGAAATTCCTCGCACACTTAAATTTCTAAAGCCGGGCGTATCCACCATGAAGCCTTGATCGAGCGTTGGAATTAACCGAGTGGAGGTGGTCGTTTGTTTGCCCGTTCCAAATTTTGAGAGCCCTCCCGTTCGGGAAACCGTTTGATTGAGCATTCGATTTAGTAGGGTACTTTTGCCTACCCCACTGTGGCCTAAGAGAGCGATCCGTTTTTTGGGCAAGAGGGATTGAAGAAGATCAAGCCCCTCTCCGCTGGTTGAAGAGCAGCGAACAATCCGCTGAGTCGTACTTCTCAACGGCTCGAGTTCTGGAATTTCATCCGAAGGCTTCAACTCATCCGATTTGGTGATCACGACTATGAGCGGGATACCGGCATCAAGCGCTAAAGCTTGAGCGCGTTCAATCAGACTAGGCTTCAGGGCAGGCTGCAACACAGAGGCACATAACCATACCTCATCGAGGTTGGCAGCGATCAATTGCCAGGGATTACGATCGTCAATGCCGCCTCGCTTCAAAAGATTTCGCCGGGTAACTACTGCCTGAATTTGAGCCAGAGTTTCACTGGTCTTCACCGCGAGGTCGTAATGGATTTGGTCACCACAGACTAGGCTGACGCCTCTCAGTTTCCCTGACAGGGTCCCCCGAAGGGGTTGAAGGTCAGCCCCCAGAAAATCAACCCATTGAGAGTGGCGTTGAATGACCGTGCCTTTGGGCAGATGACTCCACTCCGTACTATCCGGGAGAGCCAACATGGATTCGCTATCATGGGATTCGATTTGTGCACGTTGCGGGGAGGTCTGCTGCTGTCGACGCTTACTTTGACTTCGGCCCTCTCGCCTCGAACCCGTCTCGCCAAAATCATTAGCGTGACTGCTTTGACCAAGTCTAAACTTCTTTTTCATGGACGAACTATTTGGCCCAAGAGGGCAGTTAAATTCCAAAGTGCATGAATGGTGATCGGGACTAAGATGGATTGGGAAATAAGGTAGGACCACGCCAAAATACAGCCAAGGAGAGCAAGCGCTGGAAAGGCCACGATCTCCATATGGAAAAGGGCAAAAACCACACCACTCAAGAGTACGGCCCACTCGATCCGGATTCGGGGACGCAGCCAGGTTAGAAAGATCCCTCGAAAGATGATTTCCTCGTAGAGGGGTGCGAGTATTGTCAGTGCAATACCGCTCGGAATCCATTGGGTCCACGATCGGCTCTGACCCAGAATTTCATGAAGCCTTGCTTGGCTTTGGGGGTCTCTCAAAAAGAGATTTATTACGGCGGAATAGGTCAAGACCAGGACCAGAGCTAAAGTAAACATCTGAAAAATCTTTCGACCATCCCCGGGACTTATCTGGAAAGAAAATTGTTTTATGAATGATAACCATGAAAAATTTCCAAGACGTAATAAAACGAACATTCCCCAAGCCATTTGCAAAGCATAAGGAATCAGAATAAGAACAAGTGTGGGATTAAGGTGACTCCACTTCTTATAAACACTGCCGGCCGTCAGGCTAATACACAAAAATCCGATGAACCAAAATATAAAAAATGCAAAGACCGTCAAAGGGCTGAGGGTCCAGGGTGCTTGTTCTACATGAGGGCTTTTTATCAATTGCTTTAAGAGGCTTTGGAGACTGATAGCAAGAAGTAATAGGATCAGTCCGCCTAGGATCGCTGCCCCGGGTTCAGAAAAAAAAGTAGCCCGAACACTTTGTATCTGAGCAGTCAAATCGGGGATTTTAAAGTCGAGGTTCTTCCATTGTTCTCGGACAATCTCGCCCAGTCCCAAGGTGGAGATAAGGGTGGCTAACCCTAGGGTCAGATGAAAGAGAGAAGACCGGGCCCCGGTCGATGAAGATTCCGTCATAGTTTAAGAATGCCTTAAGTGGGCCCTTTCGAGGAATCTCATGAGTTTTCAACACCCTATAGCCGTCCGTTTCAGAGATCTTGATGCGTTGCAGCATGTGAATAATGCAGTCACGGTGACGTATTTAGAGACAGCGCGTTTTGCCTGGTGGAAGCTTTATCTACAGGATCGACCCTTTGAGGCGGAGGGGTTTCTCATTGCGCGCATTGAAGTGGATTATAAAAAACCTATTTTACTGACCCATGATGTACGCATAGAAATTCATATCACGCACATCGGGACTAAATCCTTTCACCTGTCTTATCGGATCTTTGATGCTAAGAGCGGGGACACTCTAGCTCGAGCTCTTACGGTTCAAGTGATGTTTGATTTTGCTCTCTTCACATCTAAACCCTTATCGACTCAAGCCATCACTTGGCTTGAGTCGCAACGATAGCAAAATGAGACGCTAGGATCTCGTCTTAAAGAATGCGCTAATACGACCCCGAACTTCCGGCCTCAGAAAGCATTGGGCAAAGGCCACTTGTTCAATAAATAGGGCACCCTGCCGACTTTCTCCTTCTTGCCTTTCGAGGACTTGATCAAGAAGTTTGACGGCTACATCATCTATTAAAGACGGCGATGGCCGAGTAAAATGGGAATGAGTATTTAATCGATTGCTCATGTGATGTGCTCTTGTCCTTTTCCAAGTATAAGATCAAGCACAGGGCCTTACGAAGGAGAATGAGATGGGCGATCAAAAGGCTTTGGGTTTAGGTGAATCCATTCTTCGTTTAGACGAGCATCCTATTAGTGAGTATTTTGGCTGCAATACATTCAACGACGCGGTAGCCCGAACTCGCTTGTCGCATTCGACTTATCACTCTCTCAAATCGATGTCCGCCGGGGGCGGGACCCTGACGCCCGAGATGGCGCAAGAAATCGCGACTGCAATTAAAGATTGGGCGATGGAGCAGGGAGCAACCCATTTTACTCATTGGTTCCTTCCGATGACCGGCGTCACCGCAGAAAAGCACGATGCCTTTATTTTCTGGGATAAAAACAATCCAGGATCAGTGATTGAAATGCTAAGTGGCTCTCAATTAATTCAAGGTGAGCCCGATGCCAGTTCCTTTCCAAGTGGCGGCCTGAGGGCAACCTTTGAAGCCCGAGGCTATACGGCCTGGGACCCTTCGAGCCCTGTATTTATTATGGGGGGACCTTCGGGTAAAACGCTTTGCATCCCCACCGCTTTTGTGGGATATCACGGCGAAGCCCTCGATCACAAAGTACCGCTTTTGCATTCCATGGAATTTTTATCTAAGGCATCACTTGATGCATTGAAATTTTTCAAACATTCTGCACAACGCGTCGTGTCTGTTTGTGGAGCAGAGCAAGAATATTTTGCTGTGGATCTAGACTTAGCTCAACAGCGACCTGATTTAATGTTTGCTAATCGTACCCTTCAAGGCGCTCGTCCTCCCAAGGGACAAGAACTTGAAGATCATTATTTTGGTTCAATTAAAGATCGTGTACTAGGCTTTATGCAAGACCTCGAATTAGAGGCTTTGAAATTGGGAATTCCCGTCAAGACTCGTCACAACGAAGTGGCCCCCAATCAATTTGAACTTGCTCCAATTTTCGAACAAGCCAATCTGGCTTCGGACCATAATCAATTGCTGATGGAACTTATGAAAGCCATTGGCGAGCGCCACGGCCTGGCGATTTTGCTCCATGAAAAGCCTTTTGCTGGAATTAACGGTAGCGGTAAACATTGCAATTGGTCTCTAGCGACCGATCAAGGCCAAAATCTTTTAGATCCCGGGAAGACTCCCGAGCAAAATTTACAGTTTATTTATTTTCTTACTGCTACGATCAAAGCAATTCATCGACATGGTGGACTTCTTCGTGCAGCGATTGCCTCGGCGGCTAATGATCATCGCCTTGGCGCCAACGAAGCGCCCCCTGCGATCATGTCTATTTTCTTGGGCGCTCAACTGAGCCAAGTCCTTAATATTTTTGAACGCGGAGAAAGTAAAGGAACCGCGGGTAAGGGAATTCTAAGTTTTGGTATACCCAATCTTCCTAATCTAGAAAAAGATGCCACAGATCGAAATCGCACGTCCCCCTTTGCTTTTACGGGAAATCGATTTGAATTTAGAGCCGTGGGTTCCTCTCAGCCCATCGCCTTTCCTTTAATGATCATTAACACCGCGGTCGCGGAAGCGCTCCATGAGCTAAATCATCAGGTGAAGCAAGATGAGGCTCAATCGGGCGATATCCTAGTTTCCATTATTAAAGTGGTTCAGAAGACGCTAAGCGAAACCAAGTCCATTCGCTTTGAGGGTAATGGCTATTCCGATGAATGGAAACAGGAGGCGGCTCAGCGAGGTCTCCCACAAGCTGAAGACACCGTTGCTGCCCTCAAGATCTGGGAAGAACCTCAGGTTCAATCACTCTTTGTTAACGGTGGAATTTTTTCCACCCAAGAACTCGAGGCTCGACTTCATATTCGTCATGAACAATACCAAAAAGCACTCAATATTGAAG
>Ga0222713_10001578_pt1 | contig 25431 bp, 41 predicted proteins | sample C33_649DmetaG_FD_165061 | JGI IMG/M metagenome (GOLD analysis project Ga0222713, IMG submission 165061) | Estuarine water microbial communities from San Francisco Bay, California, United States - C33_649D | ecosystem: Environmental > Aquatic > Marine > Unclassified | place: USA: California... | reverse complement strand
AAGGGCAGCACGAAACTACGCACTGAACGTCCAGTGAATGGATTGGTGCCAGTGATGTTGCTGCTGGCCTTGCCGCTCAGCACAATCAATCCAATAACCAGCTCGCCGATGTATTTGGCAAACTGATTTTTTTCAGAATCATCCACAGCATCCAACCAGTTTATTTTAACATAATTATCGCCGCTGAAATATTGTATGAGACTTTTCTTAAAATTGGGATTTTGATCTAGCAGGCGATTGCTCTGCAGATTGGTTTTTACTATGCGGCACAGTTCGCTCGCAGATTTAAAAACCGCACACTCTACATCTTCGTGACCCAACAGATTGATGCGAACCTTGGTGGCTCCGTTGATGAGATTGGCACTCTGGAGCTTGTAGTCTGACGCGCCAGTTTCTCTGGGCTTGCTGAGATCGTCGATGTCCACCAGATAGCGGCGACCTTTGATGGTGGCAGGTACGCGAATTTTAGCCTTGTCACTTACAGGTTGATTGGCGCGTGGCGGTGCCGTAAGATAGCTCAACACTTCTTCTTCAGTGAGATTATCTACGGTTACTGTTTCGCCCTGTATGCTCAGACTTTGAAATGTCGCAGGTTTGCTGGGTGTGCTGACCTTGATGCTGGTGCTTTTCACCACGGTCTGTACTTGACCCTTGCCCTTGTAGTATTTGCGCCATGCGCTGATGCCGCCTGTGCTAGCCATAAAAAACTCCGGTGGATTGGACCGGAGTATTTATCAGGTTAGCTCTTTGATTTTTTCTAGTATTTTTTTAATCTCATATTCAACATAGTAATCCATGTTGCCACGAGTTGTCCAAAGTTGATTGTTATTTTTACGTTGATTTAAGTTTTGCAATGCTTCTGAAAGTATTCTCATACAAAGACCATTATAGGACAAACTCGGAACAACCAATTTGGTTTTGCTGCCATGTCGTTCAAAGCCCGCCCAGTTGATAAATCTAGCCTTGGACTTTTTTTCCTGTGTTAAAAGCTCCACAGTCTTTTTACCTGATAACATGCGGGCATCGATAAACTCATTGGTGCTTTTATCAAATGCAACCAAAATACTTGGTCTATTTTTAGTCTTTAAATTGTCATCGGTATTGATGGTCCATTTGGCCATTATTACCGATGACAACGGCATTTTACTGTTATCTCTGACACAGCATATTCCGCCCCGAGGACCTACGGTAAAATTTTCGCTGCTGATGGTGGAAAATTTTAATTCAATTTCTTGAAGTTCACCTTCGATCATCATCACAGCATCTGCACCGGTTTTACCGGTCAAGGGCAGAGCTCCGACTGCAACCGCAGTCATGATGTCATGCACTTTATCCATGAGACTCAGCGGAGCCTGTTCGCCAGCAGCGGCATCGAAGAAATGATACCGCGATATGTCCAAACTTTTTTTATAATTGCGTTGAAAATATTCGGTGTTTTCCTGCACACGACGTCGAAACTCCGCTTTGGATATCATGATTAGGCCTCGTAGTCGATTTTATGAATCATGCTGAGTTTCTTCGGCACATCCCAGGCCTTTAGATAGTCATTGTCTCGATCGAAGATCTTTAGATAGTCTGCTTCAGTGATGACCCGGGAGCTTAGAATGCTTTCGCCGATGAACTCTTGACTGAGTTCGGCAGCACGTTCCATCACCACTTCGTCGCAGGCATGCTCTTCTTTGTCGGCCAAGATGGCATAACGCATGCGATGCTGTGAAATGGTTTCCACCAGCACCAGTACTTTACCATCGAGGCGTTCTGTGAGTGTGGGAACATCATCGGGAACATAGCTGTATACTCCCTGGCGACCATCGTTGTCCACCAGTGGTAAGAATACTTGTTTCATCACACCTCCACATATTTGAGTTTAAAATTATCGGCTCGTGCTTCATAGCCATCGTAACCGCGGGGATTGCAGACAATGCGGGTAGTGCCAATCATGTAGTCAAAATCTTCGTGAGTATGTCCATGAGTCCATAATCGAATCTGTCGACGATCCAAGATAAAATTGTCTAGGTTGGTGCTGTAGGCACCGTTGACCAAAACTTCTTTCTTATAGCGGGGGTGAGTACTGGCCTTGCTGGGTGCATGATGCCCAACCACCACCGTAGTCATTTCTGGATAAAGAGCCAACACCTGATCCAAGGCTTCTAAAAATTCGCGATGCTCGGCCACGCTGTCTTCCGGAGTAAAGGACGCAGCGCGTTGCTTCATGGTCCAGCTGTTGGGTTCATCGGCTGCGGCATGATAGTCGCGATAGTTCACCATGCGATTGCTGTTATCCACACCGCGATAGTCATTCATCATATAGGCAATTTCTCGCATGGTGCGTGGATCTTCGCCATTCATGTCGGTCCACAGCGTACCGCCGAAGAACAGTATGCCGTTGATGATGCGATAGTCGTTGTCCAGAAAATGCACATTATGCAGGTCGCCGAAGGTACCCTGAATGATTTTTGCGGTCTTGGCATAGTCGCCGTGATAGTGTTCGTGGTTGCCCATGATCAGGATCACCTGCGGAAAGCGTTCTGCACACCGCACTACAAAGTTATTGTAGCGTTCGGCTCGAGCCACCACCGAGGCCGTGGCCGGTACGGTAGCGCTGCCATGCGCTGCTAGATCGTCGGCCACTAGAATATCGCCGCCCAGAATCAGCACATCTGCACCTTCGTCGTTGTGGAGATCTAGATCGCCAAACTCTAGGTGCAGATCCGAACATATTGCAATTTTCATCATGTCTCCATTATAAAGGAACGATGCAGTTTGTCAAGTCCAGAGTGCGCGACGAACTTTAATCAATCGAATCATCATGGCCTCGTCTTCGGCCTCGTGAGCTTCTTCCATGTTGTGCATCTGATCCAGCATGGGACTGGTGTCGATTTTTTCTCCGCTGTCATCACCAAAAACCCAGTCTTCGGGATCGGCTTGGCGGCGTGCAGCACAGTAAGCCGACCAACCGCTGACATCCATGGGCTCGGGGCGCTTGGGACGAAGCACAGTCCACCATTGATACAGTTCGTAGATTTCACGCGCCGCCAGAGCCTGCGGAGTGAGTTGTCCACGTGTGGGATCATCTTCGGACGTCCATTCGGCGTTGGTGAGTTCCATCTGCCAGCGCAGGTTGTCCAGACCGGCAGCGGGGCAGCGCCAGCTGCGCCACCGCCACCAACCCACGGCCCACCAGGGCATGTTGTACTGGGCTTGCACACTCTTGCCTTCCCAGGCCAGATGAAACCAGGCCAGTTCTACTTCCACAAAGTCTACCAGCTCATTGAACAGACATGGAAGAAACCGATTGCCAACATCTGACCAGCTACCGGGTTTGATATCTCTGGGGTGAGCAGTCAACGCATGAGTTCGAGTAACCCAACGATTGTTGATGTAGTATTTAATGGTGTGGAGTTGATCCGGCACAAAATAAAAGATGTGCTGCAGGTAGTCCAACCCTTCGTCGGCCAACCAATAACGCCATGGATGCGCGGCTCTAGCCTTTTTACGCCAGATGCGCCAGCCATCGCTGGTCTCAGCTCCGGGGCTTGCAGTGCCTCTGAGCCAGTCGGCAAATTTACCACAGGTCCAATAATGATTACGCACACTCTGCTCCTTATTTAAGAATTCTTGCCGGTTACGGCTCCGGCGTTGTCGTCGATTTAATTGTTAAATGCCAGACAACCGATTTCAGCATTAAGCTCCGAAGGCTTCGGTGCCAAACACTGCATAGGCCTGAGCCACCATGGCGCGGCTCGGAGTGCCCAGACGGTAGAAGGTTTTACCGTCGGTTTTACGTGTGTCACTGTATACGGCATAGCCTTCGCCGCGCAGTTTGCTGATCTGCGAACGCACTGCATCTGGGCTGGTGGCAACAAGGCCAGCCAGTTGACTAGATGTAAAACGCTTGCCGGATTTCAGCACCTTCAGGATACGATCACTTTGAGTCATTACAACTTCTCCATACCGCCAACAAAAAATAACGCAGAGCTGTGGCGGTCGATCAGCTCTGCGTTGGCCACAATTACGCGGCCCGCTTCTGTGCAGTCTTTGCTGCGCTGCCTACTACGGACTGAGCCATTTTGCTTGTCTTGGCTGTCTTGGCTGGCCGAGGCTGCCGCTTGGCGATGGTGGCCTCAATCACCGCGCGATAGTCTGGCACTGACATGAACTCTGGTAGAGTACCTAGATATCGAGCCAGAGCATCACGATCCATGGGCTCAGGCAGTTCTACATACATGATGTTGGTGTCGCCGGCACGAGTCTGACGAAGATTGCTGTCTGCCACCGACAGAGTGCTGTTGCGTACCTTCCAGGTACCTTTGACATTGCGGCTAACACCAGCGGTTACAAATTTATTCATACTATTCTCCTAATGTGATGTGATGTGTAAACTTCCAACTACAACTGCTATGATAGCACCTTTGGTGCCGGTTGTCAATACCTATTTCAGGGTACGAACATATGGTGTGACCGAACCATCGATGTTATAGCGACCAACGGCTCGTATGCCTCGATTATCGGTGCGATACGCAGTGCGATACTGATGATATGCTGCGCGCTGTGCCTCCAGCACCTCGGGGTTGATGGTCAGGACATCGTTGATGCGCACATACGCTGGTGGCAGTGCCACAAATCCATTGCTGTCTAGGTTGATCATTCAGGCTCCTGTGGTTTGAAATTCAGTGGGCATGGCAATGTCTAGAATTTCACAGACATCGGTGAGACTTAATTGAGCCTCCATGGCTATGTATTCGATGTCGTCCAAACTAAAATCTGAGAAGCCGATGTCAAAGTCATCACAAAGGCTGTCGGCAATTTCCATTACTTCCATCACACATTTCATTTTACCCATGATCATTCTCCTTATCATCATCCATTATAGCACCATCGGATTCGATTGTCAAGCTTCGACGTCGAATGATGTCGCCACCATCGTCTCGACCACATCGGAACACCACGGTGTTCTCGGTGAGTCGTTCTGCTAGATCATACAACCGATCAAACAACTCTTCTACTGTGCTGCCCTGCGCCAGAAAATCACTCTTATCGCGATCCCAGGCATACAACCAGTCTTGATGTTCTTCAATTCTGAGATGTATGGTGTGGGCTCCCTTTAAGGCTGCTTGAACGTTCTCAAGTTCTACTTCTTCGGGCATGTTTTTCATGCTGTTAAGCAATCTCTGTGCCGTCTGAACTAACCAGCACAGTTTCTTCTTCACGCCTGGCATCCATCATCTCAAACAAAATGAACTTGGCGACATTCAATTTCTTGCCCACACTGGCGGCTGCGGCAGTCTTGTTGACGTCTGCTGCATACTGATAACTCATGAGTTCCTGGCAGTCGCTGAGGATGCCGGCAATCACCATCTCCAGACCACTTAATTCGGCAGTCAATGACTCCATGTACTGCTTACGAATCTCTTCACGGGACATACCGAACATACGCTTTTCATCTTCTGTCATTTTGTTTTCCTTTATCATTTAACTTACATACCATTATATAGAAACGATGCTAGAAGTCAACCGGTTTCTGCCGCGTCAGATGCCAAGCAGATCAAGGCTTTTGAAGCGGCCCCGAGCCAGTTCCAGCAGACGACGCTGATTTCGCTGGACTTTCTGACGATATTTCGGGCTCGCAAGGTCCCGGGCCACGGGATTGCGGAGCCGAAGTTGAACATCTTGAATCTTGGTTTTCATAGTTCTGCAATGAAGCTTTGGAGATACACATCTTCTTCGGCATCGGCCAGAATTTCTTCTAGCTCCTGACGAATTTTTTCTTCAGAAACATCAAAGGCCTCGTTTTGGGAGTAGTATTCAAACATTACTCCGCGGAGTACCTCGATTTGTTGAGGGCTTAATGAAACATTAACAGAGTTAGACATTTCGGTTCCTTTGTTCATCATCATAACCACCATTGTATAGGAACGATCCGAAATGTCAAGCACCGCTAAGTCATTGATTTTCTTGAGTTTCTTCGTCGAGTTCGATGAGTCCGCGTTCGTGCAGAGTATTGATGGTGACTATTATGCCGTCGAGTCGGCCGCCTTTGTAGGCCAACCAGGCCACCACGGGATAACCGATGATGCTGATGAGATCAAAAAAATTCATGTTTTCCTTAGATGGTGATGTGCGGTATCCATTGATAGGTTTTCTTCAATAGACGGTGGCGGACTTCACTCCAGTCCGGACTATGACGAAAGCTGCGAACATAGAAGTTCCAGCTCCAGAGTTTGCGGCGGCGCCCAATGCTGCGCAGTATGGCATAGGGATCTTGTTGTGGATAGTAATAATGTATCTCCATGGCTATGTCATGAGCATAGGCATCAATTTCATCAAACTCTGCGAGATAATCCATTTGATGTTTGTCGCTTTTACGCCCAGCCTTGATGTCGTAATACAGAGTACAGGGATTGTCCAGGTGTTGTCGACGTTCGCTCTGGGATCGATGCAGCAGTTCGTGCTGTGCCACCTGACTTAATTGAAATCTAAACTCTCGCCAGTTATGATCGTCGATGATGAATTCATCGACGCAGTCGGTAAAATGCAGCGCAATGGTGATGTTGCGCTCTTTGACTTCAGTGTCAAATAAACCACTCATGGCAGTTTGCTGGGGTTCTAGTCCAGCATCGGGCTGCAACGTTACTCGTATGGCAAAGGGTTGCAGACAGGCCTGCACTCGGCGCCGTAGCAACGCATGCGACAGCGAGCCCCGTAGTTTTGGAGCCCAGCAATCGATTCTTTGGTTTATGTCCTTGGCCAGATACACACTGCCTCCGGGTTCAAACCTATTTATATCTTAATAGCGCTGAAGTCTCTGCCGGGCTTGCTGCGTGGTTGCCAGTCAGTGTCGGACTGTCCACTGTCCACCAGATCACGTTGAGCGCGAGCTTCAACATCATAGAGTTTCATGCGAGCACGATCTATGCCAACAATGAACTTGCGATTTGATGTGGGGTCGTTATATCGGTTCTTCAACTGCTTGACCATGAGTTGATTCATGCCCTCAAGTTCTTCGGTGCTGATCAGGGCAAACATCAGATCCGCGGTGGCCGGCAAACCAAAGCTCTCTGATGTGTCAGTCAATTCAACATCAGTGTTGCCATAGCCACTGCGAGTAGTCTGCGTGGCAGTCAAGATCGGCACATTGTGTTCCACGGCCAGGCCACGCAGTTCTTCGGCTATGCTCTTCACCAGAGTGTAGCTGTTGACTGCGGCACTGGCCTTGAGTCTGGAACTTGAACAAATGTTCAAATAATCGATCATGATGATGTCGGGATGAAACTTCTGCTTCAGCGCCAGTTCGTTGAGCAGAGTTTTAAAATGTCCGCTGTGGGCACTGGCTGTGGGATATTCTTTGATGATCAATCTACCTTCGGTTTTATCCTTGATGCGCTGTATGCGATTGTCGAACATTTGACGCGGCAAATCATGCAGTTGATCCATGGGTAGGTTCATGAGATTGGCATCAATGCGTTCTGCGATGCGTTCCTCGGCCATCTCCATGGTGATGTACAGCACATTGCGACCCATGCTCATGCTGGCCGCCGCCACATGACACATGAACAAACTTTTACCCACACCCGTACCAGCCAAGGCCACATTCAGTGTCTTGTTGGGCAAGCCGCCGTTGGTGATTTTATTGAACATATCCAGATCAAAGGCAATGCGACTTTCCACTCTGTGATAATATTCAAAACGATCCGCAGCATTGGTGATATAATCGTGGCCCACACTGTTATCAAATCCCACACTCAGTGCCTCCTGCAAGAGACTGGGCAGGCCATCGGCAGTCATGTTCTTGTCGCGACCATCGATGATCTCAATGCTTTTTAATATGGCATTATAGATGGCGCGATCCTTGCACCAAGCCTCGGTTTCACGAGTCAACCAATCGTTGTTGACTTCTTCCACCGTCAAACTTTTTACGACTTCGGCAGCCTGTCGAAACGCTTCTTCTTTGATGTTGGTCTTTTGCAGAGCAATCTCCAAGGCCTCTGCGGTAGGACAGTTATTGAAGTCTTGAATGAACTGCTGTATGCAGCGAAATACTGTGCGATATTCTTCGTCGCCAAAATATTCAGTTTTTAAAAAAGGAAAAACCCGGCGCATGTAGCCTTCGTTATGCACCAGGTTTCTAAGTATGGTCTTATCAATTCGTTCCATCAGGTCCTTCTTTTAGGTATAATTCCAAAATACTATGAATTGTAGACTTGAATACCGCAGAAGTCAATGCCTCTTCGCTGTGATTTGCCGAGTCCAATAAATCATACTCGTAGGCTATGCGAAGTTGGTCGTGCTCCTCAATGAATCGAACACGACCAATTCGAAATATCACACCCTCAAACTCGCCACTGCTGATGCGAATATTCCAGCTGTCATCGACTTCGCTGGCCAGCAGTTCAGTCTTCGGCCAGGGCGGCGTACTCTTCGTCAATAGCTTCTTTAGAGATTTCATTGTTGAGATTGTTGTTGCTTACATGATAACGAGTTTCAACATATTCGCGGAATTCCTGCGTGCTGATTATGGGTATCCAAAAATCTTTGGTGTAGGTATCTTTGAGACGATATTTTTTTTCTTCGCCCCGGTGACTGTACCAGCCGTTGCTGGGCTTGACAACAAAACCGCCTTCTTGGGCAACATCCAACAGTCCACTCCAGCGACTAATACCACCTTCGTAGGTGACTTCAACAGGTATGCGACTTTTTTCTCGAACATAGCGACTCTTCTCCACATTGATGATGAAATTATAGCCCACAATTTCCTGGCCTTCTTTTTCCTGCTGACGACCAATAATGAATATTGCGTCGGCACTGTAATAGATGCCGGTGCCACCGCTGACCACTGCCTTGGGAAACAAGCCTTGCTCCATGTAGGTGTGATTAACTACAATCATGGGTATGTCTTTGATGTTGAGATGCGGAGTAACCATCCTAAACAAACTCTTTAATTGTTTGGCGCGAGTCATGTCAGCCACTGACTTGCCTTCCAGGGCATCATCAACTTCCTTTTTACTGGCCAGGTTGCCCACGCTGTCCACAATGATGATGACATGATCGCCACGCTCCACACCATTGAGCTGCTGCATGCTGTCGTGTTTAAGCTGTTCAATGTCGGTTATGGGTGTATGAAGTACACGGGAAGTGTCAATACCGAAACTATCAAAATAAGACTGAGGACTACCAAACTCAGAGTCGTAAAAAAGTACAACAGCGTCTTCATATTTGTCCATGTAGGCCTTGGCCAACATCAAGGCAAAGGCAGTTTTAAAATGTTTACTGGGTCCGGCGAACACAGTAAGGCCCGGTGCCAGACCGCCGTCCATTTTACCGCTGAGCGCCACATTGATCATGGGCACCGGCGTTTGGATCAAATCCTTGGCCGTAAAAAACTTGCTTTCCTGCAGTATGGCAGTGTCTTTGATGGTGCTGTTTTTCTGCAATTTGCTGAGTAGACTCATGTTGTCTCCTGATACTCACGTTAAGATTTTTTGTTGCCCTTTAATTTGGTGTCCAGGGCGCGATGTATTTCCTGCATTTCTTGAGGTGTGATTTTTTTGATGCGACACATTAAACACTGATTATAGATTTCGACGCACACACCATGTGCATCGTATTCAGTGAAGTTTTTTTGACAATCCGGACATTGAATTTGCATTGTAGCTCCTAGGCAAATAAATCGGCCAAACTGGCCTGTGCTGAGGTATTCCAACCCAGCCCTTGAATGATACCATTCAGCGGTTCAATAAAACTCTTATCCCACATTATATCATAGTCTACGTATTTTGTCAATTGTAATTCTGTGGGCCAGGCACCGACAAATCCAACACAGTTTTCCTTGATTGGATTTGGTTCTTTTAAATACAAAAATCGAATTTTTTCTCCTTCTTGAATCATGGGATATCGATCCATCAATTTCTTTTCTCGCACATGATGATTATACAACAAGGCAGCGCGCACGTGCATGGGAGTCCGCTCAGCATAAATCGATGTTGTGCTGGTGTACTTGCCCAGATTGTTTACTCCCCGGGGAAACGCAATTTCTGCAGGCGAAAGTTTAAGATAATCGGTTTTCGCGGTCTTAATGAAATCCTGTAGGGCCGCTTCATCTTTTGTGATCGCAACCTTAACCGCATCCTTGAGAGTCTTACGAATAGCTTCCGGTGTCGACGAGCGGACGATTTCAAGGCCCATAACTTTGAGCTTCGGCTCAGCATACTGCACTCCTTCGTTGTTAAACACATTCAAGGCATAGCGTTTCTTGGCCACCCAGATGCCCCGCGTGGCTATGGCTTCGCGTTTGAACCAAATTTTATTGTCATAGGCATTGGTGTACTCTGACATCAAACCACAGGCACGGTTGATGGCCGGCGTGATCTTTTCTTCGCATATCTTATCCAGGATCACCACAATCTCTTCGGGCGTCTTGTCGGCATAATACTTCTTCACCAGATGGTCCAGCGTGATGTAGCAGCTATCAGTGTCGGAATAAAAACTGTACACCACATCCTTGGTGCCACAGATTTTATTTAGATAGGCATCCAGAGCTCGACCCACGGTGCGAATAATATACTGTCCAGTCATGGTGATGCCTTCGGCAATGCGATCATCGAAGTAACGGAAGTAATAGTTGGCCCAGGCACCATACAGACTGTTGAGCTGAATCTTGCGAGCCATCTGAAAATTATTGTATTTGCTGATGTCGTTCTGATGGCGAGCATCCTTGGTGTCCTCATACTTCTTCTGTGCAGCAATCATCAGCTTTTTATAGTCCTGTCGATCCTTGAACAGCTTGGCCACAATCTCTGGAAACAATCCCAGTCGATCCTTGCGGAAATAATAGCCATTGGCACTCATGGCCAGATCTTTTTCCATGAGCTCATCGGTGTTGATGCTACGGTCCAACAGTTGATCCACCTTGGCTGACATGACATCGGAATAACCTATGGGTTCAGCCAAGGCATGATGTTCACTCATCAAAGTTTCCGGACTCATGTTGTACTGCATGATGATGCTGGGATACAGCGATGTGGCATCAAAGCTCACCACCCAATCATATTGACCCGGCACGGGATCCTGTACATAGGCACCCACAATGCTGCGATCCGGACGACTCTTATCGCGCGGATGCACTACAATGTTCTGATCCCAGAGATGATTGTACAGGATGCAGTCCCAGATGCGCACTGCGCTGAACACATCTGAAAAATTGCACTTGGCATCATAGGCCATGGTCAGCGCCAGCTCAATGAGCTTCATTTTATCTTCCAGCTGACTGACTCGTTCCACATCTACTCGGTTATACTCAACAAACAGATCCCAGTCCTTGGTGTAGAAGTCCTTGAAGGTTGTGTGTGGGTTCTCCAGTTTACCCACACCGAGCTCCACCTTGCAGATATAATCCAGCTTGTAGCTTTCCTGTGCATTGTAGGTAAACTTTTTATACAGGTCCAGATAGTCCAGTTGATTCACGCCGGCAATTTCATAGGTCACCAGCACCTTGTCGTTCATTTTAATTTCTCTGGGTCGCACTGAGCGCCAGGGGCTCAATTGCTTGACTGCATCTTCACCTAGAACACGGCGGATGCGATGCACCAGATAAGGAACATCAAACAACCCAATATTCCAACCAGTGATAACATCTGGACAACGATGTACCCAATCAGCAATAAATCGTCGGAGCATAGCATCCTCAGATTGGAAATCTCGGATGCTATACGTTGTAATATCTTTGGTGACATAGTCTTGTACGCTGATCAGCAGTATGCGTTCGTTGGCAGTGGCAATGTCGGGAAACCCCGACTCGGTTTCGGTTTCGATGTCGATGCTGGCAATGTAGATCTGTGACATATCAAAATCGATCTGACCAGCATAGTTTTCTGTGATGTATTGATACTGCCAGTTGGTGTTGCCATGAATACGCATGTTGCTCACACCATCATAGTTCTTGATGAATTCACGAGCTTCACCCACATCAGCAAACTGCATGGATTCCAGGGCCTCGCCGAAGATGCTGTGATATACTGCATCACCGGAGCGAGTCTTGGGCAGGAACAATCGGGGCTGAAACTGTGCTTTGGTTTCGAATCTGCGACCGTTGTTTACGCCCCTGACGCAGATGCTGTTGCCGATTTGTGCTACATTGGTATAAAACTTCATCGATGCTCCAGTGTCGGTTATCTATATTATAAATACTATGGGGTGCGATGTCAAGTATATATTCGCAGCCGTGATATGTCAATAACTAAATTAAAAACGACATTGATCGAACCAAATGGATCCAGTAACACTGTTTGCTCTCGCCAACGGCGCGGTCAAACTGGTTAAAGAAGGCTGTAAACTCTACAAGGATATCAAGGGTGCAGCCGGCGACGTTAAAGATGTACTCAAGGACTTAGATGATCAGTTCCATACTAGGTTTCGTGATCGGGCGCCCTCGACTGCGGAAAAGAACCAGTATATACAAGAAAAGAATCGCATCATTGAGCTCAACAAGCGCGATGGTGAGACCACCAATATCTATCAGGACATAGGCAATCACCTAGGTACATATTTTGACAATTATCACAAGTGTTTTGCCATCTTTGAAGAAGAAGAACGTCGCAGCAAAAACGAAGTCTATGTTGGCGATGATAGTCTGGGTAAAAGAGCACTGCAACGAGTGTTGATGATCAAACAGTTGGAACACATGGCCACCGAGCTGCGTGAAATCATGGTGTACCAGAGTCCACCAGAATTGGGCGCACTTTGGACCGAAGTCAGCGAAATGATGCTGGTCATGGGCAAGGAACAAAAAGTGGCCATGACCCGCCAGATGCGTCGCGATGCCGAACAAAGAAAAATAGCGGCCCGCAGAAGAAAACGCATCATGTATCGGGCTTTGTGCTGGGGCTCAATTACCATTTTCATAGCGGCTGTTACATTGATTTTTACTCTAGTGATTGATTATAGAATTGACCGGTATCCGGAATTTGGTAATTGCATACCACCCAAGGGCAGCTGGTTGTACAAGAAATGGACCAATTTAGTCTGGTCTGAATGTCAATAACTCAAGGAGTAATTATGTGGTGGCAAATACCAGTAGATGTACCCAACATCAAAACCTGTTCAGAAAAACAGCAGAAATTTTTCTGTGAATTTGTGGACATTAAACGCAACGGCTGGAGACACTACAGTACTGCGCTCAATGAACTAACCTATGATTTTTATCGGCCTCTGATGAAACGTCTGGACCAGCAGGTCGAAGACTTTGCGGAGAATCTAAAAACTGCAATTAGGACACCCATTCTATGAAATACCTAGTATTACTGCTGGTCTTGGCTGGCTGTGATCAATACTATCGTTATCCCTGTCAAGATCCAAATAATTGGAACACACCGCAGTGCAAGCCTCCGGTCTGTGAAGTAAACCGAGATTGCCCCCATTTAATTTTTGATAAGGATGCTGTAAATGGCAAAAGCAAAAACAACTAAGCCCGGAGAACGCTATACGGAGCAGGAGCTCATGGTGCGTCTCAAGGTATTCATCGGCACCTGTCTGGCCACTACTTTGATTGGCATCATATTTGTGGTGTTGTACAGCATTATTTTTGTGACTCAACCCCTGGATGCCATCAGTCCCATAGACAGCAAATTCTTTGAACTGATTATTCCAGTGGCCACGTTTCTATGTGGTACATTGAGCGGCATCATGTTGGCTGGTACTGGTCGCGAAGCTGCCATGGCTGGTGCAGAAATGCAACGACAGGCACAGGAAGATGCTGCCAGTGAAAACTACGGCCCTGAACCTGAAGAAGAAGTTCGATCATAATCCGTGGACGGTCAGCGTCCACTAACCTGGAGTAATCATGCGTAATTTATTTTTAACTCTGTTGTTGGTGCCGACGCTGGTCTGGTCTGCAAATTTTAAATACGACAAGACCATAGTCTGCGGTGACCGTCAGGAAATTATTGCGGATCTGCGAGGCGACAAATACACGGAAACTCCGCTGTGGATGGGACTGGATGCCAACGACGACAGCGAATATGTAATGATGGTAAACCATCGCACCGGCACTTGGAGCATTCTACAGATGAATGCCACGGTGGCCTGTGTGCTGGGTGTGGGCACCAGCATCAAACTCATGCTTAATAATCTCGGCAATCCTACCTAAACGCTGGACCACCCATCCAAAGTACCGCAGATCTCCGGTGACCTCGAGTCACCGGAGTTACTCGGTGCAGCACATATGATGGAAAAAACCAGGCTCGACCCCTGCGTGGGGGTGCTGCGATCGCTTGGTCGTCATGCACTTTAAATTCCAAAGCACCACCGTCAAATTCCGTGGGATCGCTCAATAACAAAGCCATGCTGAGTTTTCGTGGCACGTTAATATCATCGGGATTGGCATCAGTGTGCCAATTATAGTGGCCATGATCCGATGCATGATATACGCCGAGCTGCAATGGTTCGTAACAACCAGTTAAATCGTAATGAAAGTATTCGGCATTCACAGTTGCGGCTGCCGAAATTATTTTATTCCAAATAGATTCATACTGCGACTCCAATCCCACCCAAGCCACTGAACTACGACGAACATCACCATCTTGCCTGATGTCAGAATTAACACCCACCTCTGCAGGAATAGTTTGCAACCACTGAGGAGCAGCCAGCAGACGGTTGATGTCATCATCGGTTAAAAAATCATCTACATGAACCACAGTTCTGCGATTGGCAAAATTTCTTGGTGGAATTTCTATAATCATTGGCTGAATAATTTTTTCACTTGTTGATAATTTTTAACCCAGCGACTTTCTTGCAGTCGATTAAAAACGTCGAAGCCATCACTGGGTTGCGCTGTTCTGCACGTCATTTCTGGTTGATCTTTGGGAACTAAAACATATTGAGCCAAGGGTGTGCCAGCTTTGATCAATGTTTTACCTTCCAGTACATGCCAAAGTAGTTGAACATTCATCTGCGCCGGACCGTGTTCGCGCATAAAATATCCTGGCACTGTAGAAAATCTCGATTCATCGTTCAATGCCACTGGCATTTCCATTAAATAATAGCCTTTGGGTATTATGCATCGCCATCCAGTATGAATTTTTACTATGGTACGCAGAGTATGCTGAGGCCAATGATCAAAATAATCGCTGAGTTGTTCCGGTGGGTGAAATCCCACCGGATCTCCGCCGGCACAACTCGGAGATCTCCAGTTAAAGGTATGACCATCACCCGTAGTTTCAATTTCTATGTCCTGCCAATTTCTTAAAATCCAACCGTGTCGCTGAAGACTGAATATTCCTGGACAGCGTGCGGTATGAACTACGCGATTGTGTTGCCAATGCGGTGTTTGACGAAACTCGGCAAAGTTCTGCACGACTCGATTAACCCATGGCTGTCGGTGATCACGTGCCAATATCAACGGCATTAATTCTGCTACACCGGGAATTTCATTGATGAATTCAATCGCCGGCGTTTTCTTTTTCCACATTATTTGTTCTCCATTGCCAAGGTGCGAACTCTATCATAAAAACCTGGTTGTGTTCTACCGTCGCCAGCACAGGCGGCATGCGCGCCAGTGGCTCGTACAAAATGTAGAAATAATTGACCGCTGTAGTAATCTCTGGGCCCAGCACAAACTTCGCGCCAATGTTCAATTTCGCAGCCTGGATATACAATGGCATCGCCTTCGGCTAAATCAAATCTTTGACCACCCATGTAGATGGGCCAGCTGTAGTGATGACTTCTGCCGAGCTGCAGGGTTACACTGACCTCACATGCCGGCCTATCAAAGTGTGGCTCTAGAACATCGCCGTTGGTGTAGAGTCGAGCATAGGCATAGGTCGGCAACAAGGGTTCACCGACCGTAGATTCCAGCAAGGGCCAGAATCTTTCCTGCAGAGTTTCAAAGGCCAGATTGCCGCCCATGAAGGTGGCAGTTGGTAACTGAGGATCCAAACTACAGGGATTAACGCTGCGATTTCTCAGCAGCAGATGAGTAAAGAAATGACAAAATTCCAGAGGTAATAGACCCGGCATCAACTTAATCATGATCAAACCTTAAAAATAGGCAGCTACTTCCTCAAATGCTGCATCAAAATATACTGTAATTAATTGGCGTGGCTTTAAAGTAACTGGTTCGTAGATCTGCATTCCTGGTCTACCATCGCCAGCCAGGCTCACTGAGTGCGGCTGCAGTGTATTTAATAACCAAACATCGCCGGGCTCAGCCTGAAAACTTTCTGCAAACATCAACATTCCAGGATCTACGTTTAGATATCCGTTGCCATTGTCACGGGTCCAGGCATCGTCACGTACCAGTGGGCCTTCCCAGAAACTAGTAACTTCGTTGTTGGTTTTTTGATAAAAATTCATCACACATTGATCCGTGAGATGTACATGTGGTGCCAATAATCGAATTTCTGTGAGATTCACACCTTTGATTTTATTGTGTAAATCTAAAGGCAGTAAGTTGCATATAGCTTCAATTTGTTTTTGTGGAACATATCTTCGAATCAAACGTTCTTGTTGATATTCACCAACACCTAAACCATGTCGACCAACAACCGGATGTCTATTAAAATTATCAACCACAAGGTCAAATTTAACATCAATTTTTTTAGCATATTTCATGCAAAGAACATTCCATGACAAGTAGTGACTGCTTGCACTAATTGATTACCTGTTTTAATATGTATTTGTGCTGGAGCATCGACATTGGTGCCGTTGGCTGTCAGCGTTCCAGAGCATAGAAATAATTTTGTGCCGATGGGAACAATGGTTTCACTACCACCATCGAGTTGAAATTTTTCTATGTCGGCATCATAGCCATGATTGCTTTCTGGACTATAGCACCAAAGTGTGTAGCCATCATGCATGGTCTGTGACTGATGTCGTGGCGCGGCCCGATGTATTTCTGGCGTAATTAGATCGCCGGTTTGTATTGGAACCACTGATTGTGCGCCAGTTAAATCAATGCCGGTCATTGATCCCGATGTACACAACAATGTAGCCGCACTTGTATCAGTAATAACCACTTCTACTACTTCGCCGTCGGCATAGGTATTGCGAATTAAAATTCTACCAAAACAAGCAAAGGGCTTCTGCATCATATCACCACCTGTGTATTGGCATCAGCATTGGTATCGGGTACGATGTCGGCTATGTTGTATTCAAATTCCTGACCAACCAAGGATAACAGAGCTTGTTGTTCGGCAACGTTGGCCAGCAGAGCTTCTTTGGCTGTCTGATTGCGCGCCAAACCAATGCCGCTGGCTGCCATGTTTTTTTTGATGTCGTCGATGCTGGCTCCGGGCCATTGCGCACCGGGCTGAAATGCGTAGCTTGGATAGGTGGCTGGATCGGTGCTGCTGGTGGTGTCGCTGGCAAACGCCACCAGCAGACTGTGAGTCTCGGGTTCATAGCCCGTAATCTTCATGCGAATTTTGTTCATGATTGCTCCGTTAAATCAATGTACCTATGATTGGGCCTGAAGGCGAACTCACTAGATTAGAAGCTGCCACCGTAACGTCGGGTTGACCTGGTTTAACCAAGGTAACATTAGAGGTTCCTTGTATGGCTCGGCCGGCCAGGCCAGCGGCCTGTGAACTAGCAGTACCCGCAGTACCTATGGGTCCGCCGGCACCACCACCGGCTGCCGATCCTCCACCAGGACCACCGCCAGCGCCGCCGGTCAATAATGTGCCGGCAGTGCCCGGGCTGGCCGGTCCAGGATTCAAACCGGCGCCGCCGCCACCACCGCCGCCGGACGATGGAGAAGGAGCGACTTTACCACTGCCAGGAATCACACCAGGGTTACCGCCGCCACCGCCACCACCACCGCCGATCAACGATCCAGTGTTTATCAATTTTACGGAGCGATCTGCTCGGAGAGCCGTCCCGCCAGGCACTCCGGCACCACCGACCGAACCACCTGTACCGCCCGCACCACGCACAATACCTCGATTGAATATGGTTATGGTGTCCTGTGGACTAATGTTGGCTGGTACGCTGAGTGCAGCTACGGTAGAACCAGTACTACCGATGGTCACCGTAGGCGCAATATTAACAATGATGTCATTGCCCGGCAGATAACCATCTTTGATGACATTCCAAACATCGTAGCTAAGAGTGTTGGTGTTGATGTTTATAGTGAGATTGCGTCGACCATAGAAGGCCTGAAAACTAATGCTTCCATCAGGATTTTTTTTAATTATGGATTGCACATTGGAGTCACTTAAACTAACCTCGCTGCCTGGAAGTCGGTTTAAATTTTCGTTAATGCGGTTAAAAGAAGTCATAGCTTGGATTTAATATTTTGAATTTCCTGATCCAGTTCTTTGATGGCCTCGATTAGCAACGGCACCAGTCGTTCGTAGCGCACTGTCATGTAATTGGCATCCACTGGTGCTGGTGCCACTACTTCGGGCATTACGGCCTGCACCTCCTGCGCACTCACACCAACCTGCGCAACATCAGTATCATAGCCAAGGGCTGCTGCAGTCTCGTTGCCGTGATAGTAAAAACCCGACAATTGTCGCACCTTGTCCAGGGCGTTTTCGATGTTGCCCATGCGAGTTTTCATGCGTTCGTCACTGTAGAACGCAGTGATGTTGTTGGTGCAGCGAATTTCACCAGGAACACCGGTGTCTTGAGTGCCCACACTGAGACTGTTTAAAATTACTACTGGTTCTACGTAGGTGGGTTCGGACTGTGGTTTGACCTGTTGTCGCACCGTGGTGAAGGTTTGATTGATGGACGGAGCATACACCGTCTCAAAATTTTGATTTTGTAGTTGATTGGGCACGATAACTCCTTGCTTGAATACAATATATATCTGAATTATTCTGTGACTTCTCTCCAGGTTTGATCACCCAGCCACTGTATTCGGCAGACATACTCATATTTATCGGGCACGCCCGTAGTCCAATCGTTGGGCCCCGACAGGCTGAGTCGGCTGAGATTGTCTTTGTGGTCCCAAAGCAGCCAGTAGTAACCACCAGGATAGAGCTGCATTTGATAATGTGCAGCATGCACCAGATCAGTGATCCAGAGGCGATGTTTGATGTCGTCGGCCTGCTTCTGCAGCACCTTCACCAACTCCATGATGCGATTGTATTCTTGTTGGGCATTCATGCGCGCAGCATTGATCATTAGATCCTTCTGCTGTTTCACCGGCACTAGCTCAAATTTCGGCGCGCCAACATCCAGAGCATATTCTACGCTGCTTTTCTTCCAGGGATCGTACTCAGTAAGTTTCATGATGTTTGGTCCGACCGGCAGGATTCGAACCCACATCGGTACAAGGTAGAAGCTTGTTGCCTGTCCATTCGGCCACGGTCGGGATTGGTGCGAACAGAGGGACTTGAACCCTCATGACCTGCGTCGGCAGATTTTAAGTCTGCTGTGTATACCGATTCCACCATGCTCGCATAATTCAAGATTTTTTATCCGGTGATTTATTTTCCGAGGGCAAAGGCTGCACGTAGCTAAATATTTTTATGGGATGCCAGTAACGAGTAAACAAACGATTCAATGCTACAGCGGTTGCTGAAATAACCAGGATGCCCAGACACACCAGCACTGATCCAACTAAAAACTCTGCGGCACCGACGATGACTGCGGCTGTTTGACTGTCCACCATGTACTCTCCGTTAGGCTACTTTTAAACTTTTTAGACGATCTGCAGCATAGCTGGCTGCAAATGCTCGAGGCTTGACCATGGGCATGACATTACAGGTGCCTCGTATATATCCAACGGCTTCGTTGATCACACAGCTAGATCCATGCAGTTCGTTGGGATTGATGTCGAGATGCACTTCTAATTCACGATCCTCCAGTACATCGTGCAGTTTTTGGTATAGTTCTGCAATTTTATAAACTTCGTTCATGAGTCGCATGCGCGGACGATCTTTGCGATGTTCATAGTCGCGTTCGCGCTGCACTTCGCCGAAGATCTTGCAGCCATTGTTGCCGTTGATGTGCACCACAATAGCCAGAGTATAGTCTGCGTACCAGTCCCGGCCGATTTGAAATCTATCGCTGTCGCCGCCGATGTAGATTTTAGTGGCCGGAGTCTGAGCTTCGATGAAACATCGTACCTGTTCAATGTCAATTTTTCGCATTGCCGTTTTCGCAGAAGTTGGCCTCGATGCACGGACTCGAACCGCGACAAGCAGTTTTGGAGACTGCCGTGCTGCCATTACACCACACCGAGGTATTACCGTTTTTGTTCATCTATAAATTTTTCCAGAGCATCGGTCACACAATCTTCGGTGCTCAGTACATCTTGATAGTCGCTGGGACGTCGTTTAAAAATTGCGTCCCAGTTATTGGCAAACGTCTCTGCATCCACACTCAGTGGTCGCGGTGCGCTGCCTTTGCCTCCGTTGCTCATAGGTTTATCTATCTCAGAGATTTTTGTGTATCATTATTAAAAGAATTATCACCATGACTAGTACTGATATTGCCCCATCATGGTTCTCCTTTGGTTAATTGGGGTGTCCAACGGGTACCGACCCCGTACCTACTCTTTCACAGAGAGCAATGCTACCACTACACCATGGACACCATTGGCCGGTCCGGAGAGATTCGAACTCCCGACAGCTGGTTTCGAAGACCAGAACTCTTCCGCTGAGCTACGGACCGGTATTACATTGTAGGACCATTGCCATTTTGAAACCCCACGCTACCGCCTTCTTCTTTGATTCGTTTAACGACATCTTCAAATAAAACCGGACGATAGTCATAGTGTTCCACGCACACACAATGATAACGTGGATCAATCGCACCATCTTTCTTTACTCTATTGTAGTGAAGATGTCCATGAATATTGGTACCGAAACGACCCAGACTTTCTTCGTGAACCGGAATATGACTGAGTATCATTCCGTTCATTACATGATAGCCTCGCACATCGCGAAAATATTCCGTATATTCTTCGAGCCGAAAAATGTCGTGATTGCCTTTGATCAAGACCTTGTCGCCATTGAGTCTGGACAGGGTTTTAAGAGCCTTGCGGTTGATCACCACATCGCCAAGATGATAAACCTTGTCGTTGGGGCGCACGGTTTCGTTCCAACGCTGCACCATGGCTTCGTCCATCTCTGCGGCATCATCCCAGGGACGAAGCTTGGTGCCATCGTCGCGCAGGAAACGGCATACGCCGCTGTGACCAAAATGTGTATCGCTGACTAAAAATACTGCGGGCATGATTAACTCCTAAGGTATTACTATACTAGCAGCTTTGCAGCCTGCTGTCAAGCCTGGTGGGCCGGGAGAGACTCGAACTCTCTGTCCCCCGATTATGAGTCGGACGCATATACCAATTATGCTTCCGGCCCGTGGTGCATTGTGCTGGATTCGAACCAACGACCCCCGCGTTATCAACACGGTGCTCTAACCAACTGAGCTAACAATGCAAACTGGTGCCGGCTGCAGGACTCGAACCCACCACCTGATGATTACAAATCACCTGCTCTACCTGATGAGCTAAACCGGCTTGTTGGAGCGGGCGAAGAGATTCGAACTCTCGACAATCTGCTTGGAAGGCAGACGCTCTACCAACTGAGCTACACCCGCAAAATTGGCTGACCAGGTAGGGCTCGAACCTACGACATCGGCATTAACAGTGCCGCGCAACTACCAACTGTGCTACTGGTCAATGTTACTTGTTGGAGACGCAGATATCACCTTTGAACAGGTATACATTGCTGTCGATGCGAGCCTGCTCGAACAGCTGGTTCTCTATGCAGACATAGGGATCCTTGTAGTTCAAAAAGTAATAGTATGCTCCATAACCCACGCCTGCCAGAATCAGCAAGATGGGTATGTACTTGATATACTGCACAATGCCAGGCATCATGTTCAGTATCTGTGGCAGGAATTTAAGTAGATCCTTCATGCCACTATTTATTGGTGGAGACGGTGGGATTCGAACCCACGGACCGACTTTCGTCAATCGACGGTTTAGCAAACCGCTGCCTTCGGCCACTCAGCCACGTCTCCAATGCTGGTTGCGGGTGTGGGATTCGAACCACACGATTTCTGGCTTATGAGACCAGCGAGGACGACCTCTCCTCCAACCCGCAATTGTCTGGCGGTCCTAGGGGGTAACGATCCCCACTCTTCTGGCGTGACAAGCCAGCGTGCGTCCGTGAACACTTTAGGACCAAATTTATATGGCAACCGCTACCCAGCAGATCGTGCTGGTATCACAGTTAGTTGGGTCACCATATTGAAGCACACTAGGGGATTCGAACCGCCTCACTGTCGGCATCGGACAGCATTACCACCCGTCGTGCGCCCTTCGGCTTAGTGTGCTTCAATATGGTGGGTGCTCTCCGATTCGAACAGAGAAGGTCTGAGACAACAGATTTACAGTCTGCCCCCGATACCATTACGGGACTAAGCACCCAAGCCTGGAGTTGGTGACAGGATTCGAACCTGCATGAAACGGATTTGCAGTCCGTGGCCTAACCATTCAGCTACACACCAACATGGTAGGGGATACAGGACTCGAACCTGTGCATGTCGGAATCAAAATCCGATGCCTTACCAACTTGGCGAATCCCCAATAAAACCATATTGAAGCACACTACTCTCTTTTTGGTCGCTGCCGCGGAACAGCATCGCAGTGTGCTTCAATATGGTGTCTGTCGTTTACACAGACCACCGAATCCCGATCCTCCCCTCGTGCAACCTTGGGTACATATCACGGTGTTTGCAACCATATAGAAACACACTAATGAACCAGCCTGACGCAGCCGTACGCTTGGCAAATCGTTTCCAATTTGTTTATCGCTTTTCTTGGTACTCTGTATGTTCAGGATTCCGCAGTCCTCAATGCAATTGCTTGCAAGGGCAACCAATGTGTTTTTATATGGTGCACCGTAGGGGTTACGATCCCCTCTAGCCGCCTTGAAAGGGCGGTGACCTCACCAGATGTCTAACGGTGCATCGGTACCAAATTTTTAATGAACATCAACTACCATACTGCTATTCTAGCACCACCTGAGCGTCGTGTCAAGCAGTTTTAACTACGAAATATTCCTACTATGTAGATCAACATCAGTCCAGCATTCACGCAAATTAAATTGGTGTCTTTGACTCGGATGCTCCAGATCAAATACAACAAGCTACCAAGATTCAACAAATACACATTCATGGGATCTATGCGCAAACTGGTGCACAGGGCACCACTGAGTGTGGCTGCTAACGCTGTCCATTTAATAATATCATTCACCATACCACTATTATAGCACCTTGACACTGCAAGTCAAGCATTGATTTACCGCAGCTAAGTCATTGATCTACAAGCATTTTTGGCGGAGGGCGGAGGAGTCGAACCCCATCCGCTGTGGGCAGAACCTGGTTTTCAAGGCCAGTCGCAGGACCATCCCCGCTGCATCACCCTCCAAGCAAAAACCCCAGATCTTTTGGATTCTGGGGTTTTTGGATAAACGTATAACTGTCGTGTACCTAAACCCTGAATCCTCCATCCCAGCGGGTATTCAAGCCGTATTGCTCCGAGTCTGAGCAACTTGGCTTAATTAATGCTGGCGTTATGGATATGAGTTGATGCACAATGACTCCTGATTGTTCTACATATATATCTTTTATTTCTAAGAAACCGCGATGTTCACAAAAATTATTTTACTGCTCGGATAATGTCCTGTGATTTAGCCAGAATCAACGGACTAAAAGCTGCCTTGTAATTGTTCAACAGATCATCTGCGGGATCAATCATAAAAATTACGTGCTGATTATTGATGATGAAATCTTTGTCGGCAGCATAGGGAACCCAGTGCGTGATGTTGATGTTGGCTCGGCTGGTTTCCGTGGGCTGGATCAGCACAATGCAGGGATTTTTAAGTTTGATGCCGGCCTCGTCATGTTCCACAATTTCGGCAATCAAGTCTTCACCGGTGGCCATGCGAATTAGTTTAACGTCCATGATGTCTCCATTAAGCGGGGCCGTTGCCGGCCCCGGTGTATTATTTGTCTTCGGTTAAGAACTGCTTGGCCTGGGCCTTGCCGCCTTCCTTGACTTCAATTTTCTTGGCTTTTTTATGTTCTGGAATCAATCGTTCCAGCGCAATTTTAAGCATGCCGTTGAACAGTTCTGCATCCTTGATTTCAATGTGATCATTGATGGCAAAGGTGCGAGTGAAGTTGCGGGCTGCTATGCCTTTGAAAATGTACTCACCGTTGTCGTCTTCCTTGGCGTTGCCTTTGACGACAAGTTTATCATCCATGAATTCAATTTCAATGTCCTGCCGAGCAAATCCAGCCAAGGCCATTTCAATGACATAGGTATTGTCACCGGTCTTGCGAATATTGCAGGGTGGATAGTTGGGAATGTTTTTGGTGACATCGTCGTGCAACTTGGCCAGACGATTGAAGTGATCATCGAATCCAACAAAAAACTTCTCAACATCTTTGAACACTGACGCAGGGTTGAGGTTATGGTCTAGTGCGAATGCTTTCATGCTAATCTCCTTGTTAAGCGAGGTAAAAATAAATGCTGCCCCGAAGGCGCAGCGGTTTGCCGCTTACGATTGCGGCGACAGTCTAACGTGCTGTCCGGTCAGACCGCAAACGAGAGCAGGCCTGCAGTACGTCCCATCCCGAGGGGAAATCAGTCTAGGTCGCCACCTTCAGAAGTCACCAGATCCTCAAGATCCTGGCGAAGTCGGTCGCGACTGTTTACGTTGCGCTGATCCTCTGGCACCTGCGGCAGGCTCTGCGCACGAATTTTTTCAATGAGTTGCGCTACGGACTCGTAGGGCAGTTTAGCCAAAGCCAGCAAAATGGCATTGGTTTCATTGATGCTTAGATTTAATATAATTTCATCTGGTCTCATTCTTTATATCCTCTTTTCTTGCCAATGTTGTATTTGGTCTGAAGATTCCACTGCTGCTTTTCTTCGTAGTTAAGAATTTTGATTTGACTCAACGGAGCCTGATCCTCAAACTTCTCTGAATTATATATCGTGACCAGACCCCAGTCCGCCAATAATTTTGCTATGCTGTTGCGACGCTGAATATCGTTCTTGCTTAAATCAGCGGCCTTGCCGTCGAGGGCAAACAGCTCTTTGAAATGTACAATGAAGTAATGTCCTTGTTTATGCAGGATATGACAGCTCTGATACAGGGTATTGTCGCGGCGACTGGCCACACCAATGCGGGTCAGCGTCTCACGAACCTTTAAAAAATCGTCGGGCTGATTGAGTTTGACCTCCAATGGAGCATAGTCAAACGGCAAATCTAACTTAAAAAAATCATTCATGTAACCACCCTTGTCTACGGGGCAGTTATCCACCCCGATTCAATCTGGACTTTATTGTTTTGAGCTGGGTGTCAGACAACAGAGGCAATACTTGACGAGCCTTTTCTTTGCTGTAGCCATAGTATTCCTGGATGCTATCCAACACTTCAACCGTTTCGTATTTTAACCACTTGT
>Ga0222713_10001575_pt1 | contig 25456 bp, 15 predicted proteins | sample C33_649DmetaG_FD_165061 | JGI IMG/M metagenome (GOLD analysis project Ga0222713, IMG submission 165061) | Estuarine water microbial communities from San Francisco Bay, California, United States - C33_649D | ecosystem: Environmental > Aquatic > Marine > Unclassified | place: USA: California... | reverse complement strand
TATGCCATATAAATAGTTGTATTGCCTTCAAAAAGTAAACTCCAATGCCTATATCTATCCCAACCAATATAGCTGGTATTTCCGTTCCTGGTGTAGTGAACGGACCTTTGAATATACTATACCAAAACAAGTATCAGCTATCGAATTTGAATTATCCTAGGGATGTTGGAACAAATCCGGCAAAAAGCCATGTCATAAAATTTACTATTTTTGTTCCGGACCCAACTAAGCCTAGAGGTGTATCAATAGGAGACTTAACTGTAAATGCCGTCAATAATGCAAGAGCCATTTTACCAACTTCTTTAGAAGAAGCTAATACATTAGAAACGAATAGACTAAGTGCTGCTGGAAATGCAGCTTTAGGTTTTGTAACGAAAGTCACTGAACAATTAAGCTCATTGGATGTCGAAAGAAAACAAGGCACTACAATATCTTTATATGTACCGGACACTGTGAATGTTTCATATAATGCATCATATGAGGATATAAGTTTAACAGAGTCTTTAGGTAAGGCATACTTTCTTGCTCAAGCAGGCGTTTCCTTTTTAGATTATTTCGATGCAGCTAAACAGGGTGAATCTGTGCAAGCTTTGGCGAATAGAGCAGGTTCCGACCCTTTCATAAGAAATTATCTAGCAGGAGTTTTAGGGCAAAAGTTTGGTGCTCAAAATTTACCTGAACTTGCATTAAAACAAATCGGGCAAGCAATAAATCCACAATTACAAGTTTTATTTAAAGGTATAGGATTCAGAACATTTCAGTTCGATTTTGTTTTTACGCCTTACAGTCAAGAAGAAAGTTTAAAAGTAAAAGAAATTATTAAAAAATTTAAATACCATGCTGCTCCAGAAATAAAACCAAACCGTGTTTTTAGTCAAGGCGTTTTCTTAGATGTTCCTGATATTTTTGGTATAGAATTTTTCTATAAAGGTTCTCAAAACAGTAACGTACATCGTATAGGAAAATGTGTTTTAGAAAACATTAATGTTGATTATGCACCTAACGGCTGGTCAACATTTAATGATGGTTCACCTGTTCAAACGAGATTAACTTTGCAATTTAAAGAAATAGAAATTATTGACAAAACTAAGATTCAAGAAGGTTATTAATGTTTTATTTCAATACATTACCTAAAATAATAACACCAGATCAAAATGGTAATAATATACTTTTGACAAATCTGGTTGCTAGAGCAAGACTGATTGATTCTCTCAGAGACAATCCAATGCTTTTCTATGAATATGCAATTCAGGAAGGTGACACGCCAGAAATTATTGCCGAAAAATATTATGAAGATCCTTATCTTTATTGGATTGTATTACTCTCAAATGAATTATTAGACCCACTGTGGGACTGGCCATTAGACTACGTAACCTTTTTAAGCTATATCGATTCGAAATATAAAACAGAAGCTGAAGATGCAAATCAGACTCCTTTCGAATACACAAATACTCAAATTTATCAATATCAAAAAATACAAACAATTAAAAATTTAGTGAGTGAAGAAGAAAAACAAACTATTATTAATCTAACGCAAGATGCGTATAATGCTCTGTCTCCTTCTGTGACAAATTACACCTTAAAAGATTCAACTGTAAGCACAGTCACAATAGAAAAGAAAACAATAACGTTGTTTGATTATGAATTTAATTTAAATGAATCACGAAGACAAATTAAATTACTGAACAAAGATTATGTTGGTGATTTCGAAACTGCTTTCAGGTCTCTAATGGAAATTAAATAATGGTTCAAAAAATTGAAGTTGCGGGAAAAGACCCGATTACAGTTTATGGAGAAAAACCACTTCAACTTGGTGGGTTGATTACTGCGGAAGATTATGACCTTGAAGAAGCTTACCTGATAACATCTTCAGGAAAAACAAGCATAAAGAATTTAATGGTTGAAATGTCATACTATGAGGACATTTTAACTGGTGTTTGCAGTGGAAGTATTTTAATTACCGACTCTATCAATATGATTGATCGACTTGGCATGACAGGTTTTGACTACCTTAAACTAAAATTCAGTAAATCTGAAAATGCAAGTAATATATCATCTGTTGAAAAATATTTTCGTGTGTATCGTGTAAGTGAAAGGCTTCTATCAAATTATTCAACAGAAACATACAGTTTGCATTTCTGCACAGAAGAATTTTTTCTGTCGCAACAAATAAAAATTAGCAGAAGTTGCCCAGGGCAAAAAATTAGCCAAATTGTTTATAGTATTTTATCAAACGATTTAAAAATAGACAAAAAATATATTCGTTTGCAGGAAACCGATGGAATTTATGATTTTGTTTTACCCTACAAAAATGCTTATCAAACTATAAATTGGCTTTCAACATATGCAAGACCTATAGGTAAAAAAGGTGCTGATTTTGTATTTTATGAAAACGCCGATGGTTTTAACTTTTTCTCTTTACAAAATTTATTTACACAAAATTCATATAATAAGTACATTTATATGCCGAGAAATTTAGGCGATAAGTTTTCCGGATTACAAAATTCTGAGTTAGCAAGAAATCTTATAGGCATCAAAGCATATGTTTTCTTAGATACTTTCGATTCATTATATGGTACAACAACAGGAGCATTTGCGAATAAAGTTATTTCAATTGATCCGATAACAAGAACATACAGAACAAGTGATTTCAATTATCAAACATATTTTAATGAGTCAACAAGTTTAAATAAGTACGCTTTAACACCAACTTTAAAAAATAGATTAGGAAAATCAGCAACAGAAAGTTATGAATCTGTTGTTAAAGTAGTCACTTCAAATGCGGGACAAAAGAAAGCAAAGGGAATTTCTGATCAGCCATGGGCAGTTGCTAATGATATCTTTATTGAAAATTCTTTACCTTACAGAACTGCTCAAATGGCACTCTCACATTATTCGAGAGTGAAAATATCTTTAGCTGGTGATCCAAATTTAACGGTAGGCATGGTAGTCGACGTATTACTACCATCAAATCGTGGTGGAGATGGAACAGGCTATAATAACGGAGAAGTTGATCAATATAACTCAGGTAGATATATGATTACGGCCGTAAGACACATAATAGATTCAAATAGAAGATATGAAACTGTACTAGAAGTTGTGAAAGATAGCTTTGCATCTTCGGTAGATACGTATAGTAATATAGACGAACTACAAAACGCTATAAAAGGTAAAATGTAATGGAACTGAAAAATTTTGAAAATTACATAGGGCATGATATATTCGTTTGGTGGTTTGGTGTGGTCGAAAGTCGAAGTGATCCTCTCAATCTAGGGCGCTGTAAGATAAGAATTTTCGGGACTCATACGGAAGATTTAAGTAAATTACCGACTCAAGACCTACCGTGGGCTTTACCGATATATCCGCCTGGGCAAAAAGGTAGCTTTTCGGCACCAGAACCTGGGGATTATGTATTTGGTTTTTTCTCCGATGGAATGTCAAAACAAGCTCCTATCTATATTGGGATAACACCTGGCATACCACAAAAAGATATAACTTATGCTGAACAAAGAGGATTTACAGCGAATGCACAAGTTTATTCGGTAACAGCGGCTGAAAGAGGAAAAGTTGTTGATGTAGATATAAGACCTATTGTTTACTCAGACACACCTGCAATGCGCCCAGTGCAAGAAGGAAAACCAACGACACCTGCCGTTGCATATACATATTTTGGTACAGGCATTGAAAAATCAGACAATAATCGTGAACATGTTTGTGATATAGCAAACAAAATCAGATTTGAAAATGCTTTACAAGAACTGAAAAATTGGGAAATTTTTAAAACAATTCGAACAGCGATTGAAGCAGTTACCGACTCAACTTCTGGTTCTCCTTTAGTTACACAAGTTGTAAGTGCAATTAAAATGCTTAGAGCTTATGCTAGAATGATCAAACAAGTTATTGATTTTGTTAATAATGTTATACTGGAAATTGCAGCATATATAGCTTATATCAGAACTATGATTAACTGGATTCTTTCTCTCCCGGTGGAACTATTGAACATGTTGCAAAATTGTTTGTCTGAACTTTATTCTGCATTAACAAGTGCAGTTTCACTTAATACTCCAGGAACAGAAAGCATCATGGGGCAAATACTTGGGCTTTACAATGATGTTTCAGCAGCAGTTCAAAGTGCCATTACGGTAGAAGCAAATGCACAATCAACTGCTCAATCCGCTAAAGCATTACTTGACCCATCCACCTATAGGGCTGCATAATGGTATCAAAAGCAAAACAAGAAGCAGAATATCTATCAACAAAACCTGCGGGTGATTACTCGTGGACTGAACCTCCATCAGATTGGGATGCCGTACCACCATTAAATCATGTTGTGGCATCCACAGAATCTGGGCATTTTATGGAGATGGATGACACTCCAGGTGCGGAAAGAATCCGTATACAGCATAGAACTGGCACTTTCACAGAAATACAGTCCACAGGGCAACAAATCGTGAAAGTTATGGGTGATAAGTATGAGATTATAGCATCAAATAATAATGTATTAATTAAAGGTGTTTGTAATATAACAGTCAACGGTGATTCAGTTATCAATGTCCAAGGCGATTCTTATACACAAGTCGATGGTGATTCGTATATGAAAGTTGGAGGCAAAACGAATATTAATTCGACTGGAACTATTAAAGTTGTTTCGGCGGAAGATATAAATTTATTCGCAGGCGGTGCAACCGGAGCAGTTAATATAGAAGCCGCTGAAGCGGTCAATATTAACAGTGATTTGAATGTTAGTGGCACAATTCTTTCCAGACAATCAGTATCCGCTGTTCAAAATGTCACGGCAGGATTTAAACTAGCGTCAAATTTAGGTATTGAAACTCTAGGTCCAATTACTTCTGCCATATCAGTTTTTGCTCCGTTAATTCAAGGGTTGTCCGTACAAGACATAAAAGGTACAATGGAACTGATGAGACTACAATATGATTCGCATATACACCCCGCACCAAGGGGAATGACCGGAACACCTATACCATTAATGTAATGAGGAAAAAATGACAAGTCTTTTTGGTAAATTGGGATTTAATTTTGATACCGATAAGTTCGGTGATGGGCAATATTTAAGCGTTCAAGCTAAGGCTTTTTTAAATGCTGCACCACTGAGAATTGATTCTTGGATGCAGTCGGACATTGCAAATGGCAATGTTCAGATGACTAATTATTATAAAAATCCTTTATCAAATGTTTATAATACTTTACTCGCAAACACTTCAAATATTGCACTTTTCGCAAATACGATAACCTTCGATTTCGCTGCTGACAATGCAGCAGCACTTTTCGTAAGCGCAAATAACTTAATTATTGAATTGAATCAATTTAAATTGCACACCGACAATATTTCTGGTGTAACAACAATGACTTCCAATACTGACACGATTCCAAGTCTGGATACAGCCACTTCGATTGGAAATTTTTTACTGAGAATTTTAAAAACCACAGATGATATACAAAATACTACACCAATGCTTGGAAGCATGACTTCCTTGTTTATTGGTGATGAATTAAACAGTAACAATACAATTATAGCTTCGGATTACATCACTCTAAATACATCGGTGTCCATAGCAAATGGCAATTGTTACCTAAGCAACGCTCAAGTTTTAGCCATTAATACACACATTAATACATTAAAAAACCTTGTTCAATATAGAAGAGTTTCTGACTGGAATTTCTTTGCAAATGCTACCACAATCGTTATGGATACTATGCGTCTTACACAATTTAATAATCTCGGAAACACTCAATTATTTTTAATCAACAATTTAATAGGAAAAGATAAACTGAAAAACGATTTGGCAAATACTGCAAATAATTAGTTTTAGGAAATTCGAAAATTTTCGTTCCGGCCTAGAATTTTTTTGCGTCACTTTCCAAGTTTGAAAAAGTCATTTTACTCCTACGATAAATAATAAAATGGTACAGATACTCAAAAAAAGATACGCAGATTTAGACTTCTCTTTTACCAGGACGCCTGGTAAAAATGATGTTGCTTTGAGTTATGATGATTTGGCTGTAATTAGGTCTTTACGTTATTTACTTCTTACAAAAAACTTTGAAAGACCTTTTCAGTCAAACATAGGCTCCAGAATCGGGCAACTTCTTTTTGAGCCCATGTCATATCTGACTGCTGACACCATCAAAAAAGAAATAGAAGAAACAATAAAAAATCATGAACCCAGAGTAAATTTAGCTCAGGTAACTGTGACAGAAAATCCAGACAACAACGCATATAGTGTCGGATTACTGTTTTTTATTGGTAATAATGTTCAGCCAACAGAAATAAGTCTAATTCTTGAGAGGACAAGGTAATGGCTTCTGCCAATTCAGGATTACAAATAACAAATCTAGATTTTGATTCAATCAAGTCTAGTTTAAAATCTTTTTTACAGCAGCAAGATACACTTAAAGATTATAATTTTGACGCTTCTGCCCTTTCTGTATTATTAGACCTGCTTTCATATAATACGCAATATAATGCATATTATCTGAACATGATTGCAAATGAAATGTTCTTAGATTCTGCTGTACAAAGAAATTCTGTAGTTTCACATGCAAAACTACTTAACTACACTCCCAGATCAGCAGTTGCTGCTAAAGCTTCTGTGCAGGTCAGAGTTAATCAAGTAAATACAGGTTCTTTGACTTTACCAAAATTTACTTCTTTCTTATCCGAATCAGTTGATGGTGTAAACTATACATTCGTTTCGACTGACGCACAAACCGTAAACGTGACAGCTAATACTGCAATTTTCAATGATGTTACTATAGCACAAGGTGTTGCTGCATCTTACAGCTTTGTTTATGATGCTGCATCAAATCCTCAACAAATTTTTGAAATTCCAGACACTAATATTGATACTGCTACGATGACTGTATCGGTTCAAGTGTCATCCTCAAATGCAGCATCCGAAACCTATAACTTGGCTACAGATTTTATTAAACTAACACCTTCATCTAAAGTATACTTCTTGCAAGAAGGTATGAATGGCAATTATCAAATCTACTTTGGCGATGGAATTTTAGGCAAAAAACTTGACAATAATAATGTTATAAACTTATCGTATATTACGACAGACGGTTCAGCCGCAACAGGTGCCAATTCTTTTGTTCTCATGTCAAGCGTCGGCGGGTTCTCGAATACTGTTGTTAACTCAATTACTTCTGCTGCTCGTGGTGCTGACCGTGAAACAATAGATTCAATTAAATTCACAGCATCAAAAGCATATCTTGCACAAGGAAGAGCAGTAACTAAAGACGATTACATATATCTGATACAAAATAATTCTACAAATTTACCAATCGAGTCAGTTTCAGTGTGGGGTGGTGAAGAAAATGACCCTCCTGTTTATGGGCAATTATTCTGTGCAGTCAAACCTTCTGGTGGATTCATTCTAACACCAACACAAAAAGAGAGATTAATTGAGGAAGTGATTAAACCAATCAGTGTACTTACGGTTAATCCACAAGTTGTAGATCCAGACTATAATTACGTTAAATTGAATACGACGGTACTATATGATCCAAGAAAAACTACACTAACCTCTGGGCAATTACAAACTGCGGTCAGAAATTCAATCATTAATTTTGGTAAAAATACTTTAAATACTTTTAATTCAACATTCAAATTGCCCGAATTAATCACAAACATACAAACAACTGATTCATCAATCATAACAAACGAAACAACATTAAGGCTTCAAAAGAAAATTTTCCCAACATTGAACAGTTCGACAACATATAAATTAGACTTTGGCACTAAGTTAAAAAGAAATTATTTTAATGCTGGTATATACTCCACCCCCGATGTAAGTATCAGAGATACAAGCTCAAACAATTTAATTAGAACTGGTGTTTTCTTTGAAGAAGTACCTGCAATTACAAATGGTATTGAAACAATCAATATCGTAAACCAGGGATTTGGTTACATAAGAACACCAATTGTTACCATAACAGGTGACGGTTCCGGTGCAACCGCATATGCCGTCTTAACGGGAGGGCGGGTTGTAAATATTGTAGTTTCTACACCTGGTGCAAACTACACTCAAGCAACAGTAACAATAACCCCAGGTGTAGGTGATACATCAGGCGGCTTTGCATACGCAGTACCTATTTTGGAAGGATCAATTGGTACATTGAGAACATATTATTACAATTCTAATAATGTGAAAGTTATTTTAAATCCCAATGCAGGCACAATTGATTATGAAAAAGGCATTATAACCCTCACGGATTTTGCTCCTTTTGCAATCAATAATGCATTGGGCCAATTTATAATATCTGTGGTTCCAGATTCAACAATAGTCTCTTCGACCTATAATAAAATAGTGGCAATTGATGAATTTGACCCGGATTCTGTAACAGTAACAGTCAATGCACAATAAACAATGACTACAGATTTTGCCAAAAAAACTTCTCTACGTGTAGCTTCCGAATTACCGGAATTTATTAGAAGCACGACAGAGTATGAGACATTCGTTTCATTCATTCAAGCTTATTATGAATGGATGGAACAAAGCAATATTGGATTAGGAAAAGAAGGGGCAATTTATTCGACACAGAATTTATTAAATTATTCCAATATAGATTTTGTAAAACCAGGTGAGAGCTTTAACAAATTCATAGACTATTTTATTAATGATTTTTTACCTAATTTTCCAAAAGATGCATTAACAGATAAGGCTAAGTTGACAAAAATAGCTCGTCAACTTTATACACACAAAGGCACTCCCGCATCTTATCAATTTCTGTTCAGAGCATTGTATAATTCTGATGCTGAAATATTCTTAACTAGAGATGCCGTACTTAAGTCTTCTGATGGTAAATGGTATGTTTCTAAAAGTTTAAGATTAGACACAAACAATGAAAATTGGTTATCAACAAACAACTTAAGAATTTTCGGTATAACTTCAAAATCTATAGCAACAATAGAGAGAGCAATTGCAGTAGGTAATAGAATTGAAGTTTATATTTCAAACATACAAAGATTATTTCAATCAGGCGAAGATGTCAAAGTTGTTGATAACAATAATCAACCGATATATTTCAAAGATGGTAAAATAGTCGAATCTACAATAACAGGTGCAGAACAACTTCAGGCAAAAATATTAGGTACAATATCTTCCGTTGATATTAATCCTCAAAAAAGAGGAAGATTGTATGTAGGAAGATCAAGCACATATTCAGGTGATCCTGTTATTTTCTATGGTGGTTTAAACTCACCATCAGGCATAGGCGCTAAAGCATTTGTTAACGAAACTACGGCAGGTTCACTTCGTAGTATAGAAGTGATAGACGGTTCTTATGGTTATAGGGCGGATCCAAATACTATTATAAGATTCGTTGGAGGTGGTGGCTCGGGTGCTATAGCAAATGTTTCATCAGTTGATCCCGGAACAGAAATAAATGTTAATTTTATACCGTCAGACTATTTAAGTATCAGCGTACAAAATATGACAATAGGTGGTGTCTATTCTGCATTACCTGCAAATACTACAGCAGATGTTAACGCAACTTTAGCAAACGCATTATCTTTTGTTGCATTTTCAACATACGCAATAGATTCGGTGATTTTAAATAACGGCGGCGGAGGTTATACCTCATTACCGGCAGTTTCCGCAATATCAATTTATGATACGCTAGATCCTTCAACAACAAACCCAATTAAAGGAAATTTAGGAGCCTTAGGTATTCTAGGCCCAATAACAATTGTAACACCTGGAATAAACTATGCTAACGGTGAAATAATAGAATTTACCAACGGTGCTGGTGGCGTAGGTGCAAATGCTATCATTACTGTTAACACTTCCGGTTCAATTGTTTCTGCAACATATGAGTATTCAAATGATGTTTCAACAGTCATAACTACACCCAAAGGCGGATTAGGTTATAGATTAGATTCTCTACCAACTCTTTCTGTTAATACAGCTTCAGGCACGGGAGCAAATCTAATAGTTACCACCATACTTGGTGAGGGTGCAGAATTTTCTGTGACAGACGATGAGCGTGGTATTGGCGCAATAACTTCCTTTGTCATAGAAAACTTTGGTGAAGATTATATCTCTGCACCTAATGTATCTCTACGTGTCAGAGATTTAGTGGTAAAAAATGTGGACTCATCTGACGTTGTGAAAAGTGGAGAATTGATTTATCAGGGCACAAGTTTAAATACAGCCGTGTTCAAAGCATCAGTCGATTCCATTAATCTCCTTGAAGCAAATGTTATTAACAATTTAGATTCAAAATACATTATTAGAACATATAATTATACGTCAAATACTAAAACAGATTTGCAGCTAAAAGTTACAGATAGAACAACAGGCGCAAATTTATATCTAGATTTAGATACTACTTATAATACTCTAGATGCCAGTGGTAATTTCTTGTTTAAAAACGGTATAAGAACATATGGTAACGGTGCTGCTCAAGCTACAGCAAAGTTTTTAAATGGCTTGATTATTGGGCAAGGGCAATATTTGAATGATGATGGATTTCCAAGTTCATTTCAAGTTTTGGAAGACGAAGACTATAACAGTTTTACTTACAGGTTAACTGTTGAAAAATCATTTGAAGCATATAAAGAAGTTCTATATCAGCTATTGCATCCCTCTGGTACAAAAGTTATACCAATAAATGCACTAAAAGCCCAGAAACAAATAACTGTACACAGAGAAACCTTTCAATCAAATTCAAGAACGTTGGGTGGTTATACCGGTGATCCTGGATCAAATGCTGCTATTTATACCACGTTTGAATACCCAAGTAATAATATTATTAATTTGTATAATCTTGTTGGTGCAAACATCGAAGCCATTGCACAAACAACAATGATGATTTCTCTGAATTCTCAGTATGGGCCAAATGTATTCTCAGAAATTATTCAAGTGATAGACTCAACAAGCAATACAATAGTTATCAGAGACAATGTTTTTACATCGTTCGTAAACGTTGCAACAGCAAATGTTACCACATCCAATGATAGAATAAATATAAGAACAATTACTAACCAATATGATGTTATTAATAATGGGCAGTATAGTAATAGTGAAAATAAATTACTAGATATAGTCTTTATTGGTGATAGAATTCGAGTTGTAAATGCAAGTAATGAATTTCATGGTACGGTGACCTATGTTTCATATGCAAATGGAGTTATATTTGCAAACACAACAATACCTTTCAGTTCAAACACAGCGAATGTTTCAATTGGAAGAAATATTAATTCTCTTGATGTAAAAATTTATGACTCCTTGGGTACTGTTTATTACCCGGAGTTAATGACACAAGATGAAAGAAATATTGTAACGCAAGACGGAAGAATTTTAATCCTAGGATAAAAAATGTCAACAGTAAAAATTACAGATTTGCCGCAAATTAACATAATTAATGCGAATACTGCTAACACTGTTTTAGTTGGTGTTGATATACCAACAAATATAACAGGTAAAATTACAGTAACGACATTGGCCAATGGATTATATTCAAATAATAATCTCCGTGTTGGCAATAATGATATTTTTCTTTCTAATGCTGTTGGGCAATTCACCGGTAATTCTGCCGAATATTTACAAGTAACATTAAGAAACAATGATGGAGATGGTTCCGGTGATTTCGTTGTAACAGCTAATGATGGTTCAGACGTAGATCATTACATCGATTTGGGTATCAATGGCTCAACATATTCAGACCTCGAATATTCTGCAACAAAAGAACGTGATGGTTATCTTTATGTTAGAAGTTCAGGTGCGGGTAAAGGTAATTTAATTATCGGTACAACCAACAGTCAAGGTAAAGTTAACTTTGTTGTTGGTGGAATGGAAACTGATAATATAGTTGGTACAATCACGACGTCCGGTATATTTTCAAAAGGCATAGATTCTGTTGTATCCGCCAATGCGACTTCAGCCAATTCAGTTATTAATACTAGAATAAGTGCGAATGTCGCAACACTAAGAGGTGAAATTACAGCAAATGCAGTGTCAGCTAACTCTGTAATCAACACAAGAATTACCTCTAACATTGCTACAGTTAATACCTTTGCTCAAGCAGCATTTGATAAAGCTAATAATGCGATTGCAAATACTAATGGAGTATTAACTGCTGGAGATTTTTATATTTCAGGTGATGGATTTGTAAATGGCACATTCACTCTTGCAAATTCTAATTTTGGTACCACTGAAGCAGCAATGACAATCAGAGCAACATCAACAGTTCAAACACCATCTCAATCCGGTACGATGTTACATATTACCGGTAAAGCAAACACTCCTTCAAGAATTATTTTCGATTCATTTAGCACTGATGGTTCTGCATATGGTATTATTGCAGGAAGAACTGCTCGGGGTACTGTTGTTTCACCAACAGCTACACAAAACAATGATGTTCTGATGAGACTAGCCGGCAATGGTTGGGGTTCGACTGGTTTTGCACCTCTTGGTGTTGCTCGTATTGATATTGTTGCAACAGAAAATTACACCGATTCTGCTAGAGGATCAAAAATAGTTTTCTATAATGTACCTAATGGTTCAAATACAGTAAATCCGATTGCATCATTTAATGCGGATACGATTGAGTTTACAGGAACAATTCAGCCAGATAAAGGTTTCATTTATGTACCAACAATATTAGCAGGGTCACAAACTGCATTTACGATTAATTTCGCTACAACATCATTAATTAAAGCAAACATTGCAGCCGATTGTACTATTACTCTTTCGAATTATGTACCCGGTAAAGTTGTCGAGGTTTGGATTTTAAACACTTCGGGAGTTAACAGAACTGTCACTCATGGTTGTTCTGCTGAAAATTCTACAATCAATTCAACCACAGTCACATTGGCTGCAACTAGTTCAGCATATCTAAGATATTTCAGTATTAATAATGATAATGCAAATACTTTCGTGGCAATTCAAAACGCATGATAGGATTTTAAAAAATGGCAGCTAACACAGGCATTTTAACATCATATAGTGGCAGATTTCATACGGGTTTAGTTTACTATTCTCCGACCGCAACAATTCCGGTGACAGGTAGAGTTGTTGGAACTTTATATTGTTTTCTTTCTAGAGTTCTACCATGGCCTGACGAACAAGATCCTCCTGCACCAGAACAAACTCAAAAGTATTTAAACACTGTATTCAAAAACATGTTCGTTGCCAAGAAAATAACTACGAATGATATCTCTCCGGTCATCGAAAGAATAGATTGGAATACAGGTGAAATATATGATTACTATCGTGATGATATTGATATGTTTGCTCTTGATATAAATGGAACTTTACTTAGAAGATTCTATATTAGAAATCGTTTTGACCAAGTTTTTAAATGTCTTTGGAATAACAATGGTGGTCAGTCTACTGTAGAGCCTTACTTCGAACCTGGAACTTTTAATGCAAATCAAATATTCCAAGGTGCAGATGATTATAAATGGAAATATATGTACACGATAACCTCGGGTACAAAACTTAAATTCATGGATAGCGCATGGATTCCTGTTCCTATTGGAACAAGAATACCAAATCCTCTTGAAACTTTTGCCGGCTATGGTGATATAGAAGTAATTAACGTTACAAATGGTGGATCAAACTATGATACCGCAAATGCTCCAGTAACAATTACAATAACCGGAGACGGGCAGCTTGCGACAGCGAACACCATCATTTCATCCGGATCAATCACAGATATAACTGTTGCAAATACAGGCACTAATTATACTTTTGCTAACGTTACGATCAGTTCTGCTCAAGGTTCAGGAGCAACGGCTGTCGCATATGTTTCCCCTGTGGGTGGGCACGGATTCGATCCTGTTACCGAACTCGGCGCAAGACATGTTATGGTAACAGCCACTTTCAATCGAAACGAAAGTGGAAATCTTCCTACAGATATCGATTATAGACAAATAGGCATTTTGGTTAATCCATACTCATACTTCGGAGCTTCATCTTACGGAGTCGCTAACGCTGAAGTGTATAAAACAACTACCGATTTAGTTTTGTCGGGTGGTTTCGGTTCATTCGTTCCTGACGAAGTTGTTTTCCAAGCACCTACAGTTGACGATTTAAATGAAGCTACATTTTCTGCAACAGTTTTAAGCTTTGACTCAACAACTAACACCTTAAAGCTGATAAATACTTTAGGTACAGCAAATACAAACGCTATTATTTACGGTAATACAACAAAGACGGCCAGACTTGTACTACAAAAACAAACTCCTTCTTTTGTACCCTTCTCAGGTAATTTAATATATCTGGAAAATAGAGAAGCAGTTCAAAGAAACCCAGACGGTTCTGAACAGTTTAAATTGGTTTTAGGATATTAAAGGACAGAAATGCTTAACTTCAACGTTGACCCATACTACGACGATTTTGATCCTAATAAAAATTATCATCGTATACTTTTTAGACCTGGGCGTGCCGTTCAAGCAAGAGAACTTACACAGTCTCAAACCATTCTTCAAAATCAAATCAGTAACTTTGCTGACCACTTTTTTAACCAGAATACTCCAATCAAGGGTGGTGATGTAACAATCAACACCAAAGTAAGATACATTAAGCTGAACCCAAGTTTTAATGAAGTTGACGTTGTTGCATCGGATTTTGCCAATCAAGTTATTACGGACGATACTGGAACAGTTTTAGCACAGGTTCTTGCAACTGAAGAAGGTGTTGAAGGCGGAGATCCCCCAACTCTAGTTGTAACATATTTTTCAGGTTCAGAGTTCGCAAATTCTTCAAACGTATTTTCACAAACATCATCAGCAGTGGCACAAGCCGTAGCATCAGATGCAGTTGGAAACGCTTCAGTTGGATCGATTGCTAATGGCGTATTTTATGTTGTTAATGGATATAACTTTTCATCGGTACAAAATCCTGACGGAACTTTCTCTCGTTACAGCATAGGTAATTTCGTAACAGTACAGCCACAAACAATTATTATTGGCAAATATACCAATACACCAAATGTTCGTGTTGGTCTTGATATTTCTGAATATGTCAGCGACTATGTTACAGATTCTTCATTGTTGGACCCTGCTGTTGGTGCTACGAACTATCAAGCCCCAGGTGCAGATCGTTACACAATCGATCTTGATCTAACCACAAAATCTTTGACCGACTCAACGATCAACGATCAGAACTTTATCGAACTTGTACGTGTTGAAAACGGTACAATTGTACGTCAAGTTAATGGTACATCTTACTCGGCTATCGATGATTATTTCGCCAAAAGAACATATGAAACTAATGGTGATTACATAGTTAAAAACTTTAAGATTGACGCATACGCAAATAATGTTCCCGGCGGTAACAATCAATACGTTCTTACTGTAGGACCAGGTATTGCATATGTGCAGGGGTATCGTGCAGAGAATCAATATAGTTTAAGAATAAATGGTAACAGAGCAAGAACAACCGCAACAGTTAACAACAACACAATCAATCCTAGCTATGGCACATACTTTTATGTTAACACATTACTAGGTGCTAATGGTTCTTTCATAGATGTTACACAAAATGATTCAATAGATTTTCATTTAGGTAATGTCGAAACGGTTAATACAAACACTACTGTATCTTATACTTCAACCTTAGCAGCAAGTGGTAGAATTAGAAGTATTGATTATCACAATTCTAGCAACACAGATTCAACAAATACAATTTCATACATTTATAAAACACACGTGTATGATTTCGTGACAAAGGAATTAAAGGGTGTAGTGTCTTCTGCAACGTCTACAACCTTAACAATGGTTGATACATCGGCAAATAAATTTACTCCTAAGTCCGACGTATACATTGGTGCGACTGTTGTCATAACGGGTGGTCCTGGGCAAGGAGACATTAGAAAAGTTACGGCTTATAATGGATCAACAAAAACCCTTACGGTCGATTCTGCTTTCTCTACGACACCAACAGCAAGCACAACTTTCACATTAAAATTTGGCATTGAAAATATCAATTCAATTATTAAAGCTGCTTCCGGTTCTAGCCCAAATCTTGTTATGTATGGGCAAGCAACAATTGATATTGCAAGCAAATCCGGCAGCCCAGCAACCTTAAGTAGCCCAACGGTTTTAACAGATGATGATGAACCTCAAATGATTTTTGAGATTGGGCAATCTTATGTCTCATCAATGTCTGATGCTTCATATCAATCTTTACAAGAATACAGAGGCACCGCATTCAGTACCACAACACGTGGTATTCAAGCACAAATAGCAATGTCTGGAGCCTTCACAAATGTTGTAAACTTTATAAGAACAGGTAGCACTGAGTCGGCAGATTCCATTAAAGAAAACTTTATTGTTTTAGCAACAGATCCTAAAACAAATGCGAACATTGCTAAGGGCGATATAATTCAATTTACTAATTCACCAACAAGAACTGTTACAGTGGATGCTGGAAAAAATACTGCAACATTTTTTGCGGCTGATTTGCTACCTTTTGATGGTACAGTATTTGCAAAGGTGAATATTATTAATGCGGACAATTCTTCGGTTATTAGAAGAACAAAAACTCTGGTTCAAGCAAATACAACATCACTGGGAATAACAGGCACCACAGGCACTGTGAATGGTGTCAGAATTGATTTGACAAAAGGTCAAATTTATATTCCAGTAGCACCATCTAACGGTTATACATTACCACAATCTTTATATGTAACAGACATCAAAAGAATAAAAAAAATTATAAATGTCGGAACAGCTACGCCTGTATTAGCAGATTACACGAATACTTCAAAAGATGTAACTTCATTTTTCACATTTGATAATGGGCAAAAAGATTCTTACTATGATCATGCAAGCATTAAGATAAGACCAGGTGCTCCTAAAGTTGGCGGTCTATGGATATTATTTGATTTCTATGAGCATAGCGGAGGTGACGGATATTTCAATGTGAATTCTTATGTCAATGAAGAATATGTTCAGATACCTTCATATAAAAACTCAAAAAATATCACATATCAATTAAGAGATTGTATAGACTTTAGGCCTTCCAGACTTAATGCAACAAGCAATTTTACATTTAAATATAGTAATACTCCAACAACAACCAACCAATATGGTTCTCTATTACCTATAGATACTTCGTCTTTCACAAATGATTATAGTTTTTATCTTGGAAGAAGAGATTTATTGGTGCTAACAAAAGATGCAGAGTTTGTATTGGCTGAAGGAGTACCATCAACAATACCTCAATATCCTCCTGATCCGTCCAACGGGCTTGTGATAGCAAAAATTACACATGATCCGTACACAGCTTTTGTGCCAAATGAAAAGGTGTCCATTGTTTCAAATCTTTCTGTACAGCCCGTTCAACATAAAAATTGGCAAATGAGGGATATCACGACATTAAATGAAAGAGTCAATAATGTCGAATACTACACCGCCTTAAATTTATTAGAACAAAATAGTTCGAACCTACAAATACCAGACAGTCTAGGTTTAAATAGATTTAAAAACGGTATATTGGTGGATAATTTTTCAACATTCGGTGTTGCAGACACATTTAATATAGACTTTTTAGCGGCAATCAATACACGTAAAGGCATATTGACTGCAAGTAAAACAGTAAGAAATTTTCAACTTGTAAACTCTGCCACAATTGATGCAAAAAACTATGGTGCTCTTTCTACAGCATATCAAACTTCTGCTGGTTATAAATTACACAAATATGGAAAATCTTACATAGTAACTCTTCCTTATACTGAAGAACCAATTGTAAAACAAACTCTAGCCAGTCGGGGACAAGATGTTAATGCATTTTCATCATGGAACGTCGAAGGATTTATCGATCTTTCACCACCGATGGATAACTGGATTGATGTTATCAGAGAACCTTCTCTATTGTTTGTCGATCCAAATTTAAAAACATACCGTGCAATTAATTCATTAAATCTTTTACAAGAAGGTGACTGGCAGTCCATACCAGGAACAAGAGTTACTGGTGAAAAAGTGTATGAGACTCAGTACACAGGCTATAGAACTATCACTGAAGAAAAAAGTGCTACAGACTTATATGGAAACTATAGTCTAACAAATAATTTGACAACATCTTATGTTACGAACGTATCATTGATTTCATATATGCGTCAGCAGCAGATTCAATTCACTGCTACAGGATTAAAAACGAATACAGAAGTTCACGCATACTTTAATGGTGCAAGAGTTACACGTTTAATTAGAAGGCCAAATATTCTAAGATGTACAAGTATTTCTGGTAAATTTAATCCTGGAGATGTTATTGGTTATAAACCTACATCAACCACATTTGTTAAAACTGGTAAGATATTAACGGTCACAAATTTAACCAGTGGTTCCATGGTATCACAAATTTTATACATCATAGACGATTTAGATTCAAACTTATACACAACAGTTTCTTTTACAACTTTACATAATGCAACATTCGACAACAATGGCACATACGTATCTTCTTCAGCTTCTGTTGCTGCATCTAATATAACGCAAACCCATTATTCTGGGAAAATAAGTTCAGCATCAGCCACTCTAACAAATACTGTAACATTAGATGCTAAAGCATCTACAGTGAATAATTATTACAATGGAATGTATTTCAATATTGTGACAGGATCATTCGAAGGTATGTCTGCGATAGGTTTTGGAGGCTTTGTTAAGATTACGGCATATAATGGAACAACAAAAGTTGCAACATTAGGTGGTAATATTTCCTATAAGAGAGGTGATGTTTATTCTATAGGTGAATCTGGTATTAATCAAATTAAAACCGATGAAGCAGGAAATGTTTCCGGTGTGTTCTATGTGCCACCAAGTTTATTTCCGGTAGGTGAACGTGTTTTCAGAATCGATGATCGTTATGTACAATATCTCGGATCATCAAAATTTATCAATTATCCCGGTACGGAAAAAACATACGCACAAGCATCATTCTTCAGTCAAGGTCTTGTACAAAAAGTTGTTGACATTGAATATTCACCGTCACTGTCTACAGCTAAAGGTGTAACAACACAAACACGCTACAATACATTCGCAGTTGATAGAACATACTTCGACGAGACCCCACCACCGCCACCTCCACCACCTGCGGTCACTTATGATCCAGGAATTTATAACGGTCCACTTTCGGCAGCACCACTTTCGGCAGCAAGCGATGGAGGCGGTGGTTACACACCAAATGGTTCTGATGGAGCTTCAACATCAGGAGTTGCCGCCGCAGCTGGAGGAATAGCGGGCGGCGAGACACTAGGCTTCGATGCCTCAGATGCCTCAGGTTCAGCAGAATGCTTTACAGGACCAACACTCGTTGATATGTTTGATGGCACTAAAAAACAGATTTGTGATATTGTAATAGGTGATTATGTTAAAGATGCTCTAACAGGATTAGCAAATAAAGTTATTGGCATAAAAGTAACCGACTATGAAGTTGGTAGGAGAATTTTTGCAACGAAAGATGGTGAGGAACCTTATATAACGGAACAACACGCTTTTTATAATGAACAAGGTGAACTGTGTGCAATTTCTGAAGAGTGTGAGTATCTTGCTCCTTGGTTAGGTCCCGTAAAAGTTGTCAATGTTCCTGTTATAAAAACTGTTGATAAACCAACTACAGTATACAATTTGATGTTTGAAAGTGGTAATAGTCACTATGCAAATGGGCTTCCTGTAAGTAATATAGTAGGAACAGGTGGTATGTACATATTGTTCATGAAAGGTTATATAACAGAAGAACAATATAAAGGATACATATATCATCTTGAAAATACTGGTGGTATAAACTCTTTAAATAAAGAACATAAAGCGAAAATATTTAACATTGTTTACAAACTGACAAAATATATAATGGAAAATGATAATATTAGAAGCAAAATGCTGGCAAAAACAATGTCTTGGGCTGTACGTAATAGAACAACCTTGTATCCTCACTTAGAAAAATGGTTTAATTCGAGATTAAGAAATATGATTTTTGGAAGGAAATAAAGTGAAAATAGTTTTTAGTGCAAATATTTTACCATTGTCTTGGTTAATACGTTTATGGTGTATGAGTTCTGTTTCTCATGTTCAATTTGAATTTTCAGACGGAGTACAGATTTTTCCATCAGTCGAAGTCGGTAGAACAATATTAACTCGAAATAAAAATTATACTTGGGAATATCCCATAGAGTTAAATATTAGTAGCTCTCAAGAAAAAACTTTAAGAGAATGGGCAGAATCTCAAATCGGTAAACCATATGACTATACAGCACTTGCTCCGTTAAATGTTTTGATTCCAAGAAAAAAGAAATTTTGGAAAGATGATGAACGGTGGATGTGTTCTGAATTTTGTGCATATGGATTAGAATTAATTGGATTTGAAATATTCGAAGAAACTGATAAAAAAATAAAACCTTCTGATTTATATTCAGCTTTTCTAAAAACAAATTTGGAAACTTTTTCCTAAGGGAATTTAAATGGCTATAACAGGCACAAGCACAGTATTATTAGATCCTATTGCACAATCATTTATTATTGACGATTCTTCTTTCATCAGAGGTGCGTTTCTAAGTTCTGTAGATTTATTTTTCAAAACTAAACCAACAGTTAATATACCAGTAACTATTTCGTTAGTCTCGACGTTAAACGGATATCCTACTGGGAAGGTTTTGGATTACTCTCTTGTAAGTTTGTTACCAACGGATGTTAAGACGTCAAATAATCCACAATACTTGGACAACACCACTTACACAAGGTTCACCTTTCCTGTTCCGGTTTATATCAATTCGGCAATACTATATGCTCTGATTATACAATCAAATGCTAAAGGATACGAACTTTGGGTGGCACAACAAAATGATTTCCCAATAGCATCTTCTGTCAAGCTAAACCCAGGTGATCCTACACCAACAAACTTAAGTAAAATACAAAAAAGCCCGTATGTTGGATCATTCTTCCAGTCTCAAAATGGTATAACTTATACACCAGATGATACAAAAGATTTAATGTTCACAATTAATCGTTGTGTTTTTAATACGGCATCAACTCCAACCATTGACTTTTTTGTACCATATGGTTTATATCCAACAAAACAAATAGAATCAAACACTGCTCTCGCAACAGTTATCACCGCTAATGTAGAATTTGATGAATTAAATACATCAACTACACACTATGTACCAACCGGAACAAACATTTCGTACACATACAGAACGACAGTACAAAGCAGTGGTGATCTAACGTCAGCTAAAAATATAGACCCTGGTGAATTTGGTACACCAACTGACAATAGCATAAAATTAAATGATTTTAACGGTAGAAGAATATTAAACCCCAATACTAACAATTCTTTCTACCTTACAGCCACAATGCAAACTAATGATAATAGAGTTTCTCCAATACTGGCTGATGATGGTTTAAAACTCTATACGGTCAGAAATGCTATCAATAATTTAGGATTGTCAAATGGAGTTATTTCTGTAGCAAATACTGGTGAAGGATTTTTATCAGGTTCCAGTGGTACACTTTCTGCTCCAAACATAACGGTGTCTGCTCCTGATATTCCAGGAGGGCAACAAGCATTTGTAAGTGCAAATGTTGATTCTGGTAATATTGTATCTGTATACGTAACTACAGCAGGATCTGGTTATTCTATCACTCCAACAATTACCATAACTGCTGCAAATACTCAACCAGCAAACGTTATAGTTTCAGGAGAAACATCAGCATCTGGTGGAAATGCTCTATGCCGTTATCAAACATATCCGGTGACACTTGCTCCTGATAATGACTCAGGTGACCTAAGAGTATTTTTCACTGCATATCGACCAGTAAATACCGATATACATGTTTATTATAAGTTACTTTCAAGGAGTGATACTCAAGTATTTGAAAATGGATATTGGCAAAAAATGACCTTTGTTAATGGTTCAAATAAATATTCCGTTTTTGATGATCAATTATATGAATATGAAGCAGCACCAGGAATAAACAATATCCCAAATAATTTTGTTTCTTACACAAGTTCAGAAACGGGAATAACATACAATGATTTTTATAAGTATGCAATTAAGATTGTTATGAGTTCATCAGATCCAACTTTCAGTCCTTATCTAAAAGACTTAAGAGTTGTTGCACTACCTGAAGGTATTTCTGGATGAGTACCAAAAAAACTCATTTAGTAAAAGTTGAAGGTACCAATTTTATACGTGATACGAATACGATGGGTTTGTCCAATCGTGACTTAACAGCTAAAAATGAATACTTAATGAAGGTTAAGATGCTGAAGACACAAAAAGAAGAAATAAATAATGTTAAGACCGAAATGGCAGAAATACGCACCGAGATAACAGAAGTAAAAGAACTTCTAATTCAATTATTAGGCAAAGGTAGAAATGGCTAATCAAATTACTCCGTTAACATATGCAAACACTTTTGGTGATTGGGTTGTTACAACCAATGGTGTGTTGGCTGAAACTAATGACCTAGGTGCAAACAATTATACAAAGGACAGTGGAACATTAACCATAGCATCGTCCGGTACTGGGCTTCAGGTATCAAATAATGCAATCATCCAAGGTCAATTAGAAGTTACTGGAACAGGTTCTAGCGCAGTTATACAAAATAACTTAACTGTATCTCAAGGCACAATTCGTGCATCGAATACGACCAGCTTAGGTTTGAGAGTTGATGGTGTAGCTAACGTAGCTAATCTTCAGGTTATCGGTACAGGTTTAAATAACAACAATGATGGCCCAAGCTTATACGTAGCCAATTCTACCACATTAAATGGTAAAACCATCATCAATGGTGCGACGGCTATTTCCAATACAATTACCGTCTCATCAAATGCAAGAGTTCTTGGTGTTAATGCGAATTCCTATATTACTTCACCTGAGGTTTATGCAGCAAATTTATTATCAGGTAATATTGTAGCTAATGCATCTTTCTCGGCTGGTTGGGCAAACGTTACAGGAACATTGAATGCATTTTCTATTACGGCAAATACTGTATTAAATACGTCAATATTATATACATCAAGTAATGCATATGCTATGTCACTTAACTCAAACAGTTATGTGACAACAATCGAAACTTTCTCCAATAGAGGTCAATTTGGTGACCTTGTAGCTAACGTAAGCTTTGTTGCTGGTACAATAGTAGCAAACACCACCGCTAATGCAGAATCACTAACTGCTACTAATATTTACGGCACTCGTTTACAATCAACTAACATAATTGCAAATACCAGTTTACTAGGCGGTACAATTACAGCTAACACCACATTATCTGGTGGTACTGCCAATATTGTAGGATTGATGAATGCGAACACTGGCAACGTTGGAACATTATCAGCCGTAACAACAGTAATTGGTGGTACGATTACCGCCAATACACAATTAAACGCAGCAACTGCGAATGTACCAGGTTCTATCAATGCTGGTTTAGCCAATGTGACAGGGTTAATTATTGGTGGCACTTTAACTTCCAATGGTGCTCTTAATGCTGTATCAGCTAATGTCGTTACTTTAGTCAACGCTAACACAGGTAATGTTGGAACATTATCAGCCGTAACAACAGTAATTGGTGGTACGATTACCGCCAATACACAATTAAACGCTGCAACGGCAAACGTACCAATTTCAATAAACACTGGGCTGGCCAACGTAACCGGTTTAATTATTGGTGGTACAATCACATCTAATGGTGCCCTCAATGCAGCAACGGCAAACGTACCGGGATCTATCAATGCCGGTTTAGCCAATGTCACCGGTTTAATTATTGGTGGTACAATCACATCTAATGGTGCTCTTAATGCAGCAACGGCAAATGTACCGGGATCTATCAATGCTGGTCTAGCTAATGTCACCGGTTTAATTATTGGTGGCACAATCACATCTAATGGTGCTCTTAATGCAGCAACGGCAAACGTACCAATTTCAATAAACACTGGTCTAGCTAATGTCACCGGTTTAATTATTGGTGGTACTTTAACTTCCAACGGTGCTCTTAATTCGGTGTCAGCCAATATTGTAGGATTGATGAATGCGAACACTGGCAACGTTGGAACACTATCCGCCCACACAACAGTCATTGGTGGTACAATTACCGCTAACACCGTCCTTTCCGGTGGTTCTGCCAACATCATCAATGCCATTAATGCTGCATCTGCCAATATTGTTAATATAGCTAATGCTAATACGGTTAATGTTGGAACATTATCTGCTGTCACGACAGTCGTTGCAGGTTCACTTGTTTCAAATAGCTCAATTAGTGGAACATCAGGCTCTTTCTCTGGATCATTAACAGTTGGAGGTAATTTTATAATTACCGGAACAACCATCAATGATTCAAACACAATACTTCTTCGCACATCTGCTCCACTTGCACAAACTGATAAAGCGTATTTTATGATAAACAGAGGGCAAGTAATACCCACTGTTTCATCTACTTCAACTGCAACTCCATCATCGTCCGGAAACAAAGTATTAAATGTTAGTGTAGCATCTCATAATTTTGTGACAGGAGATCGTGTCAGAGCAACAAATACACCTTCAAATTATTTCGAAGGTATTGTTACTATAACAGGAACTTCTCCTAATTTCGTATTTACGATTGCTGCCGATGATAGTCTTGGTACAACTACAGCATCATCATGGACAATATCACTTGCCTCAACTGGAGGTAAAACAAAAGATCGTGCAAACGCAGAACTTCGTTGGGATAACTCATCCAACACATGGCAAATTCGTGATGTAGCAGGTGCAGATCCTTCTGTTTATTATAACATCGTTACAGAAAAATATACTGCAAATACAACAAATGCAGGTCTTGTACAATTAAATGACACTACGACAAGTACAAGTACAACACTTGCTCCAACAGCCGCAGCAGTAAATACGCTTCGACTTGCCGTCAATGCGGCAGTCACATCTAATGTACTGAATTCAGGTGCAGCAGTTGTCGTTGCACAAAATTATGTAAATGCTGGCACAGAATCTGATCCAGGTAATGGTAACTTCAAATTCAATGTTGCAGCAAGTCAAACACCTTCAGCATCAACAACTGAAGTTTACATGAATAACCTTGACACATATGGAAACAGTGTCACAGCTATTCTTGCAGAGTACAACAGTTCAAATGCTTCTGTAAAAGGTTACCTGAGATTCTCAGTTTTCGGTGCATCAACTAGCAAATACGCAATTTTTGCTGTAACAAGTTCAACAGCACAAACAGGATATTATAAAGTTGGACTTACCTATGTTTCTGGTACAGGAGCATTCACCGCTGGTGATGTTGTCATGGTCCAGTTCACAAGAGCCGGCAATATTGGTCCAACTGGACCACAAGGTCCATCGGGACCACAGGGTCCATCTGGTCCAACAGGACCACAGGGACCATCCGGTCCAACAGGACCACAGGGACCATCCGGTCCAACAGGGCCACAAGGTCCATCTGGTCCAACAGGACCACAGGGACCATCCGGTCCAACAGGGCCAC
>Ga0222713_10001573_pt1 | contig 25457 bp, 20 predicted proteins | sample C33_649DmetaG_FD_165061 | JGI IMG/M metagenome (GOLD analysis project Ga0222713, IMG submission 165061) | Estuarine water microbial communities from San Francisco Bay, California, United States - C33_649D | ecosystem: Environmental > Aquatic > Marine > Unclassified | place: USA: California... | reverse complement strand
AATTTTGGTGCCCATCTACCCATTAATTTTAGTTGAGAAGACATACCAGGTGTAATTTCTTCTTTACCCTTTATGTAATCTTTCCAAAAAAGAATGGCTAATTTTTGAGGAAGAATGGGTTTAAAATCGGCTTCACTTACTTCTATGCCATCAAAAATGTCGGTTTTTACGACAGGTGGCAAAAGTTCTACCACTTTTATGCCGTGAGGTTTCAGTTGTGGACGAATACCTAAAGTCCAAAAATGTAAAGCTGATTTTGTTCCTGAATAAACAGGGGCTTGGGCGAATGGAACATAAGCTAAACCGGATGAAACATTCACCAATACAGCATTTTTACTTTTTTTAAGTTGTGGAAGGAAGTAGTGTAAGACTCTAATAGGTGAATTGTAATTGATTTCAATTTCTTGCATTTGTTTGCTAAGATCGTTGAGTTCATTTCCGGTATCTACCAAGTTCATTATTCCCGCATTGTTGATAAGGATATCAATACCTCCAAATTTTTCTTGAATGATGTTTGCCAACCCTTTTATTTCCTGATCTACGGACACATCACTTTGGAAAGTGTGTATTTGTGGATGGGACGATTTTATATTCTCAAGTTTGGTCGCGTCCCTCCCTGTGATAATGACCGTATTCTTATGACTTAAAAACTTTTGTGCCAGTGCCAGTCCAATTCCTGAGCTACCACCTGTTATTAGGACCTTCTGTTCGGATAGTTTCATTTTAATTTCTTATTTTTACTATTAAATAAGTAGTAAAAGTAGGTGTGTTATTTTTAACTACCAAATTAATAGTAATATTATGCGAAGTGTATTCCGATCAACCTGTCCTGTTGCCTCTGCCTTAGATATAATAGGTGATAAATGGTCCTTATTAATAATGAGGGATATGCTAACAAGAGGTAAAAAGACGTTTAAGGAATTTTCTGAATCTCAAGAGGGAATAGCTCCGGGTATTCTCTCTTCTCGATTGAAGTGGTTGGAGGAAAATGGATTGATGACAAAGCAGAAATTACCTCAAAATCAAAAGGAAATCATCTATTTGCTTACAGAGAAGGGGATTGAATTGGCACCGATCATTACGGAATTGATTATTTGGAGTGATAATAATTTAAGAGACCAAAACCCTGAGATGCCATCGATATCGCAAATCGGTGACATTAGTGATAAGTCAGCTTTAACAGTCGGTATTCAGAATAAATACAGGGAATTGATCAATGAAACATTACGGTTAACCAAACAAAAAACCGCTAAACTATAACAGTATAACGGTTTTATCATTATAAGTTGCTCCCCCTATTATTCAAAGTTGCAGCACAACTTTATCCTTTAAAAGACTATTTGTAAGAAAACAAGTCCTATGAAATCAAAGAAAAAGGTTGTTATACTCACAGAGGGTCAAGTTAAGTCACTAATGGGTAATCTTCGAGTAGAAAGAGATAAGAGAATTCTATCTGAGATGAGGAATCAAGATCAAAAGGGGAAGTAATCATCGGCAGGTTTCACTTTCTCTCCTCTAATTCTTCTCTCAATATAATCTATAAGAGACTTCTCTGACATACGATAGTTTGACCAGCCGCAATCAACTATATCCATTTCTCCTTCATTAAGAACATTTAGGTGACGGTTGTACCCTTTCCTTTTAAATACTTGAGAGAATGGATCAATTTGCAAACCAGAACAAGATAACATTTCGTTAAAACAAACTCTTATGTTAAAAAAATAATTATTTTTGTACTTAATGAAGAAATTCCTCCACAAATCGATGGCTATCTTAATGGCAGTCGTGGTACTTTTTACCACGATGTCATTTACTGTTGATATGCATTATTGTGGGGATTCTCTTGTAGATTTTTCATTGTTCCAATCAGCAGAAACCTGTGGAATGGAAAAAGAGCAGTCAAGTATAGGTTGTGAAAATCCGATGCTTACCAAAAATTACTGTTGCTCTGATGAGCAGTTAATTATTGAAGGACAGCATGATTTAAAGCAAAACTTTACCAAGTTGACTTGCGAGCAGCAAACGTTCATCGCTGCTTTTACATATTCTTATATAAACCTATTTGAAGGAACCGAATCTGAAGAAGTTCCTTTTGAAGATTACCCGCGACCCTTTGTCAAACGGGATGTGCAAGTGATGTACCAGACTTTCTTAATTTGATTTGTTAGATTCTTTGAATGAAGCCCAATAGCTATGCTGTAGTGGGCTAAAACTCGTGTTTGCCATTTTCCGCAACACGTAATTCCAATTATCTAATACATCAAATGTTATGCTGAATAAGAGCATTAAATTTCTCATAGAAAACAAACTTGTTGCCGTTCTACTATTCGCCCTATTTGTGGGTTGGGGCGTGGTCAACGCACCCTTTAATTGGGAAACGGGCTTTTTACCTACAGACCCAGTTGCCGTTGATGCCATACCTGATATTGGCGAGAACCAGCAAATTGTTTTTACCAAGTGGCAAGGTCGCTCGCCACAGGACATTGAAGACCAAATCACATATCCTCTTACCACTTCGCTTCTCGGTATTCCAGGTGTGAAAACCATTCGTAGTTCGTCTATGTTTGGATTTTCAAGCATCTATATCATTTTTGAAGAAGACATCGAGTTCTACTGGTCACGCAGTCGCATACTTGAAAAACTGAACTCACTTCCTGCAAACCTATTACCTGATGGTGTCAATCCATCATTAGGACCAGATGCCACGGGTCTCGGACAGATATTTTGGTACACGCTGGAAGGTCGTGATAAAGACGGCAACGTAACTGGCGGATGGGATTTACAGGAATTGCGTAGCATACAGGATTACTATGTGAAATATGGATTGTCATCGGCAAGTGGTGTTTCTGAAGTAGCTTCCATTGGTGGCTATGTTCAGGAATACCAAGTGGATATCGACCCAGAAAAAATGCGCCAGTACAATGTGAGTATGGGCGATGTAGTCAAAGCTGTAAAGCAGAGCAATCAAGATATAGGGGCACAAACTCTTGAAATCAATCAAGCCGAATATCTCGTGCGCGGATTAGGTTACGTAAAGTCTATCGCAGATATTGAAAGTGCGGTCGTAGATTCTGAAAACTTTACTTCCATCCGCATCAAAGATGTGGCGAACGTTCATTTAGGGCCAGCGACAAGACGTGGTATTCTCGATAAGGAAGGTGCCGAAGTTGTAGGTGGTGTCGTAGTAGCTCGCTATGGTGCAAATCCGCTGGAAGTTATCAATAATGTCAAGGCTCAAATTGCCGAAATAAGCTCTGGACTTCCTACCAAAACTTTATCAGATGGTCGCACTTCGCAAGTTACCATCGTACCATTTTACGACCGTACCGAACTCATTGAAGAAACGTTGGACACGCTCAACGAAGCACTCACGCTGGAAATTCTCATAACCATTTTGGTCATTATCATTATGGTGTTCAACCTACGTGCATCCATCCTAATTTCAGGATTGTTGCCCGTGGGCGTTTTGATGGTTTTTATCACGATGAAGCTCTTTAATGTAGATGCAAACATCGTTGCACTTTCAGGTATCGCTATTGCCATCGGCACAATGGTGGACGTGGGCGTGATACTTGCCGAAAATATGATTCGGCACTTGGAAGATGAGAAATTACGCTTTCGCGAAAGCGGAATAGCATACACTACAAACGAAATCATCTACAACGCAACGGCTGAAGTTTCTGGCGCCATCTTAACCGCAGTATTGACAACAATCATCAGTTTCCTACCCGTATTCACTATGATAGGTGCTGAAGGAAAACTATTCCGACCGCTCGCCTTTACCAAAACCATGGCGCTCACAGCATCGCTCATCATTGCGCTGTTTCTCATTCCGCCCATTGCGGCATTTCTTTTCCGTAAAACGAGTTTGCGGGAACGTACACAGTATGCCATCAATGGCGCACTTGTTTTATTGGGAATTCTCGCTATCGTTTACGGCTTTTGGTTAGGGCTGATTCTAATCGCCTTTGCTGCAACATCATTTTTAAAAATGCGTGGTGCGCTTTCGCGAAAGCGGAAAAATCTACTGGATATCATCATTTCATCGGTTGCCATCGTATTCCTTTTGGCAGAATATTGGCGACCATTGGGCTTTGACCGAAGCATTGTTATGAACCTGATATTTGTTTCCATCATCTGTTTTGGACTGCTCGGTGTGTTCTCGATTTTCAGGATATACTATGAGCGTATTTTGCGATGGGCACTTCAGAATAGGTATCTGTTCTTAATCGTTCCGGCTACGGTACTCACGCTGGGTATACTCATTATGCGCAACACAGGTAAGGAATTTATGCCAGCACTCAATGAAGGTTCATTCTTATTGATGCCCACATCCTTACCGCACGCAGGCGTTGAAGAAAACAAGCGCGTATTGCAACAGCTTGATATGGCTGTGGCGAGCATCCCTGAAATCGAAACCGTATTGGGAAAAGCGGGAAGAACGGAAAGCGCACTCGACCCAGCACCGCTCTCGATGTATGAGAATGTCATTCAGTATAAATCGGAATATATGCGGAATAGTTATGGCGAGCGACAACGCTACAAGGTCAATGACGATGGATTGTTTGTACTGAAGAATAACAAATTCATTATCAATCCTAACAATGAGATAAACGAAGACGTCAACTATGCCGAAGCCTCACTCAAAACTACTGCCACACGCGAAGATTTAATTGAAGATGACGATGGCGAGTACTATCGCAACTGGCGACCGGACATCGAAAGTCCTGATGATATTTGGAACGAAATTGTACGTGTAACCAAATTACCAGGGGTAACCTCTGCACCCAAGTTGCAACCAATCGAAACACGATTGGTAATGCTACAAACAGGAATGCGAGCACCAATGGGCATCAAGGTAAAAGGTCCCGATTTAAAGTCCATAGAAAACTTCGGACTGGAATTGGAAGACATTCTAAAACAAGCCGAAGGCGTCAAGGAACAGGCTGTTTTTGCAGACCGTATCGTGGGCAAACCCTACTTGCTCATCGATATTAAGCGAGACCAATTGGCTCGATATGGCATATCAATTATGGATGTTCAGGAAATCCTTCAAGTGGCGGTTGGCGGTATGCCATTAACTCAGACCGTGGAAGGTCGAGAACGCTACGCCGTGCGTGTACGTTATCCACGAGAATTACGAGCAAATCCAGACGACCTGCGTAATATCTATGTTCCCGTTGAAAAAGGAAGTCCTGTACCGCTGGGCGAATTGGTTGAAATTCGATACGAGCAAGGACCACAGGTCATTAAGAGTGAAGACACTTTTCTTATTGGCTACGTGCTGTTTGACAAACTGGACGGCTTTGCCGAAGTAGATGTGGTAGAAAATGCCCAAGCCTTGATTCAAGAAAATATTGATAATGGTTCGCTTGTCGTGCCGCAAGGCGTGAGCTATCGATTTACGGGAACCTATGAAAATCAGTTGCGAGCAGAAAAAACGCTGTCGGTAGTTGTACCACTTTGCTTGCTGGTTATTTTCTTGATTTTGTATTTCCAGTTCAGGTCGGTTTCCACATCGCTTATGGTGTTTACCGCAATCGCCTTGGCCTTTGCTGGTGGTTTTATAATGATATGGCTGTATGGGCAAGATTGGTTTTTCAATTTTAGCTTTTTCGGCGAAAATCTGCGGGAATTGTTTAATATGAAAACCATCAATTTAAGTGTGGCTGTTTGGGTAGGTTTTATTGCCCTGTTCGGTATTGCAACGGATGATGGCGTGGTAATGGCCACCTATTTAGACCAATCTTTCAAAAGCAACGAACCAGACAATAAAAAAAGTATAAGGCTCGCCACTTTGGAAGCCGCAGGTAAACGTATTCGTCCGTGTTTGATGACTACCGTAACAACGGTGCTGGCACTACTTCCCGTACTCACATCCACAGGCAAGGGAAGCGATATAATGATACCGATGGCGATACCCATTTTTGGCGGAATGATAATCGACGTTACGTCTTATTTCCTATTACCAGTTTTATACAGCTGGAAAAAGGAATACCAACTTAAAAAAGCAAACAGATGAAAAAATTAAAATATATACTCGTGTTTTTGTTTGTTTCCGCTTTCGCGAAAGCGCAACAACTACAATCCTACATCCAAGAAGCTGAAGCGAACAATCCAGAAATTCAAGCTTTTGAACTGCGCTATAATATCGCCGAAGAAAAGGTAAACGAAGCCAACTGGATTCCCAATACCGAAGTAAGTGCCGGCTACTTTGTGAGCGAGCCAGAAACCAGAGTGGGCGCACAACGTGCACGGATAGGTGTAAAACAGATGTTGCCGTGGTTTGGTACTATTACAGCTCGTGAAAATTATGCCACCGCAATGGCAGATGCCGAATATGTGGACATCACGATTGCAAAGCGCAAGCTCGCACTTTCGGTCGCACAATCCTATTATAGCCTGTATTCTATACGTGCCAAGCAAGCTGTGCTGGATGAAAATATACAGCTTCTGGAAACCTACAAGCAACTTGCACTCACATCTGTAGAAGTGGGCAAAGCGAGTGCCGTAGATGTATTGCGACTTCAGATTAGACAAAATGAATTACAACAACAAAAGGAAGTGCTGGAAGAAGAATTTACAGCAGAACAAACGGCTTTCAACAATTTGCTCAACCGCGAATCAATGATGACGGTTGACGTCGTTTCAGAAATGGAAATCCCGCAGGAAGACCCATTTTATTCTAATGATGCGCTATCACTCAATCCTGAACTGCTCAAATATGACAAACTCTATGAATCGGTAGCACAATCCGAACTGCTCAACCAGCGTGAGAGTTTGCCTATGATTGGTTTTGGTTTGGACTACTTGCCCGTAACGGAACGTAGCGATGTCAACTTCAGCGATAATGGGAAAGATGTGTTGATGCCTATGGTTTCGGTTTCAATCCCCATTTTCAACAACCGTTACAAATCCATTTCAAAGCAAAACGAACTGCGACAGCAAGAAATAGAAACCCAACGGGAACAGCGATTGAATGTGCTGGAATCCGCTTTCGCGAAAGCACAATCACAACGCAACCAAGCACGCATCGCTTATAGCACCCAAGACCGCAACCTGAAGCAAGCGCAAGATGCCGAAGAAATTCTGTTTAAGAACTATGAAACTGGCACTATCGATTTTAACGATGTGTTGGATATTCAAGAGTTGCAGTGGAAGTTTCAAATGAATCAAATCGATTGGGTGCAAATGTACTATGTACAATCGGCCATTATTAACTATTTAATCAACTAATTATGGTCAAGGATTTTTACATAAAGAATATGGTATGTGATAGATGCATCAAGGTTTTAAGGGATGTACTGGATAAACAAACTATCGAATTGTTACAAATCGAATTGGGTCGTTTGCGCCTAAACATCGAGAGCGATGATGAAATCGAAAAATTGAAAACTTTACTTGAAAGTAATGGATTTTCCCTAATTGGCAGTACCGAAGAAAAACTCACAGAGCAGGTTAAGGTAGAACTGATTAAAGCATTACAAAAATTGCCTTTGGAACTCGATAAGAAATTATCCGCTCACTTAGCCGATGCATTGGGTCACGAGTATTCTAAAATCAGTAAGGTCTTTTCAATTACCGAAGGCATTACCATTGAGAAGTACTTCATCAAATTGAAAATAGAAAAGGTAAAGGAACTGGTACAGGCCAAGGAACTCAACTTTACAGAAATGGCACAGCTGCTGGATTATAGCCATATCAACCATTTGAGTGGCCAGTTTAAAAGCGAAACGGGTATGAGCCTGACCGAGTATAAATCACAACAGAAAAACTTTAGGAATTCATTGGACAAAATTGTATAGATAACAACCATAATTATGACACAAGCTGTTGATTTACAGCAGTAATTTTATCCAAATAAAATTAAGAACTATGAAATATAAAATCACATTACTTCTAACAATGCTTATCACTTTTGGTGCAAAAGCCCAATTGGTAGCGAATGAAACTGAAGAAAATGTTGACAACTGGCCAGAACGGATTTATGACCTTACTATAGATTATAAAACCGTAAACTTTACGGGCAAGGATGTACAGGCAATGACCATTAATGGTGGCATATCTGGTCCCAATCTCGAGTTCAACGAAGGCGAGTTTGCCATTATCAACGTTACCAATAAAATGGATGTGGAAACATCTGTCCATTGGCACGGGATGATATTACCTAATTTCCACGATGGCGTACCGTATTTGACCACACCACCTATCCGTCCAGGGGAAACCTTTCAATACAAGTTTGCATTGAAACAATCTGGAACCTATTGGTATCATTCCCATACTGGGTTACAGGAACAACGTGGGGTGTATGGTTCATTACAGATAAATCCAAAGGAAACCGATTTAGAATATGACAAAGATTTGGTCTTAGTGCTTTCGGATTGGGTAGATGAAAATCCACAATCTCAACTTAAAAATTTGAAGCGTGGCAATGAGTGGTATTTAATTAAAAAAGGTCAGGTTCAAAGTCTGGATAAATTAATTGCCCAAGGCGCAGTAGGTGCCAAGTTAAAGATGGCGTGGCAACGTATGCCAGATATGGCTATTTCAGATAATTATTTTGACAAGTTTTTTATCAATGGTGGTACTTCACAGGAATATCCAGATTTTCAGCCCGGCGAGCGCGTGAGGCTTCGATTTGTAAACGCAGCCGCAGCGTCTTATTTCTGGCTCACATTTGGTGGCGAAGACCCAATGCTCGTATCTGCCGATGGACTTGATGTGGTTCCAGTAGAACATAACAAAACTTTGATTGGCGTTGCCGAAACCTATGATTTTATAGTGACGATTCCAGAAAGTGGAAAACTTCAAGTAAGAGCTACGGCACAGGATGGTTCTGGCGAAGCTTCGGCATTTATAGGAACTGGAAATGTACTGGAAGCACCTGTAGTTCCAGAACCTAATCTTATAAAGAATATGAAGCAAATGATGTCTATGGGTATGAAGATGGGCGCACCTGCTTCAAAATTTAATCCTTCAAAAAACGATTCCATTCAAGTAATGGAAAAGTACAAAATGGATATGGGCGGAATACAGATGAATAGTATGTCTATGATGGATGATAATATGAAAAAGGGTGAAATGGAAATGGATTCTACCAAGATGGCTCACAATAAAATGGACCATTCAAAAATGGATATGAAGGATGATAAAATGAAAATGTCCAAGTCAGAAATGAAGATGAACAAAGGCAAGGCCAATATGAAAATGGATGGCGGTATGGATATGGGCGAAATGAAAATGGGATATATGGTGCCAAAAGATAAAGTGGTAGGCGATAATATGAAAACGGGTGGTAATCCCGAGTTCAATTACAACTACTTAAGGGCTAAAGAACCTACCGAATTTGAAAACGATAAGCCCGTAAAGGAAATGCTTTTCAACCTTACAGGAAATATGAACCGCTACGTCTGGTCTATCAACGGTGTGCCACTTTCAGAAACAGATAAGATAAAAATCGAGCAAGGCGAAGTCGTGCGTATCACACTTAACAATCTCACGATGATGCACCACCCTATGCACTTGCACGGCCACTTCTTTAGAGTATTGAACGAGAACGGTGAGTATTCACCACTAAAGCATACTGTTAACGTGGCACCAATGCAAAAAGTCGTATTTGAGTTTGCCGCTGATGAAACTGGTGATTGGTTTTTCCATTGTCACATCCTTTATCATATGATGAGCGGTATGGCAAGGGTTTTCAGTTACGATACACCTCGTGACGAACGATTAGAAGGCCACCCACTTACTAACCTTACCAACGAAGCAGACCACATATTCACTTGGGGCGAAATCACGGCTGCAAGTCATATGACCGAGCTTTACGCTACTGCAACAAATATCAGAAATCAATTTGCGCTAAGGGGCGAATATGGATGGAACAAAAATCTGGAAGCCGAGTTTACCTACGAGCGCTATCTCAATGATTACTTCCGAGTTTTTGGTGGTGTAAATGTAGAGAATGAAGGTGAGGACAGCCTTGAAGAAATAAACACAACCGCCATTGCTGGTGTACGATGGTTAATGCCATTGCTTATTAATTCAGATTTCAGAATTGACAGCAAACTGCGTCCACAGATAAGTTTTAGTACGGGCTTTATGATTTTTCCCCACCTTGGAATTTATGGCGAGTATGAATACCAGATGGACTTTGGCTGGGACGGCAAATTACCCGAAGGTCAGGACTTTGAAGAAGAAACCACGTGGCAAGTTGGACTTGAATACGTATTGAGCCGTGACTTCTCATTAATGGGAAGCTATGACAACCGCTTTGGCGCTGGTGGTGGACTCTCATTAAGATTTTAGAACAATTATTAACTTAAATAAATAACAAAAATGAAAACAGTAAAAAGAACAATAGGTACAATGGCACTTGCTGCTATAATGGTGTTAACGGTTTCCTGCAAGGATGGAAACAAAAATGAACCTGCTGCACCTATGAGCAACGAGATGCACCAAGAATCTATGGATGACAAAGACAATATGGCAATGAATGACAACCAAGATGCAAAAGCAGTCCTACAAGACTACTTTAAACTAAAAGATGCACTTGTCGAGACGAATAATGACAAAGCAAAACAATTGGGTGCCACGCTGGCAAGCACTTTAGGCAGTTTTGATGCATCGAGCTATTCAGATAACGAGCAACAAGAACTCAAGGATATTTTGCAAGACGCAATTGAACACGCAGAACACATTTCAGAAAGTGATATGGCACACCAACGTGAGCACTTTAAGATATTAAGCAAGGATGTTACCGATATGGTTGCCATTACCGGAACTGAGATGAAGATATACGAGCAATTCTGCCCTATGTATAAGAATAATGAGGGTGGTGTTTGGCTTAGTATGAACGAAGAAATTAGAAACCCCTATTTCGGTGACAAAATGTTGAAATGCGGTAAAGTACAGCGTGAAATCAACTAATTGAAGTTTATAAAAATCATAGCGTGGCTTGCCCTTGTGGCATTGATAGTGATTCAGTTCTTTCCAATAACCCTGAACGAGAGCGATACTGTACCGCAAAGTGATTTTATGGTCGAAAATCAAGTGCCTGCAACGATAAAAAATCGGTTGCAGGTTTCTTGCTACGATTGCCACAGTAATAATACAGATTATCCGTGGTATAGTAAGATACAGCCTGCGGCTTGGTATCTGGAAGACCACATACAAGAAGGTAAGGACGAACTTAATTTTAATGAATGGGCAGAATATTCAGACCGGCGAAAGAACAGTAAACTTCGGTCTATCATAAGCCAAATTGAAGAAGATAAAATGCCATTGGATTCTTATACACTCATTCACAAGGATGCAATTCTTTCAGATGAAGATAAGAGGGTGATAATAGATTATATGACAGCGTTAAAAGACAGTTTGGAATAAAGTCCTGATATGGGAAGGGAAAGTTGATGGTTGGTTAGTTAGTAGCCCTTCCCTTGTCAGGCACAATAAAAAATATTAGAAAAATGAATAATGACATAAATGAATTTGAATAAAAACCCTTAAAAACAAACAGGATGAATGCACTTAGAAAAACTACAATATTCGCATTAATTATAATAGCAACAAGCCAAGTGTTCGGACAAGATACAAACACAGAAAAGCAAGCCGTACTTAAAGTAATGAAAACCTATAAGGATGCGCTGCAAAACCTAACGACTGAAGGTACCTTTGAGTTGTTCACAAACGACTCGGAAGTTTTTGAGTCCGGTGGTGTTGAGGGTTCCTATGCGCACTATATAGAACACCATTTGGGACCAGAATTAGGACACTTCAAGAAGTTTGAATTTTCAGATTATGAAATTGATGCAGTAGTAGATTTGCCCTATGCATTTACTACCGAAACTTACGTCTATACCATAGTTCTCAATCCCGATGATAATGGCAATACCCGAACTATAAAGAAAAAAGGGGTGGCGACTTCTATCCTTAAGAAGATAGATGATAAATGGCAGATAGTTAAAACACATTCATCATCCAGAAATGTTAAATAATTTTTAGCCAATCATAAAATGACACACACCTATCACATACACGGAATGACCTGTAATGGTTGTAGAACGCACGTAGAAGAAACGCTCTCTAAAGTTGAAGGTGTTACCAATGCAACTGTCAATTTAGAAAAAGCCGAAGCGACCATTGAAATGCAATCCCATATTCCCATCGAAAAATTTCAAGAGGCGCTGAAAACGAACGGTGGGCAATACAGCATCCATCAGAATGGGGAACATCATCATACCCACGATAAGAAGAAAGTAGAGAAACCCAAAGGCAAAGGAACGGGAACGTTCTATTGCCCGATGCATTGCGAGGGCGACAAGACTTACGACAAACCAGGCGATTGTCCTGTTTGCGGGATGGATTTGGTTGAAGAAGTGAACCTAACGGCTACTTCCGACACCCAATATACCTGTCCGATGCATCCCGAAATTATTAAGGATGAACCGGGAAGCTGTCCAATTTGTGGGATGGATTTAGTTCCTATGGAACCCGATTTATCCGCAGAAGAAAAGACCTATAAAAAACTGCTTAAAAAGTTCTGGATAGCGGTCGCTTTCACATTGCCCATTTTTATCATTGCAATGTCCGAAATGCTGCCCAACAATCCATTATATGATGTTTTAGAATTAAACTATTGGAATTGGATTCAATTTGCGCTCTCTATCCCTGTGGTATTCTACGCTACTTGGATGTTCTTTGAACGTGCCTACCGCAGTATAAAGACGTGGAACTTAAATATGTTTACGCTTATCGGTATCGGTGCAGGTGTTGCTTGGCTGTTCAGCGTGTTCGGGATGCTCGTTCCCGATTTTTTCCCAGACCAATTCAAGACCGAGGCAGGTACCGTTCACGTCTATTTTGAAGCGGCAACGGTCATTCTAACTTTGGTATTGCTTGGGCAGGTTCTGGAAGCTCGTGCGCATAGCAAGACCAATTCCGCAGTCAAGGAACTTTTAAAATTGGCACCTAACAAGGCTGTAAAGGTAGTTGATGGCGAGGAACAGGAAGTGGCCATCGATGAAATTGAATTGGGTGATATTCTGCGTGTAAAGCCGGGCGATAAGATTCCTGTGGATGGCGTTATTACCGAAGGCGAAACTTCTATAGATGAATCGATGATTACGGGCGAACCCATTCCTGCAAACAAATCAGTAGATGATAAAGTAAGTAGCGGAACTATCAATGGCAATCAGTCCTTTTTGATGAAAGCTGAAAAGGTTGGGTCTGACACTTTGTTATCACAGATTATACAGATGGTCAATGATGCCAGTCGAAGCCGTGCACCCATCCAAAAGTTGGCCGATACCGTTTCGGGATATTTCGTGCCAATCGTTGTTATAATCGCTGTTGTTACATTTGCCGTTTGGGCAATTTGGGGCCCAGAGCCAGCCTATGTTTATGCTTTGGTCAATGCGATTGCCGTATTAATTATCGCCTGTCCCTGTGCTTTGGGGCTTGCGACACCAATGTCTGTAATGGTCGGCGTTGGCAAAGGTGCGCAGAATGGTGTGCTTATTAAAAATGCCGAAGCCCTTGAAAAAATGGATAAGGTCGATACTCTCATTGTCGATAAGACCGGAACGATAACTGAAGGAAAACCTACAGTTGAGAAAGTGGGTTCTTTTGAGAAGGGGTTTACTGAAACCGAAGTACTACAATACATTGTTTCCTTGAACAGCCAAAGTGAACATCCGCTGGCGGAAGCCACCGTAAAATATGGAAAAGAACAAAACGCAGAGTTTTTAAAAGCAGATGGATTTAACGCAGTAACTGGAAAAGGCGTTGAAGGTGAAGTGAACAATAAAGAAGTGGCTTTAGGTAACGCCAAAATGATGGAACAGGCAAATGCTACACTTACCGAAGCTATGGAAAACGAGGCACAATCCTACCAAAAACAAGGGAAAACGGTTTCCTATCTCGCTGTAGAAGGTCAAGTTGTAGGCTACGTCGTTATCGGCGACAAAATCAAGGAAACGAGTGCAAAAGCTATCAAGGATTTGCAGAATAAGGGAATTGCGGTCATTATGCTTACTGGTGATAATCACGACACCGCCCAAGCTGTCGCAGATGAGCTTAACCTTGCCGATTTTCAAGCAAGTATGCTACCAGAAAACAAATTGCAGGAAGTCGAGAAATTACAAGAGCAAGGCAAGGTGGTTGCAATGGCAGGCGATGGTATCAATGATGCACCTGCACTCGCTAAAAGTGATGTAGGTATCGCAATGGGAACAGGTACGGATGTTGCCATTGAAAGTGCAGCCATTACCTTGGTGAAAGGCGATTTACACGGTATCGTAAAGGCAAGAAATCTAAGTGATGCAGTAATGCGCAATATCAAACAAAACCTCTTTTTTGCAATGATTTATAACACGCTGGGTATCCCTATTGCAGCAGGACTACTGTATCCGTTTTTTGGAATACTCTTATCGCCAATGATTGCGGCTTTGGCGATGAGCTTCAGTTCGGTATCGGTAATTGCCAACTCATTACGTCTAAAAAGTAAAAACATATAATCTAACTAATTAAATACTTATGAAATATAAAATTTTGATAATCCTATTGGTAGTTGCTGTCAGCGGATGTAAAAATGAAGAAAAGAATAATACCAAAATAGAGACAGAGCACAATCATACCCAGAGTGAACCTAAATCTGAGAACAAAAAAACCCTAAGTCCACACACATCGGCAATGGCTATGATAGGTGATGCTCATATCCATATAGATTATTCGTCGCCAGGCGTAAGGGATAGAATTATTTTCGGTGGATTGTTGGCTTACGACCAAGTCTGGCAGGCTGGTGCCCATATGGCTACTTGGCTTGAAACAAATAAGGATTTAGAAATCGACGGTAAAGAATTGAAAGCTGGAAAATACGGGTTTTTTGTAATTCCGAATCAGGAAGAATGGACTGTCATTTTCAACAGGAATTGGAACCAACACGGTAAGGACGACTATACTGAAAATGATGATGTATTACGATTCAAAGTAACACCTAAAACTTCTGAAGATATCAAAGAACATTTAGAGTATAAAGTAAACAAAACAACAGAGACTTCAGGAACAATCTCAATGAGTTGGGAAAAAGTAACGATTGAATTTCCTTTTGAAATAAAGTAAAATGGTAAATAGAAAAACAGCGAAATGGATTAGAAAAGCACACCGCTATTTGGGTGTCTTTTTAGGTATTCAGTTTTTGATGTGGACAATTAGCGGGATGTATTTCAGCTGGACGGACATCGACGAGATACACGGTGACCATTTTAAGAAATCGGCACCGGTGCAGACCTCTTTTGATAATTTGCTCGGTACATCCCAACTGGCTACAAAAGAATCCGTAAAATCTTTGGAACTACTGGAAATCGCAAATGAACCTTATTATTGGATTAATGAAGCACAGCTTTATAATGCAAGAACGGGACAAAGGAAAAATGGAATTTCTAAAGAAGAGGCACAACAAGTTGCAAATAGGTATATGTTGGACGATTTAGAAATAGCAAAAATTCAATTAGTCGATTCTGTAGGGTCACATCACGAATATCGCGGTCGCCCACTTCCAGCTTATGAAATCTTGTATGAGACACCACAAAATTTAAAAGCCTATGTGGCGGTTGAAAATGGCGCTTTTCAAACGGTGAGACACAGGGATTGGCGCTGGTTTGATTTTCTATGGATGACCCATACTATGGATTATCAGGGAAGGGATAATTTCAACACGTTGTTGTTAAGGGCATTTTCACTTTTGGGATTGATAACCGTCTTAAGCGGTTTCGTTTTATGGTACATCAGTTCCCCATCAATCAGAAAACTAAAAAAGAAAATTAAATAATTAGTAACAAAAAAACCAAAAATTATGAATTCAAACGAACACAAAAATTCAGGAAAATCAAAAAACCATTACACACGTTTTGTAGCGATGCTCGCTTGCTCTTTTGTAGCAATGTAGGGAAATTGCTGAAATGAAAGCAATGATTGAGCGTTTAGAAAATGAAAAATAAGATTATGAAAAAGAACATTCTATATATAGCAATAGCCGTTATCATAGGTTTGGGCGCAGGCTGGCTCATTTTTGGAAATAGCTCAGACAATGCAGCAAATAAGGATACGTCTGATATGTCCGACCACGACCACTCTGGCGAGAGCGCAGAACAGATGTGGACGTGCTCTATGCACCCACAGATTATGCAACCCGAAGCTGGTGATTGCCCAATATGTGGAATGGACTTAATCCCTGCTGAAGCTGGTGCAGATGGTCTCGCTGCAAACGAGATAAAAATGACTGAAAACGCAATGGCGTTAGCAAATATCCAGACTACTATTGTAGGAAATGCAAAAGCTGGCGATGATGATGGGATGATATCCCTTTCGGGAAAAATAGCGGCAAACGAAGAAAACAATACCGTACAATCCAGCTATTTCAAAGGTAGGATAGAACAACTCAACGTTAACTATGAAGGTCAGCAAGTAAATCGTGGTCAGTTATTGGCAACCATTTACGCACCAGACCTTGTAGCGGCACAACAGGAATTGATTACCGCAGCATCACTTAAGGAATCGCAACCTGCTTTATACAAAGCTGTTCGCAGCAAGCTCAAAAACTGGAAACTATCAGATACGCAAATCAATGCCATAGAAGAAAGTGGAACGGTACGTGAGAATTTCCGGATTTATGCAACGGTTTCCGGAACGGTTTCAGAAGTAATGGCAGCACAAGGCGATTATGTAAATCAAGGACAGCCTATTGTGAAGTTGAGCAACCTCAATTCGGTTTGGGCAGAATTTGATGCCTATGAAAATCAAATAGCGCAATTCAACATTGGGCAAAAAATCAATATCACGACCAATGCTTATCCCAATAAGGAATTTGAAGGCACTATCTCATTCATCGACCCTATTCTAAATAATGCGACACGAACGATAACGGTACGTGCAACTCTGCAAAATAAGAATGACCTGTTTAAGCCAGGAATGTTTGTGACGGGTAAAGTCAAAGGCGCAACACAAACTATGGAAAACACCCTTACCGTGCCTGCAAGTGCTGTGTTATGGACGGGCGAGCGCTCATTGGTATATGTGAAAACCAATCCTAACGAGCCTGTATTTGAAATGCGCGAAGTAACCTTGGGCAATCGCTCTGGCGAAACTTACCAAGTATCGGCCGGATTAAATAATGGCGATGAAATTGTTACCAATGGAACATTTACAGTAGATGCAGCGGCACAGTTACAGGGTAAAAAATCAATGATGAATCAGCAAATGATGCAGGATGAATCGGCTATGATGGGTGATATGGAAATGAGTTTCAGTAATGCGTTTAGTTCTGACTTTAGTGAAGCATTACCGTCGTATCTCAAAATGAAAGATGCCTTTGTGGCAAGCGATGCTGGTCAGGTTTCCGCTTTCGCGAAAACGACGTCAGAAAAATTAAAAACAATATCGACTGATGATTTAGGTACGATGGAAAAACAACATTTAACCAAAAGTATTGAGATGCTGGATGCCATTGCAAACAATGATAATCTGGAAAACCAGCGCGCTCACTTCGTCATTCTAAACGAGAATATCGTGCCTATTGCAATGAGCATAGAAAACTCGACAAATTATTACATTCAGAAATGCCCTATGGCAAATAACAATAAAGGTGCGGTATGGTTAAGTATGGAAGAAGAAATAAGAAATCCATACTATGGCGATGCAATGTTGACTTGCGGAAGTGTGATTGATTCGTTGTAAAAATCATTTGCAACACAGTTGCACCAAAATATTTTTATCTTTGCATTGTGAAAGTTGTAGCAATCATACTATCGTTTTATTTTTTGGCACTCAATGTAGTGCCTTGTAGCGATGCGACAAATAGTGCCGATGATACCCAAGTTGTTACAGTAATTGATATTGATGGCGACCACGACCAAGACTATGAGTTATGCTCGCCTTTCTGTCAATGTCATTGCTGCCACGTTCATACCATAAATTTTGGGCTTGCTGCTTTTGAGACGCTACAGCCTGCTATTCCTCAAGAATTCTTTGCCCATTTCGATGACCTTGGCAAAGATATTCCCCATTCCCTTTTTCGGCCCCCTCTGGCATAATTCAGTTTTAATAGGATAACTATATCCTGTTTTGACGTGTCCATCTATTGGATTCGTCAACATTGTGCATTGCATTTAATTCAATGTGCAGAACCAAAATTTCAACTGAATTAACACCCTTATCTATGATTAACAAAATCATTGATTTTTCAATCAATAACAAATTTATAATCGGTCTGCTCACGCTGGCATTGATTGGTGCTGGCATATACAGTATGACTCAAGTCCCCATTGATGCCGTGCCGGATATTACCAATAATCAGGTACAGGTCATCACACAATCCCCTAATCTGGGAACGGAAGATATTGAGCAATTTGTAACCTATCCCGTGGAAGTTGCAATGAGCAATCTGCCCAAGGTCAAGGAAATCCGTTCGGTGTCCCGCTTCGGGCTTTCCGTAGTAACCGTCGTTTTTGATGATGATATGGGAACCTATCTACCGCGTCAACTTGTTTCTGAAAAACTAACAGAAGTACGTGAACAAATCCCAGAAGGTTTTGGACAGCCAAGTATGGGGCCAATTTCAACAGGCTTGGGGGAAGTGTACCAATATACCCTAAAGGTAGAACCTGAATTTCAAGATAAGTATTCATTGTCCGATTTGCGCACAATGCAAGATTGGATTGTACAGCGGCAAATGGCAATGGTGCCCGGTGTTGTGGAAATTAATGCCATCGGCGGAAAAATAAAGCAATATGAAGTGGCCGTTGACCCCAACGAATTAAAGGCAATCGGCCTTACCATTACCGATGTGTTCGAAGCATTGGAAGCGAACAATAAAAATACAGGTGGTGCGTACATCGAGAAAAACCATCAGGCGAACTTCATTCGAGGCGAAGGTTTGGTGCGAAGCCTTGATGATATTAAAAAAATCGTCATCAAAAATGAAAATGGTGTGCCTATTACCATAAGTGATGTTGCAGATGTGCGCTTTGGTTCTGCCGTGCGCTATGGGGCTTTGACGCAGGACGGCGAAGGCGAGGTCGTTGGCGGTCTTGTTATGATGCTTAAAGGGGCAAACTCGAACGAGGTTATTGTGCGTGTGAAAGATCGGATGGCCGAAATACAGAAATCCCTTCCCGAAGGGGTTGTCATTCAGCCCTTATTGGACAGAAGTAAGCTTATAAGTGAAACAACCGGCACGGTACGTAACAATCTACTTGAAGGTGCACTTATCGTGATTTTCGTATTGGTCTTCCTTTTAGGAAACTGGCGTGGTGGTCTCATTGTGGCTTCTACCATCCCCTTATCCCTGCTGTTTGCATTTATCCTTATGAATGTTTTTGACGTATGGGCGAACTTGATGAGTTTGGGTGCTATTGATTTTGGCATCATCGTAGATGGTGCGGTCATTATCGTTGAAGCCAGCGTATTCTTAATGGGTAGCTATATCCTAAAAAAGAAGTCTTTAAACAAGGAAAAACGTGATGAGATAGCTGCCAATGCATCAAAAAAGATGATGAACGCTGCCTTCTTCGGGCAATTGATAATACTTATTGTGTTCTTGCCCATATTGGCTCTGGAAGGCATCGAGGGTAAAATGTTTAAACCGATGGCGCTGACATTCATATTTGCAATGATTGGCGCTATGTTTCTTTGCCTGACATACGTTCCAATGATGTCTGCCTTATTCTTAAAACCACCCAAAACAGAAAAAAAATCTTGGGGTGACCGTTTTGTGCATTGGGTACAGCGGAAGTATGAACCACTTTTGGTCAAGACCTTAAACAAAGGGAAATGGATTGTTGGAATTGCCGTCGCCATATTTGCCCTTACCGTTTTTATGTTTACAAGGATGGGTGGCGAATTCATTCCCCAACTGGATGAAGGCGATATTGCATTTCACACAATACTCAAGCCCGGAAGCTCACTTAGCGAAACGATTGAGACCACTACAAAAGTAGAGCGCATTATAAAGGCCGAATTTCCGGAAGTTGAAAAAATTGTAAGCCGTATCGGTGTGGCCGAAGTCCCCACAGACCCGATGCCAATGGATTTCGCTGATGTATTTGTCATTCTAAAACCCCAAGACGAATGGGTGTCTGCCGATGATAAGGATGAACTTATTGATAAAATGAAGGAAGCGGTAAGCATTATCCCGGGCGTAAATTATGAGTTTACCCAACCTATAGAAATGCGCTTTAATGAACTGTTAGAGGGTATTCGAGAAGATGTGGCAATTAAAATTTACGGTGAGGATATAGACGTACTTGCTGCAAAGGCCGATGAGATTACAAAAATCATAGTAGGTACTGAAGGTATAGGCGATATGAGGGCAGAAGCAACTTCTGGATTGCCCCAAATGACAATAAAATACAATCGAAACAAACTGGCACAGTATGGCGTGAGTATCGACCAACTCAATACAATGGTACAGTCTGCTTTTGCTGGCGGATATGCAGGGGTCATTTTTGAAGGCGAAAAGCGTTTTGACTTGGTCGTTAGGCTCGACGAGCAGAACCGAACTGACATAAATGACATCAGAAATCTGTACATCAATTTACCTAACGGCTCGCAGATTCCGCTTCAAGAACTGGCCACAATCGAATACGAACCAGGTCCGATGCAGATAAGCCGGGACAATACCAACCGAAGAACCTACGTGGGTGTAAATGTGCGCGGACGTGATGTGGAATCATTAGTTAACGAGATTAAGGATAAACTGGACGCAAATCTTGAATTACCACCAGGCTATTTTATTCGGTATGGTGGTGCATTTGAAAATCTTGAAAGAGCAAGCGAGCGATTACAGACTGTGGTCCCGATTGCTTTATTGTTGATTTTTATCTTGATTTATTTCGCATTAAAATCCTTTCCGCAGACCTTGATGATTTACTTGGCCATCCCGATGGCGACCATTGGCGGTGTATTCGCACTATGGCTTCGGGATATGCCTTTCAGTATTTCCGCAGGGGTCGGCTTTATCGTCCTCTTTGGTGTTGCCGTCCTGAACGGACTGGTAATGATTAGCGGTCTAAATGAATTGAAGGAAGAAGGCGTGACCAATTTAAAAGACCGAATAATTGAAGGTACAAAACGCAGAATACGTCCCATTATGCTGACGGCCTTTACCGATATTTTAGGATTTCTTCCGATGGCGATATCAGCTTCGGCAGGTGCTGAAGTGCAGCGACCCTTGGCGACCGTGGTAATCGGTGGATTGATAACATCAACGCTTCTGACGCTCTTTATCCTTCCCATCTTTTACCAATGGGTCGAAAAACGGTCGGAACGGAAGAAGAAATTCAATCCAAAATTTGTTACCGCAACAGCCGTGGTCTGCCTTTTATTCACTTCCGCTTTCGCGAAAGCACAACAAGTCCAACCTCAAGATTCTTTACCAATTGTTTCATTGGAAAGAGCAGTAGAAATTTCCAAGGAAAACTATCCGTTATTGAAAACGAAACAGTTGGAAATTCAACGACAGAACGCACTTAAAGGTATTGCTTATGATTTTGGGAACACCCAAGTTTTTACGGGTGGCGAAGAAATAACAGATGGTCAAGGTATATATACTTTAGTTGGTGTAGGGCAACAAAATTTAGACCTCTTGGGTATCGGTGCAAAAAAGCGACTTCAAAAACAACGAATAGCTTTGGCCGAAACCGCTCTCGACCTGTCTGAATTGCAAGTGGAACAGGAAGTGAAAAAGGCTTGGTCGCAGGCATACCAACAGCGACAGAAATTTGAACTGTACCGCGAGCTGGATTCCATTTATTCACAGTTTGAAACCGCAATCCAACTCAACTTTGAAGTAGAAGCCATTTCCAGATTGGAATATTCATCGGCTAAAAACCAAGCATTGCAAATAAGTAACAAACTGCAACAGGCCGAAAGCGATTATGCCATTGCCCTGCAAAAGCTAAATCTCTGGCTGGCAACTGACATTTTTTATTCTGTACCAGATTCGTTTGAAGAAAATGAGGTGGCAGTATTGGGATTGGGTGCGAATTTAGAAAGACATCCAGAGTTGGAACTTTCACAAAGGCGCATCGATGAAGCCGAAGCAAACTATAATGCCGCTCGTGCCGAGCTACTTCCTAAATTAAACCTTCAAGGTGGATTGCAACAGGTCAATGGCGATAACGGATTTTATACCTATCAGGCAGGGATTTCCGTCCCGTTGTTTTCGGGCACCCAGCGCAGTCAAGCCAAAGCCGCTAAAATCGATAGCGAAATCGCAAAGACAAATGCGGACTATACCCAACGCCAACTACAATCTGAATTTCAGCAGGCAGTACAAGCCTATCAAAAATGGAAAACATCTTGGCAGTTTTACAGGGATAAAGCTCTGCCACTTGCAGAAGAACAGCGTAAGGGTGCGTTACTTGCCTACAAGGAAGGTGCGGTGGATTATGCTGCATTCACGCAGATTATACGTGATGCCATAAACACCGAAATGGATGCGCTCGATGCGCTTGACAATTATTTAGATGCCTTGTTTGAACTACAATACTTTCAAAACTAAAAAGATGAAAAAATTAAAATATATACCGATTACCGCAATGCTTATGACATTGACAATAATTAGTTGTGGCGAGTCAAAAACCGAAAGCGACCACGATGATGCAACACATTCAGAAACAGAAGAAAATCACTCTAAAGAAGATGAAATAGTAACACTTACTGCTAAACAGTATGATGTCCTACAAATGGAAGTCGATACGCTTGCCCAGCGCAATATGAGCGGATACGTAGAAGCGAACGGTCAATTGGAAGTTCCGCCACAAAATGAAGCGACCATCACTACAGTAGTGGGTGCGAACGTGGTTTCTATAGAGGTCATCGAGGGCGATAAGGTCAACAAAGGTCAGACGGTGGCCTATCTGTCACATCCCAATATTATTCAGAAACAGACGGATTACCTCAATGCATATAGTAACAGTCAGTTTCTCAAAAAGGAATACGAACGCCAAAAAACTCTTTATGATGCAGGTGTGGGCAGCGGTGCCAATTTCCAAAAAGCAGAAGCGGAATATCAAGCTTCCCGAAGTATGGTGAACGGTTTGGAAGCACAATTACAACAATTAAATGTTAGTGCATCAGGTGTGAGAAATGGCACTATTTATCAAAGGGTTGCGCTACGAAGTCCTATTCAAGGCTCTGTGGAAAAAGTAGAGGTTAAAACAGGACAATATGTAGAACCTCAAACCGACCTAATGGAAATCGTGGACACCCATCACGTACACGCCGATTTGATGGTGTTTGAAAAGGATGTGTACAAAGTAAAGGAAGGACAAACCGTGCGGTTCAATGTCCAATCCATTCCGGGAAAGGAACTGACAGCGGAAATTTATTCCGTAGGAAAAACTTTTGAGCAGAACCCCAAAGCGATACACGTACACGCCGAAATCGAGAACAAGGAAGGCAACCTGATACCAGGAATGTATATTCAAGGGCGCATCCAAACCAACAATACAATGACCACGGCTATTCCTGAAAGTGCCATTGCAGCCGATGGCGAAAAGTCCTTTGTGTTTTCAGCAAAAAAGGAAGGCGAGGATTGGAAGTTTATGCCCGTGGAAATCATAAAAGGAACTCACGATGGCGATTGGATTGCCATTGATTTTCTAATGGAACAAGAACCAAATACTAAGTATGCCTTTAATAACGCCTACTACTTAATGGCAGAAATGAAAAAAGGGGAAAACGAGGAAGAAGGACATTAAAAAATGGACCAAAAAAGAAAGCAAATTTTAAAGGAAGCAAGAACGCTTCAGATATGGAATGTCAGATTCGCTCGATTTTTCTTTCGTGAAATTGATTCACAATCTCAAGGTGCTGGTATTAAGCAAAAAATAAAAAATAATGGTTTCAAGCACTTTTTAATACATTCATTTTCTCATCTAATGATGAGAGAATTAGAATTCTCATGTGGTTATCCAACTGCAAGTCTCAAAGAAAGACTATATATTTCTGAAAATACTGAAATGCCTATGTCTGGAACCCTTATCTATACAGCGGAGGGGTCAGAAGGAAGTATGGGTGGGTTGGTTTCTCAAGGAGAAACTGAAAAAATTATGGAAATAATACTTAAGGGATTAAATAGGTCATTAGATTGTTCTTCTGACCCTTTATGTTGGGAATCTGATGGTCAGGGAATTTTCGATTTAAATTTGTCCGCGTGTTTCTCATGTTCGCTTGTATCAGAAACTGCCTGTGAAGAATTAAATTTAGGTTTAGATCGGAGAGTACTTATAGATAAAGACTTTGGGTTTTTTAAAGATTTATTGACTTAATCAATTCATAACTATTATTACTGTCAATTTTAGAAAAAAATTGCCAAAATTTTTAAAACTGATTTTTCGGATTTTCGGATTTTCAGGTAAAATTGGAAAATATTTCGCGCGGGGTATTGAAATAGGATAACATCCATATATATGTATATATAGAGGGGGGATTCCTGTCCTGCAGGGATCTCCTCCACGGGGGACCCACTGTCAATTCTATTCGGCAAATTGGAAAATTAATCTTGACTTAAAGTCCACCTACTATTGCCGAAAAGAATTATCCTGATCTAAAGAGTGGATCCAAGTAAGATCTCCATTTTAATCTATCACTTTTTTAGACTACACTTTAATATGTGAGTTTTTTTTCACAGACTCAAACTCTCATAAACCTCCATCACCTCTTTTTCTCTAATTCCTAGATATCTTTTTGTAATTCCCATTGAAGAGTGACCAAAAAGTTCCATAAGAAGAACAATAGACTGGTTGGAGTAGTTATTTAATTTAAGAACCCTGTTTCCAAGTGTTTTGCGAAACATGTGTGTGGATACATTTCCATCTACATGTACTTTATACGTTTTAAATATTTTTTTTAAAGAAACATTCACCCAAGATTTGTCAATGGGTTTGGTTCCGTACTTATTTATGAAAATGAATTGATTGTCATCATCTATAAGTTGTTTTCGTTTGACACGAGATATTACTTCGAGTAAATCTTGATTTAATTTAATTCTTCGGGTCTTTCTTGTCTTTTGTTCTATCACAGATAATATATCTCCCCGCGAAAAGTCTGTATATCTTAATTTGAGTATATCTCCTATTCGTAACCCCGTGAATACCCCAATTGAGATCATTAGACAGTACTTATAATTTCCATCTCTTTCCAATTTTCCAATTAATGACTTAAAGTCGTCCCATGGAATCGCACCGGTTGTTGTTCGTTGACCTTGTAGTGACATTTTTCAGTTTTTATAAGTAGGTGAGGCTAACATAAGCGCAAAACTTAGATAATGCAGCATTATTTAATAAAAGTATAAGTGAGCTGGTTTTTGTAATGCTCTTTATACGCTGGGAAGTCAAACCTGGGTTGACATTAGGTCAATTTTAGTAGCTTATACTTATGTCATAAGTATAAGTTCAAGG